>Ga0255133_1000742_pt1 | contig 9459 bp, 7 predicted proteins | sample Law_Law_RepB_8d_FD_188553 | JGI IMG/M metagenome (GOLD analysis project Ga0255133, IMG submission 188553) | Freshwater microbial communities from St. Lawrence River, New York, United States - Law_Law_RepB_8d | ecosystem: Environmental > Aquatic > Freshwater > River | place: USA: New York... | reverse complement strand
TCATCAAGCTTCTGCTCGGACAAACCTTGCTTATGCAGGGCAAATACCACGCAGCCGCTGAAGTTCTACGCAACGTCTGGACAGAAGATGGCTTGTTGCTGCCCGAAATGCGCGGGGCCCTCATCGGTATTGCGAATAGCAAGGCCTACCGCGAAGCGCTCGACCGCCTCGAATCGTTGCGCGTACGCTTCCCGGACGACCCGGAACTGCTCTTTCTAGAAGCGCAGGGTCGTACACTGGCTGGGCACGACGCCCTTGCCAGGCCTCACTGGAAACGCTTGGCAAATCATCCACCCGACCGCATTGTCGCAGGACGCGTGCTGGTCCAACACCACGACTGACTCCACGAAACCATGCCCACACTTTTACTCAGTGCCCGCGATCTCTCCCGTGGTTTCGACCGCGACCCGCTTTTCAAGGGCATCGGACTCGAGGTTTACGACGGCGAACGCGTAGGCATAGTCGGGCCCAACGGCTGCGGCAAAACCACCCTCATCCGCATACTCGCAGGCCGTGATCAGCCCGACCTTGGCGAGGTAACACGCCATGCCGGGGCCCGCGTGGCGCTGCTCTCGCAGCAGCCTGACTTCGCCCCCGGCGCCACACTCCTGGAAGAAGCCACCAGCGCCCTTGCCGAGGTTCTGGCAGCGCAGACCGAGCTGGAACAAGCCGCCCACGACCTTGCTAACGCCACCGATTCAAACACCCGGTCCCAAGCCGCCGCCCGCTACGACCGCCTCCACACCATGCTCGACAATAGCGATGCCTTTACGGTAGAACACCAGGTCGAGCGCGTGCTGCGCGGACTGGGCTTTGGCCCCGAACAGTTCGACAGGCCTGTTTCCAGCTTCTCCGGCGGACAGATCAACCGTCTCATGCTGGCCAAACTCCTCTTGGCGCAACCCGATGTGCTGATGCTGGATGAGCCCACCAACCACCTCGATATTGCCACATTACGTTGGCTGGAAGACCATCTTGTGGGTTTGCGCCAAGGCATGTTTATTGTCAGCCACGACCGCGCCTTTCTCGACCGTGTCACCACGCGCATTATTGAATTGTCCAGCCGCGGACTGGAAAACTACCCGGGCAACTTCAGCCACTACTGGCGACTCCGCCGCGAACGCCACGAGGCTGCGCTCAAGGCCTTCGAGGCGCAGCAGGAAGAGATCGAGAGGCAGGAAGAATACATCAAGCGTGTCAATTATGGCCAGCTCCACAAGCAAGCCGCTGCAAGGCAGAAACAGCTCGACAAACTCGAACGCCTCGACAAACCAGTTCTTGTCGAAGGACCGCGCATTGCCTTTGGCGAGGCGGCGCGCACCGGCGACAACGTCGTCGATGCCACCGACCTGACCAAGGCTTACGACCGGTCCCTGTTCAAAAACCTATCCATGCAGATCAAGCGTGGCAGGCGCGTGGGTATTGTCGGGCCCAACGGCAGCGGCAAAACGACACTGCTCAGAATACTTCTGGGGCAGGAGTCGCCCGACAAAGGCGAGGTGCGTCTGGGCGCGCATGTCAAAATTGGTTACTACGACCAGCACCTCCACTGCCTCGATGCTTCCAAATCTGTTCTCGATTCTGTCCGCATCGAGGACGGTCCGCGCATGACCGAGCAGCAGATGCGTAACCTCCTCGGTTCCTTCGGAATCGACGGCGGCATGGTCACCCAGACAGTAAAGGGACTATCTGGAGGGGAGAAAAGCCGCGTCGCCTTGGCTGCCATTGCCGCCCGGGGTGTGAATGTTCTCATCCTCGACGAACCCACCAACCACCTCGACCTTTGGGCCTGTGAAAGTCTGGAAGAATCACTCCGCAATTTTGATGGCACCGTGCTTGTGGTCAGCCACGACCGCTGGTTCCTCAACAGGGTTACCGACATGCTCGTGGTGCTAGACGGCGACGGGCGAGCCGAGGTGGTCCACGGCAACTGGGATCTCTACGAGCGCTTGGTGGCGCTTCGCGCCGCCGACGCCTTGGCGGCGGCTAAACCGACCCAGCCCAAAGCCGCCACGGTGGCCAAGGTTGAGCCTGTGCGCCGCAAGAGACAGTTCCCATACCGCAAGGTTGAGGATATCGAGCAAGACATCGCCGACACCGAGGAAGAAAAAGAAGAGTTGGCGCGCCTCTTGGAAGAGCCGGAAACCTACCGCGACGGCCGCCGCGCCAAGGAAGTTCAGGAAAATCTGGAAGCTGTGCAAGCCACGCTCGACCGCCTGTACCGTCACTGGGAAGAGGCCTCGGAGTTGAACGGGTAGGGACTTTTGTAATCAAAATCGGTTGATTGCATTGATGCCGGGAACGCCAATCTCCCGATTGGCGATTACAGATCCAAAAGCGCAATCTAAAAGTATTATTCCATGAGCCCCCAACGTGAGTTGGGGGGTGCAACAAACAGAACCATCCTCCACCAGCCCGCGAGTCTTACACCCCCCAACTCACGTTGGGGGCTCACGAAGTCCTTAATGATCGCATTGATTCCGGGAACGCCAATCTCCTGATTGGCGATTACAGATCCAAAATCGCAATCTAAAAGTATTATTCCATGAGCCCCCAACGTGAGTTGGGGGGTGCAACAAACAGAACCATTCTCCACCAAGCCGCAAGTCTTACCCCCCAACTCACGTTGGGGGCTCGCCAATACACTTGGCGCAACAAACAGAACCATTCTCCACTAGCCCGCGAGTTTTACACCCCCCAACTCACGTTGGGGGCTCACGAAGTCCTTAATGATCGCATTGATGCCGGGAACGCCAATCTCCTGATTGGCGACTACATATCCAAAAGCGCAATCTAAAAGTATTATTCCATGAGCCCCCAACGTGAGTTGGGGGGTGCAACAAACAGAACCATTCTCCACTAGCCCGCGAGTTTTACACCCCCCAACTCGCGTTGGGGGCTCGCCAATACACCCGGCGCACCAAACAGAACCATTCACCGCCAGCCCGCAAGTCTTACACCCCCCAACTCGCATTGAAGGCTCACCAATACACCCGCCGGCGCAACCAACAGATTCATTGCTCGTTCCACGCTTCCATCCCGTACACTATCCCCATGGATATCCCGCCCGAGGCCGTGCCCGATTTCACCATTCTCGGCACCGCCGGCGAGGGCGCCTTTGGTACTGTGCTGGTGGTCCGCGACCAGACCGGCGTCAACCTGGCTCTCAAAATCTTGCACCACGGCCGCCATACCGACCGGGAACGCGCCGCCCTAACCTCGGTCCGCACACGCCCCGACAAACACCCCGGCCTTATCGATATTTTCCACGTGGGCACAGCGGCCACCGGCCATCTCTACTACACCATGCCGCTGGCCGATTCAGCCACCGGCGCGCTGCCAGGCGACTTAGCCTACGCCCCACTCACCCTAACCCGATACCTCCGCGACAACGGCCCCATGCCACCTGCCGCGCTCCGTCACCTGGCCATGCACCTGCTCGATGCCATCGGCTGGATGCATGCGGGCAACATCATTCATCGTGATATCAAGCCAAGCAACATTCTGTATCTGAACAAAATCCCCCGGCTAGCTGATATCGGACTAGCCTGCTCGGGCGTGGTAGATGTTCGCTCCGCTGGCACTCCCATGTATCTGCCCCCCGATGGCGCGGTTGGGCCAGATGCCGACCTCTACGCCTTGGGCAAGGTGCTGTATGAATGCGCCACGGGAGCCGATGCCCACACATTCCCATCCATCCCGCGATCGTTTTTAAACGGCCCGTGGAAAACACTCGGGCCGGCGTTAAATCAATTCCTGCTCAAGGCGTGTGCGGCGACTTCCAGCCAGCGGTTTGACACAATAGACGCGTTTCGCGGCGCGTTGCTTCAAGTACTCGACCCGCCTGCCAAAAAACGACCCACCCCGGTTTTTTCCATGGCGCTGACGTGCGGCGTGCTGGGCCTTGCCGGCGTGGCCCAGTTGCCTTTTCAAACAGAAAAGCCGTTCTCGGTGCCGGGTTCCCTATCCCCGGCCGAGCAAGTTCAGGCAGTGTACACCGAGCTGAAACGCCTCAATCCAGACTTTCCCATGGTGGGCCTGTGGAAACAGGAAGAAGGCAAGGTCGTCCGCCTCGATATTCCTGCCGACACTATCACCGACATTAGCCCCGTGGCGGCTCTGAAAGACCTGAAGCACCTTGGTTGTGGGGCAACGGGGGGGCGCGGCTCGCTCAAAAGCCTAGAGGGGTTGAGACCGTTGATGCTCGAATCGCTGGAATGCAAACACCAGCAGATCAGTGATCTCTCCCCTTTGGCGCGCATGCCCATGGCCCGTCTGGAGGCGGGTTGGAACGCCATTGCCGACCTTCGCCCTTTGGAGAGCGTGCCTCTGCGCGAGTTGATGGTTAATTCCAATCCGGTGACAGACCTTTCGCCCGTGGCCGGGAAGGCCATTACCAAGCTCGGTGTGGGGCACACGCAGATCACGGACTGGACGCCTTTGCAGGCCATGCCTCTGAAAACGCTGGCGGTTGCCGCGACCGGCTTTTCCCGGCTCGATCAGTTGAAAGCAGCAGATTTGGAGTGGTTGATGGCGGATGGGTGCCCCATTACCGACTGGTCGCCGCTGAACACCATGCCGCTGGCTGAACTGATGGTGTCGGGCAGCTATCTGCCTGGCCGCGACTGGGTGTTGGCGCATCCAACGTTAAAAACGGTGAACGGTCAGCCCTGTGACAGGTACGGTAAATAGCGGTCCCGATACGCTTTCATGGCCTTATGGATCGCGGTTTTCCGTTTTTCAAAATAATTACAAGCTGAACCAGAGCTAGAACTTAAAAAAAGATACATTTTCCTGAAGAATCAACCGGCTATGGCGAATTCCTAAAAATATTTGGCGAGCTGTGTCAGAAATGGCATGGATCTTCGCTATGTGTGTGGGAGGCCCCATGCCGTTAACAACACGTTCTAGTCTGTTGGCGCGCTTGGGCGAAGGCGGTGATGACCCTTGGCGGGAGTTCGACGGGCTGTATACGCCGTTTCTGTTGCGCGTCGCGGCGCGGTGTGGCCTGGCTGGGCAGGATGTTGACGAAGCGGTGCAGATGGTCATGGTGGATCTCCACCGTACCTTTGCCACCTTTCGGTACGACCGCAATAAGGGAACCTTCAAGGCTTACTTGAGGAAGATCATGCTGACGACAATCTCCCGCATGATGCGGCAGCGGCAGCGGGCGGGCACCCCGTCTGCCGTGCCGTCTGATGCGACGGACAACGCCATGGAGGCGATGTGGGAGCAGGAGTACCAGCAGCATTTGCTGCACGAGGCGTTGAATCAGGTCCGCGGTGAAGTCGAGCCATCCACCTACCAGGCGTTTGACCTTTACGCCCTGCAGGAAGTCCCCGTAGGTGAAGTGGCCCGCTTCCTGAACCTCTCCAACGACTCCGTGTACCAGGCCAAAACGAGGGTGACGGCGAGGTTGAAGGCGATTGTGGCGGAGTTGGATGGGGAGTAGGGGGATTTGAAAGTCCAAGCGTCATGTTTTTCTTTGGTTATTTAAATTTGAACCATAAGGCTTTTATCAGGAGTGCACATGAAAGGTTTTTGTTACTGTCTTTTTGTAAGCACTGTTTTTGCGCCAGCAGTTCTATTGGCTACGACAAAAGCAGAATGCGATAGAGCTGCAATTGGCAATTACATCACGAGCCAAGAACCTTCAAATGAACCACATTACTATTGCTTCCAAGATGTAAGCAAAGATGAAAAAGCGGTTGGTTTGGAATTAGCCAGGAACGCCAAGAAAGCTAACGACAGAAAATTAGCGGCATTCCTCTATCTAAACCTCATTGGAAAAAATCCAGCAGACTTTGAGATGCTTGAAGAATACGTGAAATTTGTTTCAGAAAGCGAAGCAATCACAAAGCAAGAACTGGATGAGCTTTACAGCCTTGTTATGGTTTCAGTTTTTAAAGTGCCAGCGGTTCAAGTGAAAAAGGTTTTGGATATGGCACAAAAAATCCAAACAAAAAGAGATGATATCGCTAAAAAAGAAACTGGCGAAGTGAAAGCAAATCCACGCGATTTGGTTGCTGATGCCGATCGATTACTCCGGCAGGCAGATCCTCCACCTATTGGTGAGGCTGCTTTGCGCAAAATGATTTTAGACGGCAATAACCTGATGGGGGAGTTTGACCAGGAGTCCCAAAAATACAAAGAGCTTGAAGCGCTTGTTGAAGAAATTTCTATTGTTGTTCAAGCTGTTCAGAAAAAGGAATACATAGAAGCATGCCTAAAAAGGCTTGAATCAGAAAGCCTTGATTCTGATTTTGCTTTGTCAATCATTCAGGCTGCAGAATCTACTCTGCCAACACTTTATGGATTGAAAATTCCAGCGAGCAGGATGCCGCCTGGGTTGAAAAAAGCGATTGATGGTTTGCCAACATTGGTGAAAAAATCGGTTGAAGAGATATCATTAAAAAGGTCAGAAAAAACATTAGAGGAATTGCGAAATTTGGTCAATGAATTATTGGCGATTCCGCATGATATGCCAGATGGGACTTGGGAGAATTTGGCAAAAAGAATTGAAGAAAAGGCAAAGGTTATACAGGCAAAACTTAGTGGTATTACAAGCGCAGCTTCTATTGGCTCCGCTGCAGCAGAAGTTGTAAAGGTTCAAGAGCGTTTGAATAAGGTTAGAAGGAATCAGTACAATGCGTATCAGCTTTGGGCTGTAGGCCAGTTAAATCAGGCGTTTGTTCAATACGACAGATACAGATGGACATCACCTGGGGGAAACGCTGCTTGGAATATTTTGATTATTAATGGGATTCAAACCATTGACATTGGCCTTGTGTCGCCTGATGTTGCAAGGTGCTATAATGATATTGTCCCAAAATTATTGGCTCAATTTAAACCTGCGGACATCCCTGCATGGTACAAGCTTTGCGTAGATGCAAAAAAAGTCGCAATGGAGGATAAGTGATGCCAATTGCTGGTGTTTTCTCAGTTTTGTTTTCATGCGTTTATCAAGCCGATATCACGACCAGTATAGCTGGCATATCGACTGCAGGTGCGATTTCGATTTCGCGGCCTGATATGGCTTTGGTACGCGCGTCCATTTATGCGCCCCATCTAAAGGGCGCATTTGGCGAGTCGCATATGCATACTTACATAGCTAGGCTGCTGAAGGAGCAGTCTGGCGTTCGCCATGTGCCAGTCAGTCTTGGCCGACAGGGAATCGATGGTTTGTATGTTAATTACGGTGCCAGCGGAGAGCCTGCTGGGCTCATTGTCTCGGAGGCTAAATATGGGGCAAGCTCTTTGGGCATGACAACAGATGGAATTCAATTAGGTAAACCGTGGACATCCGCAAGGTTATTAAAGATTTCTAGCCAATATGAAAGAATTGTTGACCAGATATCAAACAGCAAAATGAGCGTCGTAAAGATGCCGCAGGCTGGGAACATCCATAGGTTGCAGGTGCAGTTGCCTGATGGAAAAGCAGCGGTTTTCTGGAAAAATGCGGCTGAGGCTGATTGGAAATTTGCTGGAAAACAAGAATTGCTTGGTGAAGCAAAATCACAATTCCGAAAAATGGCATCGTTATTTGACAAGGCGGCACGTGGTGAGGTTGCATACCAAAGGTACTTGTATCAAGTAAAAGTTGAAGGCAATATTTTTTCGGCAGTTGTTAAAAATGCTGATTTGATGGATGCAGTTGGAAGTGAGGCGAGTCTTAGAACCATCACAAAAATTTCTATGCCTCTATTCGATTCAAACTTAGTAAAAATTAGATCAATCGTTGAATCGGAAGTTGCCTCGCAACTTCAAAATAAGTTGCCATCTATGCCTTTAAAAGACATTGAAGTTTCATCTAAAGAGTTTGTTAGACAAGCAAAAACGATTCAAGAGGCTATGTCTGCCGAAAGGCAAAGCTTTTTTGTGCAAAGTATCCGCGGTGGTGTGATGATTGGTTTAGCGCAGGCTTTTTTAGATGTTGGCATTAATGGTGGATTGGACTATTACTTTAATCAAAAAATCGATTCTGAAAAAATTGCAAAAAAAGCCGCGCTTGCGTTTCTGGCAGGTGGTAGCGGTTATATTGTCGGTCAATATGCTGCAAAATCAATGATCCAATCACGAATCATGGATCAATTTGTAAGGCCTGGTTCTGCACTGATGGGTACCAGCGCTAGGGCGTTGGCTGCCAATTCAGCTGCTTCGGCTTTGGGCGGTGGAGTAGTAGTTGCTGTATTATCGTATGGTCAATTCTTACTAGGTTATTCCGATATTGGAACAGCACACAGATCTGCTGCCATTGGAATGGCTGGCATTGGGGGCGGAGCTCTTGGTGCTGCTGGGGTAATGGGTGCTGCGTTTGTTTTTGGAACGGCTGGGAGTGGTGCTGCCGTTTCGACATTAAGTGGTGCTGCAGCCACAAATGCGGCATTGGCTTGGCTTGGTGGTGGCACATTGGCTGCCGGTGGTGGCGGTATGGCTATGGGCACAATAGTGGTGACAGGTGGCGCTGCTGTGTTTGCAATCGCCGGTACAGCCATTGCTGTATATGCATTTAGTTATCTCGACAAAGAGGATGAAAAACAGAAGACCATTCAGACTCTTGGGTATCTAATGAATACTGATAAATATTTTAGAATGGGCTCTGCTGAGGAATTTAATAGTATTATTAAACTTAAAAATGTTAAGCGTACTGAGGCTTTGGTAAAATAGACTGTAATTGAATGCTGTTGGACAGCCCGTTTATTTCGGGCTGTCCACAATTATATTGGTTTGTTTTTAATTAGACATTTTGTGAAAGACATGATTGCTTGGTTTAATTTTTAAAAGGCAAATCAGCCGTACTCTTTTGGTTACAGACAATCATTCCAACTATTTTTCTAATGGGCGTGCATACTTACTGGTGGTTTTTCACCCAATCGTCGTGTCCTGAGTGCCGTGGAAACAAACATTGCTATCGCTGCAGTGGACATGGTTCCGGTGTTCTTTGGGGGAAATGTGGGCTATGCTCAGGTACGGGTATCTGCTTCCTATGCAACGGTACCGGTTATAAAAAGACTGATTGATAAATTGGCAACAACTTCAACCGTTGAAAACCTTAACCCCATGCCCCACCCCTGCCACACCTGCGGCCTTATTGTTTCCGTTCCCGCCGTGGAACCAGGCCATTGCGCGTGTTGTCCGCGGTGCCATAGTGCTTTCAAGCGCCGTGATTCTTCAGCTTCGGTGCGGTGCGCTGCTTTTGCTGGCACGGCGTTTATCTTGTTTTGGCCCGCGATTCTTTTGCCTATTATCACCATCGAAAAGCTGGGCCACCGTAGCCAAAACAGCATTGTCGACGGTATCCGCGAACTTTTCCTGCACCACGATTGGTTCGTCGGTAGCGTGGTGTTGCTGTTTTCGGTGGTGTTTCCACTGGTGAAAATGATGGCGCTTTTGGAACTGTCGCTGTTTCAACTGATCAGCCGGAAACACCGAGCCTTTACCTACCACCTCATGGAACTC
>Ga0255133_1000733_pt1 | contig 9501 bp, 15 predicted proteins | sample Law_Law_RepB_8d_FD_188553 | JGI IMG/M metagenome (GOLD analysis project Ga0255133, IMG submission 188553) | Freshwater microbial communities from St. Lawrence River, New York, United States - Law_Law_RepB_8d | ecosystem: Environmental > Aquatic > Freshwater > River | place: USA: New York... | reverse complement strand
GCCGCCATAGGCTTGGCCATCTTGCGGCGGCATGGCGGAACGGAATGTTGCCGTGGTGGCGTAACCCACCATGGAAGGCAAGTTCGGGTAGCAGGCTTGGAGCCGAGAATCGGCATAGCCGGTGGCACGCGATCGCAACCCTGCCAGTTCAATAACGTTGCAAACAGTAGGCGTGTCGAAGCGGGTCAAGGCCCGCACATCAGCAACGGCTGTCATCAAAGTGCTCCCACATCCTGTTTTTAGCTTGTCCAAACTCTATCCGAATCCAACAATATCAGCATGAGACTCTTCTTGCTTGTTTATCTGATCTTTTCACTCGGTTGGCTGGTATTAGCCGGGGCGTTGCTCACCGGTTTGGTTGATCCGCGCACGCCGGGTACCAGTTTTGAGTGGGATGGCCATGTCATCTCGGCGGGTTGGCTCGCCTTGATGCTGGGCATGTACAATCTGGCGCGCTGGTACAGCCGCTGGACGTTTTCAGAAATGCGCCGCGAGCAGGAAAACCGCTGATTTTAGCCATGAGGTGTCCTATGCATCTGCTGCGATTGTTGTTGCTGGCATCATTTCTGACGGCACTTGCTGGCATCTCCCAAGCTCAGGATGCCAAGAACAAGAAGGCTGCCGCTTCCGGTGCGGCTGTTGTGGAAGGAAAGACATTGGGTAATGGCACCTTTACCGGAATGGTGAAGGATCCGCCTTCCGATGGTCGCTTGATGATTCGCCAGATCCCGGCGCCTCCGGTGGCCGCGGTTCAACCGAAGGTGAAGGGGAAAAGTGGAGCGGCGCAGGGCAACCAGAAGGTTGATGCCACGCAATATGCCTTCACGGTGGATGACAAGGCGAAGATCCTGTTCCACGTGTTGCCCGAGGCGTTTGATGACAAGGGCGAGATCATGCGGCCCACGGCGGACCAGTTCCAGAAAATGCGGTCGGGTGGTTTGCCGGGCAAGCTCGACCAGATCCGCGCGGGCATGGTGGTGCGAGTGACGCAGGCCAGCCAGAAGGTGACGCGGGTGGAGGTGATGGGTGAGGCGGACCAGCCGCTTTCGAAGCAAACCAAGACCCCGGCACCCAAGAAGAAGTGATTGATTTCCGTTGTCGAGGGTTCAATAGCCGGGTAAATTGCGTATTCATTCGGGGCGTGGCGCAGCCTGGTAGCGCGCCTGGTTCGGGACCAGGAGGCCGTAGGTTCAAATCCTATCGCCCCGATTTTTTTCCTTAAGTAGCTCTTCGGTCGACAGGTCGAAGGGCTTTCTTCGTTCAGGGCAGAGAGCTACTCCGTCGAGGGTCAAGTTCTAAAAGATAATTTGCAGCAACCGACTCTTGGCGTCGAAATCTGCCCGATCCCATTTGGCGGTAAGGTTTTGAGAGAGTTCAAACGCCTTGACCGCAACATCCGCGTTTTTGTGTCGGTCCCGTGTCTGAACTTCGACTTAGAGGAGCAACCGTGACTCCCGCTTCCGAAGCTCCCGATTCTTTCTCGTGTACAGGTCGTTTTCGACCTCGCTGTGCAACCGCATCTCCATAAGCTCGTCTTGCTGGCGTCGAATCTCCGCAAGCTGCTTGTTGATCTCATCCACCCGGTCACTGGATTCCTTCTGCTCCGACTGCGTTCGCTTCGGCAGCACTTCGACCACCCAATCACGAACGTCGTCGTCCGCGATACGGAGCTTCTGGAAGAGCGCCAAGATTTGCTCGTCAATGGCGGCTTGTTTGAGCCGGTGGCGGTGGTGGGCTTCCGTGGTGTACTTCTAGCATCGGTAGTAAAAGTGCTTGCGAACGCCGCCGCTCTTCAATTTCTTGGCGACGGCTTCGCCCGTGACCGTGTGACCGCAATGGCCGCAGGTGATAAGTTCACCGCCGTAAAGAAGCTCGTGGGCTTGGTAGCGGCCCTTGACCCGGAGCGTCTGGACTCGCTCCCAAGTCGCGGCATCAACAAGATGCTCGTGCGTGCCGGGCCACCATTCGCCCTTGTAGAAAATCTCTCCGATGTACGACCGATCTTGGAGCATCCAGCCGACCTTGCTCCGGGTGAACCTGGGCTTGGATTTCGTGTACCGGATGTTCTGCTGCTCCAGCCGCTCGATAACCTCGTCAATGGTGCGGCCGTGGTAGGCGTACAACTCGTGAATCCGGCGAACGGTGCGCCCGTATTCGGGATGGATGCGGACGAGTGACCGCCCTTGCTCCCGATAGTTCTGGTAGCCGTAAGGGGCTTTCTGCGGGAACAATCCCGACATCACCCTTCGGTCCAGCCCCTCTTTCACGTCCAACGATTGCTGCTGCGTCTGGTAGGTCGCCATGTTCGCCAAGTTGCGGACGTTCGTCCAGCCAGCGGGCGTGTGCTGGAAGCCTTGCGACGTGAACTCCACCAAGACGCCGTGACGGTGTTCAAGTTCTTCCAGCTTGCACAGGTCGTCGGTGTTCCTGATGGCTCGGTCCACATTGTAGAACAAGATGCCGGTCCAGCACGGCAGCGTTCTTGATCGTGAAATCGACCGTCTCGTTGAAGTGGCGACGCGCCGTTTCATCCGAGGCCGTTTCCGCGACCTTCGTGAACTTCATGATGTCGCCGCCTTGTTGCTTGGCGTACCTCATGAGGGCTTCTTCCTGAACGTCCAGCGAGAACCCTTCCCGCTGCTGTTCACGGCTGCTGACTCTAGCGAAGGCAACGAACTTTTTCATGGGTCATTCCTCCGTCAACAAGTCAAAAAGGTGAACCGTGCTCAGGATGATTTCCAGCGACAATTCCGGCGGCAGGGGTTCATTGTACTTGGGCTGGAAGACGTTGATCGTGAGTTCGATCAGGTCGGGCGTGACCCATTCGGGAGCGCCGGCAGGCACACGCCGATTCGGAACGGGGGCGGGGGTTTGATTCTGTGAAGGCTTGGGGAGAAGACCCCGTTGGCGGGTGTCCATAACGGTCCCTTCGCTCCAACAGGGAGCGGTTGGGACTCGCTAAGAACAAATTTTCGGGCGTAAAAGCCGCCCGCGCATTTCGCAGCAAGTCGAGTTTCGGATTTTCTGACCACATCGTCGTAACCCGAAGGACCACCGCCGATGGAGTAGATTTTGCCGTCGCCGCCTCGTCTGCCTGATCCAGATACCGAAAGACGGTGCGGATCAACACGCCCATTGCCTGAGCGATTTCGGGGACGGTTAAACACTTGTCTCGGAGTTGGGTCGCACGGTTCGGTTTCGCCTTCCGAAACCCCGGTTGCCGTCCGATGCACACACCCCTTTCCTTCGAGGCCCGGATTCCTGCGGCTTGACGTTCACGGCGGGTTTCCTGCTCCATTTCGGCAATCGCAAGTAGCACAGCGGCGAGCATCTTGCCCACTTGCCGTTGGCGTGGCTTGCTGCTTCCATTGCCGAACGGCTCCATTCATCCAACCGACCATCGGGACCGGGAAGACGAATGGGCCACAGGAACAGCAAGCCCTAGCGATTGATCGCCGTCATCAAGGCTCGTGGAGAGAACTTCGATTCACCAGCCAGTTCAGGCCAGAGTGAAGGATCAACGAGGTAAGTTTCGGAATCTTCTTTGAGTTCCACGACGCACGTTTGAATCCGATACGCCGGATCGGGGTGAGTCATCACGAACCATTCCTTCGACGGCTTGCGAACGGGGATCGTGTTCAGAACTTTCTTGACGCCAGCGGCGGCTACGAAGTCCTGCGACAAGCGGAGCCGTGAAGGGTCAAATGGATCGACCACGGGCACATTTCCGGTGGCGGGTTGTATAGATACAGGTGAAAAGGTTTCATTCGTGTTCATTGGGAATATCTCCTAGTTTGGTAAAATGCGAATGGTGATTGCGAAGCCGCCCGACACCATCGGGCGGCTTCTTCTTTGGCATCATGCGGACGGCGACGATGACCGCACCAAGTTGGCGGCAGCAAGTTCGCGGACGGCACGAATCGGAATGCGGCGGCTGCGACCGATACGCACGGTGGGCAGCACGCCGTCATTTATTAGCCGGTAAATAAGCGACCGACTGACGCACAAGAATTGAGCCGCCTCCGAGATGCGTTGCAGCCCCTCGTCAATTAGCTCGCAGTTCAAGGATGTGTTCATGGTGGACCTCCAGCGTATATAGGAGTGTCCAGTTGTTTTTTTTGAATTGATGGGAAGGATTTTTTTTGGCAACGATTTGCTGGCAAAAGAAGGGATCAGGCCAGCCACGTACCTACTCTCCCGCAGACCTACTACAAGAGATGGTAAACCCATGCCCGGTTAGGACTTTTCGAGTGAACACACAAAAGAAAAAACCGGGTCAATGACTAAGATGGCAGACCCGGTTCGGTGTACTTTCAGGGAAAGTGTCGAAGAGTTGTTGAGTTATTAACTATGCAACAAGCTCACCATCGCATGTCTACCGATCTCTTCTCATGTTTCAGAAGAGAAGAAGAGTAGAGGAAACGCATGGCCCGGTGTGGCAACAGCCATGTCCCATGATGGAGCATAAACGGCTTCTTTGACCGACACCGCCAGCATGCCCAACTTCCGAGAGAATCGACCAGACCGAAGCTCAATCCGATGATACTCATAGTCCGTGGACGTATTGTCGTCTTCTGCGGTATTTTGATAATATGGTGAAAGAAGAACGTCTTCTTATTTCGTTCGGAGAACGGGTTCGCTTGCTCCGTCACTCGTCGGGGCTTTCTCAGGAGGCCCTCGCTGACGTTTGCGGGCTTGACCGAACCTACGTTGGTGGCATCGAACGAGGGGAGCGAAATCCTTCACTTCGTAATATCGCACGACTTGCTCTCGCACTAGGCGTGTCACTTGCCGAACTATTGCAGGGAGTGAGTACAAATGATCCCGGCTGAAGACAAGCTGAAGTCCGTGATTCGATCATATCACGGTTCCTTTTCCAGCAAGGTTTATTCTGACGAGAATGACGACCACGATGTTCTGATGGACGTCTTTGGCTTGGTCCCAGCGGTGAAGCGAGAAAACCGTCAGTATTGGGGTCGAGAACTTGGCATGTGTTGGCAATTGATTGTGACAGAGCTTTTCCGTGCGGCAGGAAAAGGCTTTCAGCCAGGCTACAGGGAAGGAGCTGATGAACTCTGTGACCTAATTGCTGAGAAGGACGCCATTGATACGAAATATCGCGTTGGCTCAGGCGATTCTGGCACGCTCAAGAAATTCAAACAGTATGGTAGCAGGTTAACCGAGCTTGGAATGCGTCCAGTATTGCTGATTGTCCGAGATGACAATTTGCCATCGGCAATTGGAGCATGCAATACTGGCGGGTGGACGGTTCTAACTGGAGCAGCGACGTTTTCCTACATCATGGATAAGACTGGTGTGGACCTGAAATCATGGATGTCATCGCTTGGAACTGAATTCCATGTCATTCGCTAAAAAGAGACTTTTGCCCCGTACCAGCTTGGCGAATCCGATCATCCGCGATTGAGACATAACTGGCGTTAATCTCAATCCCTACGAAGTGATGCCTAAGCTCTTTTGCGGCGAGACAAGTTGTGCCACTACCTGCGAAGGGGTCAAGGATAATGTGTTCGTCGTTATTCGGAACCGTCAATTTGACAAGATGTTTCATCAAGGCGAGTGGTTTGACGGTGCAGTGACCATCGACATCATCCGATTGTTCTTTACGAAACCCTTCAAGTACGTTTGATAAAAAACCTGTACCGGTCATTTCGGCATTCAGTAGTCCAACCTTGTGCTGCCTGATTGTTGTGATGTAGTTGTCAATGAGAGGCTTTTGCAGCACGCAGATTGCTTCCCACTCGTTCCTAAGACAACTATGCCAGCCTTCCCACGATTCCCAATCTTCTTCGCCTAGTGCTTGTAGTTTGCGTGCGGCGTTTAGCCCTTTTGGAATTCCTGCGTGGCGACGGTATACGAGGATGTCTCTCGCATAAAAGCCAGCATCCTCCAGCGCAACTTGCACATGGGCTACCGTTCGTGTGCTGTTGAAAACGAGTACGAATGCACCGGGCCGGAGTGTGCGATATACTTCACGTCCCCATTCGGCACACCATGCCTGATAATCGACAATGTTTTCGCGGACACGTTGATACCAGCGTTTGTTGCGAACGCCGCCCGCAAGCCCGCTCCCGTATGGAATGTTCTTGACCAGCGTCTTGGAATCCTGAACCCGGTTGATTCGGCGGTCAATCTCCGCTGTATCCCAATTTCGTCCAACAAACTCGTAATTGTAAGGTGGGTCAGTAATACACGCCGAAAAATAGTCATTGCCGATGGATCGCAACACTTCCCGGCAGTCGCCGTGCAGGATACGGTCGATTGGCGCTGTCGTGATCATATCGGACACTGGTTTTTAGCTCCAAAGCAGAAGGTGGACCCACACTGATGACTATAAGTATCAGTGGTTGGTTCGTCAAGCCTGCTTTCGGAGATATTCAAGCCGCAATCAGCAATGCTTGAGTGTGCTGATCCCACGATGCGATAACCTGTCCGAAAAGTTCAATTGGCGTCCAGTCGCCCCGATTTTTTTCCATAAGAAGATCTTCGGTCGACAGGTTGAAGGGCTTTCTCCGTTCAGTGCAGAGATCTACGCTGTCGAGGGTCAAGTTCAAAAAGATAATTTGCAGCAACCGACTCTTGGCGTCGAAACCGTGTCTGGACTTCGACTTCGAGGAGCAATCGTGACTCTGTCTTGGAATTGTGCAGATCCTATGAGATAGAGCAGTTCTAATTAATAAATGCCTGCCCCTTGGACAGCTTCCGAATCTTCTGAGCTTCCTCAGGCGTGATCTTCGATCCTTTGCTGAGGAACATCAATCCCCGATCATACGACTCCATTTTGGGGACGAACTTCATCCAGTTTTCGCCCGTCAGTTGAGAATTCATCAACTGCAACTGAGACATGTTCGGCATCTTCGTCAGGGCTCCCAAACCGGACCCGTTCACAGTTGTCCCATCCAGAACGAGAAGGTGCATTTTCCGCATGGCGGACAAATGTACCAGTCCTGCGTCTGTAATCGCGGTATTGGCCAAGCTCAATTCCTCCAATTTGGTGAGTCGAGAAAGATGCTCTAACCCCGTGTCACCTACCTTGGTGTCAGACAGATTCAGATGAGTCAGTGAAGAAAGACCGCCGAACGCTTTCACTCCCGCATCACCGACCTTCCGGCAGCGATAAAGTTCGATGAACTCCATCCGATCTAGTTTCGAGAAGTGTGCCAGGTCAGTGTCGGTGATATTTGTGTCGTTCAGCGTGATGCTTTTCAACTTCATCAACGTCGCAATATTGGACATCTTCTCTCCGGAGATCTCGGCGGCCGTGATCGTGAGTTCTTCGAGTTGCTTCAACTTGGCAATCGATGGCCAGACCGCCGAAGTGAGTCGGCATTCATACAAGCGGAGTCGTCGGGTGCTGCCGACTTCCGCGATCTGTGTCAGGCATTCATCATCGAGTGCTCCCGCTGTCCTCCGTGCTCCCGCCTGCACCGCAGCGATCAACTCATTTTCGAGGAGTTTGCCGCTGAGACCCTTAAGATTCTTCAAGCCCTCCGCCGGTCCCGCAGTCACTCGTAATCCATACTCGACCTTTCCAGGATGGTTGCGCAGGTCGATCTCCGCGAGTGACACGCGGTTACCGAAGAGCTTCGTCAGTTCCGTTTGAAAATCGCGGGCACGAACGAGGTAGGGCGCTTTGGGATTCGACACCGGATCGTTGTCTTTTGCGGGCCAGGGAATCGTTACCTGCACGGATTTGGGCGATTGCCCATCCAGCGAGATTGTGTAGGAGATTCCTGTTGGTACAGCGGAAAGCTCAGCCGCTGTGGAGGTCAAACCACTCCCGCAGAGTATGAAAACAATGTAAAATGCTTGATTCATGGGGGTTTCTTGCATATGTGAAGCTTCCGGTCCCGCCAGACAAAACCGATCTGATTCAACAATATATTTATCTATAGGCGTCTTGATTGTCGCCCGTCAAAAAGGATCTCAAGAAATCCGGTTCTACGCCGCCACCAAGAAAGCGTGGAGATGATCTTCCCACGCTTCCACGACCGCGCCAAAAAGTTCAATTGGCGTCCAGTCGTCCCGATTTGGCCAGACAAGAAATCCTTCGGCAAGCGACGAAGGAAAGACATCAATCAACTACGACCTCATCGCCATCCCCGACGCTGAGGTTCCGAAGGCCGTCGAGCATGTCTTCCAGCACGTCGTCACCACCTACGCCAGCGAAGCGAACAAGACAGTGAGCATGTGGCGGGCCGTCCCGGATGACTTGCTCGACTTCAAACCGCACGAGAAGACGAATCCGATCCGAACCATTCTCGTGCATCAGCTATTGTCGGAGCGGCGCTTCTTTGGTCAGTTCGTCGGCACGCAGGAGCCGCCAGTGGAAGAACTCCTGCCGTCCGGCGAAAAGCCGACCGTGCAAGCCTACATCGTCAAGTATCTGTGGCTCGTGAAGGGAAGGCTTCCGCAACTTGCGGCTGGAACGACTTAGTGGTGGTTGGAACAGCGGGACTTCTTCGGTGGGTTGCAGCGGGAGAGGATTTGGGTCTTCTGGCGGCGAGTGCTTCACACCTGCCATCACCGAACCCAGGTCCAGACGTGGCTCCGTTTGGCGGGCGAACTCGTCCCGGCCATTTATGGGCCTTCCGGGGACGTGAAGTGGGACGAAGCTGATCCGATATATTCGTTGGAGGCGGCGAAGCGGGGCGGCTAGTCGCGCAAGGGATGGTTCCGGGGTGACCCGCAACCAGAATGGAAGATCACAGCGTCTCGCTCGAAGGAGCCAGCTTCACCCTTGTCGAAAGGGCGTGCAGGGCGATCTGGTGGAGGATTTCGCTGACGGTGGTGCAGCAATCCACCACGACGGTGACGTTGTACTTCTCTGCTGCTTTTGAAATCGCCGTGTGCGTGACGCAGTTCTGAGTCATCATCCCGCACACCAGCAGATCGGTGACGCCGAGTTTGGCAAGCGTTTCTTCAAGGTTCGTCTTCTCGAAGCTGTCTGCAAACTCCTTGACCACCACAGGGGCGTTAGGCGTAGCGGTGAGAATCCTGGCGTGAATATCAGCACCGGGCGTTCCTTCATTGAAGAACGGCGCAACGCCTTTGGCGACGTGCTGAATGTGGATCACGGGGATGCCCTGAGCGTTGGCCCTGGCGATGGCCCGCTCAATGTTTTCAAGCACGACATCCGTGTTCCACAGTGGGAATTTACCTTCGGGGAAATAGTCGTTCTGAAGATCAATGACCAGTAGTGCCTTTTTCACAGTCAGCCTCCGCTTTTGCGTTCATCGAGTTCCGAATTGCTGCCCCCACGGATTGTCCTACGGGTATAGGGCAGGGGCTAAATGAATAAACTACAAGCATTGTAGTTTGCAGGTCGGCAACAAAATCCGCAAACCGAATGACATAACGCTTTGCCCCCGTCCATTCGACTGAACCAGTTCTGCTCTACTTCACAATAGTCCGTTTCACTTCTGGTCGGGGCGTCCACTAGCCAACCCCAGAACAGTGGGTCAAGTGCGGAGTCATGTGGAT
>Ga0255133_1000721_pt1 | contig 9563 bp, 18 predicted proteins | sample Law_Law_RepB_8d_FD_188553 | JGI IMG/M metagenome (GOLD analysis project Ga0255133, IMG submission 188553) | Freshwater microbial communities from St. Lawrence River, New York, United States - Law_Law_RepB_8d | ecosystem: Environmental > Aquatic > Freshwater > River | place: USA: New York... | reverse complement strand
TGGTAAAGGTATAGTGGAAATACCCTAAAACAACCTAAAAATCATATAATGTTAATAAGTTTGTATGTTGGAAGGGTTGTGGAAGGGATTAAGAAAGAAAAAAATACAGGTTAAGAATAGTTAGGGAAATAAAAAAGGCCCGTAAAGGGCCTTTAGATGCGTTCTAATGTGTTTTGTGTTGCTTAAGGTAGGGTAGGTTGGTCTTCGTTGTTTTCGTTCGTCTGAAAATACATTTTCATGTTGTAGGTTGAATGTTTGTCCAATTCACCATTCAAAACGTTTTGTAGTTGGTCGGCATGTTCCATAAGCCATGTTGATAATTCGTTAATACTATTTGCCATGGCTACAATATCGCGTGTGTGAATTTGAAATCTATTGTAGTTGCCAAGGGTTAAGTTTAAAAACGCACACGGCACATGGCCGTTGGTATCGGAACCCGGTATAAACTGTACGACGCTTGCATAGGCTGAAAAAAACGTTTCCCGGCTATCGTGTTGTTCAAAAACGAATTTTTTGTGTATCTGAATTTTTTTTTGCACAAACTTGGGTTGATAAATTTCGTGGCGTGCGCGGGTATAGACGGGTTTTTGCTTGGGTTGTTTCATTTGTCGTGTGTAGTTAAGGTTGGGAATTTCATTTTGAGCGCGGCTATTTCACTTGGGCTGATAAGATTAAGCAAACGAAGTTCATTGCGTGCTTGAGCGCACATGATATTTCCTTGCTCTTGATCGTAAGTGCCGTAAAAAGCAAAGGCCCATGCCCGGTGAACATCGTCCGGGAGCATGAGCGTTTGGCCTTTAGTCCTTTTCATTGTAGAACTTGGCCGGGTCATTCACTAAATCGGCAACCCATAAACTAAAGGCAACCCATTTGTATGAATTGTTCCATTTTGCTTGCACAAAAAAATCAACTCCCAAATTGGTTTGCTCCTTGTTGCCTGTAATTGTTCCGTAAAATGGGCGCGTTGCGTCCAATTCAAAACTCATAGGCTCGGTTACTGGCACCATAATCTTAACACGGTGTGCGTTAGGGAATTTTGGCGGGGGTGTAAACGTAATGTAACGCGATTCAGTATGGCGAACAGACCACCACCCTTTGTCGCGAAATTGTACAAATAAGGAATTGCCGTTAAACGGACGTTGTGTAAAATGGGGTTTCATAGTATAAATTCATTTTGGTTGGGTCAATAGTACAAAAAAAAAACGGCCCGAACAACTCCGAACCGTTAATTAACCAAATGAATTTCTTTCTACGAAATGGAACTCACTACAAATATAGGCATTATTTTTCTAATGCTTCCTTTATTTTAATAAGTTCTATATTGAGGTGAAATAAATCATGCCTAACTTTTGTAAGTTCAGTATTTAGGCGTTTTAGTTCCGTACTAATTAAGTAACCGGCCACGGCCAATGCAACAGGGCCAATAACCAACCACGCTTCGTTCATTTCTCTTTTTTCTTAAAAAGTTTTGCGACGGCTTGTTCTACAAAGGCCGGCCGCTTAAGAATCCAACCCGCTACAAATACAATGGCATTGACGATCAGTTCTTGTGTTGTCATGTTATTTTATTTTAGGTCGTACCCTTCGGCAACGCCTTCAGCAATTTCGCGCCAGTTAACAAAACTCAATGCGGCTTCAAACCAATCTTGAGCATATTGCGGTTGAATATCGTCGGCCAAAAATTCTTCGGCATCGTTTTTAATGTCTTGCGCCAAGTCATACAAACTGGAATACGCGCCGTCTTCAATAAATTCTTGCCAACGGGAAGGGTCTACCAACTCAAGGTTAAATTTCCACGTCCAGTAATTTGTCCAACCTTGGTATTTTTCACCAAGCATTTGACCTTTTGCGGCACCTTGTTTTATATCGGCGCGATTCGAGCGGCGCTCATTGTACACCTTGCCTGTTTTGCTAACGCGGCGGCCCGGCGGCAACGCTTGGCGCTCTTTGTCGCGGCGCACACTTGCTTTATCTACCTTGGTAAGTGTTTTTTTGACGGCGCGGCGTTTTGCCGCCGGTTTCTTGGCCGCCGGCTTCTTTTCTTCGGCCTTTACAATGGCGTTAATTAACTGGGCCTTTGTTTTAGCATTGCCACTTGGATTAGTTAACTTAACACCTAAACGCTTTGCCTTTGGTTTTAATTGCTCAACCCGAAGTAAAGCAAGTTTTTCTTTTTTGGTATTTGTAGCCATGTGCTAAAGTTATTCATTTTCTATGTACTGTGCAATATCGCTACGGCGTAGGGCGCGGGTCAATCCTTCTTGCCACGCTTGGGCGTTAATTAACGCGGCGGAATTTCCATTTTCAAAACGCGCAACGGCCTTGGCAAACTTAATTAAGTTAACCTCATTCATTTTAAAGTTTTGCGTAACGGGAATACCCATAGCGTCGGCCACAAACTTTGCATATCGCGCGGAATAGTTTTCCGTCGGCGGCGCATACTTAAAAATAATGCTTTGTACGTTTCTTAACCCGCTTTTGTGCTTATTGGTTAAGTCAATTAACAACGCCCGCACACCATAAGCCATGGTGCTAAACTGCGAAAAACTGGAATCACTACCGGGGTAAATTTCACCTTCCCAAATGCGTTTGCGTCCTTTGCGTATGTTGCCCGGATTGTTATTGCGTATGCCGCGAACACCACTTGTTGTATTTGGCAAAGTAGGTTTTTGGTCGGGGGATTGGCCGTCGGTTCGTGTACTCATGCGCGATGCAATTACGGCCGCCGCTACCAATAGCCAAGGCCAAAAACGGTTCATTTTCTTAAAAGCAAAAGGGCCGCCAAACCCAACGCACCCCAAACGGCGTACTTGCGTATGCCCGACGCACCGGGGAATACGTCCACACTTGGTAAACTGCTTGGCGTTACGTTTACATTTCCGGGAACTGTTGATAACTTAAACCGGCCGTCCTCTTGCAAAACATAGTATGCGCCGGGGGTTTGGCCCGGTATTGTGTAGTCAAACTGCCACCAAACTTGCCCGCCGGGGCGTGTTACGAAAGAATAAACCTCGGCCGTTGAATTGCCTTTTTTAATTTCACCAATGCGTGTGCCGTTTGGCAAATCGTAAACAGGTACATTTTCTTGCGCTATCAAATAACGTCCTAATACTGCGGCGGCTGATACTGTGGGCATAACTATTAAAAAAAAGTTTTGTATAAATTTAGTGCATTGTCCGTTATGTCAAACGGCACACTTACATATATGCCCGGCACCGTTTCCATCATAAAACGTCCTTTTAAGCGTATAGGCGTTTCGCCGGGTTTTGTCAAACGCGGTAAAACTTTTGACAAGGCTTGACGAAATTGTCTGAAATAACTGCGAACGTTAAAAATTAGATCGTTGGTGCCATACTTGGGTATGGTGTAGGCCTCACGTTTTTGTGCCGCGCCAATTTTTACGCCGTCCACGAAAACGTCCATGTCAAAATCGGCAACGGTCAAACTTATGCCCGATAAATTTTTTATTTGCATTTTAATTTCAATATCAATATACTGCGGCGTAATGGTTTTAATGCGCGTACCTAAAATTTCATAGTCCCATTTTTGAAGTAGGCGGTATTGATTTTTGGCATATTCAAAAACACGCCACGCCAATACTGCGACCGCAACGGCGTTAAAAAAGTTCGGTTTGATTGCCATTACCAAAGAATTTTACATGCGTAGTATCCGGGCGTTCCAACGGCCGCGCACTGGGCGGCATGCCGAATTTTATACAATTCGCGACGCTTATTAGCCGTTCCCGGCGGGACTGTCCTTTTTTTTTCTTTTTGGACGTAACTCCAGTAGTCATCATATCCTTGAGCGCCAATGCTTGCAATTTTGAAGCCATGCTTGTAAACATCAATCTTTTTGCCTTTGTTGTTGCTTGGACGTATAACTACACCTAAACGTCGGGCGGCGTCGCGTTGGCCCGTTTTAATTTTGTACATGCCGCATTGGGTTTGCGGTGTTTAGTTCGGGGTCAAGTAACACGACGGCTTGACGTAAACCTTGCATAAATGCCAGACGGGTAATCGGGCCAATTTTTTTGCGTAAGTTGTAGTTTTGCGCTAAAACAAGTAGCATATCTTCGGCGGTTGTACACGCATTAAGTTCGTGGTACACATTGGCGTCAAAGTGACTAATAGCCGGCTTCTTCATGATATACGTTCTGTTCGTTTTTAGGTGGGTACATTGGGCCTTGCGGCGCACTACGGCGCAACTGCTCGGCCATTAAATTATTTTTTTGCTCTTGCAAACTAAACCATTTGTCCAGTACGGCGGGCAAAATTTGAACTACTTGACCCACGGTTGACACGGTTTGGTCGGCCATGGCGCTTTGCGCGTTTTCTTCGGCTTCAGCGTTAATTAAGTCTATTTCTTCTTGCAATTCGGCGTTTTTCTCGCGTAGGTATTCAACCTTGGCGCGAAGTTCTCCCAATTCTTCACCTAACTGACGTATAGTCAATTCATCATTACGGCGGTCGGCGGCACTTCGTTCATCTATGGGCATATTGGGTTCGTTTGTTGTTTGGTTAATTAAAACTTTATTATCTCGCGTATCAAGCGTTGTTATTTCATTTGGGGCGTTGTAACCCCGACGGACAACTAATGTATAAATATCGCGGTTCTTTAAAACGTACGGAGCGATATTTTTTGCTTGCTCCGGGTTACTTTTTTTAGCCACCGGGCAAACGTTGGGCACACAGGTTGCTTTGCTTGGCTCACCCGGTTGGTCTTGCAACCAAAAAAAGTTATACCCTTTATCAAGGTACCCTTGTATAATTTGGTCTAATTGCTCGGCACCCATGATCCTTTAACCTAATTGCTCGGGGATTGCCCGATTGTATAGCGCATAATGCACGTTTAAATAATAATGACAAACTGCATTAAGGTCAAAATCAACCCCAAAAGTGCTAATAAAACTACTTGGTTCGGTTAAACCAGTTAGTGCATTGGGTACCCAAAACGCTTGGTTTGCCGCGTTAGCGGGAAACGGCGCGGTAAAACCATATTGCTCGTAATTATCAATGTTCGGTTGGGTAAAGGTCATGGCCGCAATAGGACTTAAGGTACTTTGTATTGCGGGGGTTTGGGTGTCCCCGCCGTAGGTCATAAAACCGGGTGTTGTGGGAGTTACTGGAATTGGCTCAAATACACAACCCGGCAAAGTAAGGCTACGAATTAGGCCAACGGTTATAGCAACATCACCGCCGCTAATGATATAAACTTGACGCGCAATGGGTGTATTGTCAACTTGGTATGCCACGTCAAGACCTTCGCCGGTAACACCCAAGGTTGTCATGTTAATAGGCACATGATGCACAAACGGGTTGAAAGTGTTAGCACTAAAAAAACTTACTTGTTGTGTTCCAAAATAGGAAATGCTTGTCGGTAAATTTTGTATGCCGGTGGGCGCCGGCGCTACTTGGGTTAGTCCACCGCCGGCGGGTGAAAAGTCATAACCAAAAATTACAATGTAACTGTTAGGAGTTACCGTTATGACAGTTTGCCCGCCGATGCCCGTTTGAAATGTTTGGTACGTTGCCTTGCCGCGTACAATATCTTTTTCAATTTGCGTTGGTATGCTAAAACTCATAATGTAAATGTATAAAAAAAGGCCGACCAAATAAGGGCCGGCCGTTTGTTTCTTTTGTGTTAAAAATTTTAAATTTCGTTTTTGTAGTAAACCGTTGTATTCAAAATAGCACTTGCACCACTTGAATTAGTCACGCGCAAAATGATAGTATCTTGCCCGGTCAATGCTCGTGGAAAAGGAATATAATTAGGAAAACCGGTTGTAATGCCCGAACCGGTACTTGCGCCAAGTTCGTGTGCCAAAACCGAATCGCAAACAACATCGTTATTTATGGTCAACGTGACCAATAACTGCATGGCGTTGATGATCGTTTGCGGTGCCGCGCTTGTGGTAGCGCTTAACCGTATGCCTTCAAACGACTTTGCAAGACCAGACAAACTCAACGTTTGAGTTGCGCCCGTAGTTGGTACCGTTAATTGGAATCCTTTGTTTCGGATGCCTTGACGGTAACTAATCATATTGATGCCGTTTGCCATAATTAAAAGGTATTACCGGCACTAAAGATTTTACCGTAACCGCTTAGTGCGCATACTACTGCACCCGTGCCGTAAGGCGCATTGCTTGAATCAATGCGGACCTCAAAAGATACTTGGGGCGGAATTACAATATCAGTAAGTAAACGAATTTCAACGGGCATATTTGTTTGGTCTAAATTAGTTCCCGAAACTATGCCAACTTGAGTCCCAGCGTTTGTGTGCAAACGGTCAAATGCTTGTCCATTAACACCTTGGTTAAACTGTATCGGTAGATTCTTAACGACTTGCTGATTTCCCACTATGATTGATAGTGTTTGTTGAAAAACACCACCAAAAAGGTTAAGAAAACCGGCAGTAGTATATTGCGCAAGCCATATAGACTTTATAATCATACTCTCGGATGCGTCGAGTTTATTTTGAACCAAATTTGTCTGACCATTTGTAAGGCCCTGGAACGTCTTAAAGAAAACCAAACCGCTCGTAGTGCCTGGGTTTGTAATCGTGTTAAAAAGGATTCGGGTAGTTTGTTGCCCGTCGCTTGGTGCGCCGAGTTTTGAGTCAACATACGCGAGTTTGTTAATTTGCGACATTAGATTGATGTGTTAAAGTTAAGTAGTACGCGAGTGCCGAATAGATAACAGCCGATATTTTCAAAAGTATTTGTGAAAGGAATTACAGCGCCGGTGACAACATTAAAAATTCGGTATTCAATAGAAAATTGAATTTGTGGCGGTATTAAAATTCCTGCGCCCTCTAAATAAACTTGGTGACGAGGTAAAACACTTGATTTTCCTAAATTTACACCGGCGGCAGTATTTTGTATTCCGTTAGTGGCAAAGGTATATGGACTGCCTGACCCAAATACCGGGGTCTGTTTCATAACCCGCTTATTGCCAATAATTAAATCGAAAACCAAAACAGATTCCGAACCGTAAATTAATTGAAAATTTTGAACAAAACTTGGGCCTTCTTCGGTACTTATAAGATAAAATCCTACTGTTTCAACAAGTAATGCCTCGTTTACTTCAAACTCATTTTGTGTTAAGTTAGTAACACCTGGATTTATGTGCCGCGCGGCGCTCGTGAAGATTTGTCCACTATTTTCGGCATCGCAATCGTACACCGCGCCGGTGCTTGCTTGCATGTCCTTCAAACTTGTTAACCCAAGTTTGTTAGCCACATACAAAATTTTGTCTTGTGCAGTCATCATTTAATAATTTTAGGCGTTGATGATCACTTAAAGTCCGGGGACCTCGTAACCGTTAAGCGTGTAGTTGCTTGCGTAAATATCCGCACCGGCCATGCTTGGCATGTTGTAGCCCTGCAAGTACATTGAAGAATCTACACCGTATGAATTCTCGGCCAAAAGAGTACCAATAGCGGAATCGGCACCCAAAAGAGATTGCCCAATTTTTGCACCCGCATAACCGGCCATACCTGCGGCAATGTTTGGTTGCTTGAGAAACAATGAAGTTGCGATTGAGCCAACCAGTCCGGCGTATGGGGCAAAACCGGCGCCAAATTGCTTGCCAACGGTGTTGGTCAAAATGGCGGCGGCGGCACCACCAAGGGCGGCTTGTGCGGCGCTCATTGCGGCGGCGGTTACGCCTGAAGTAGTGACGCGGCCCATGGAACGGCGGCGCATAGTACGACGGCGGGTTGTAGGTGCGGCCGAACGACGGCGGCGGGGTGTTGTTTTGCGGCGGTATGCCATAACTAAAGAGATTTATTTAATAGTTGGGGTGAAGATAATACAAAAAATTTAATTTATGGCGCTTGCCGAACATTTACTGCCGTTGTAATTTGTGTTTGCCCGGTTGCGCCGGCGGCGGCTTTTTTCTTAAGTTCTTCAAAAAACGCTTCGCACAACATATAATGTTCGGCAACAAGTATTGCACGCTCGTTGTCTTTTTCGCGCCGGTCTTTGCGGTACTCTTCGCGGCGTGTACCCGTAGAATTGTTAATACTTGTTTGTAATCGGTCTAAATCTTCATAAATTTTTATGATAGCCGCACGGCGCGATTGGTTGCCCGGCGCAAAACATTTATACGTTCCGTCAACAATGTTTTTGCCCGTTCCGTCCGGGGTAACGCGACGCGCTTCTTTTGCCAACCTATTATCAAAAACACTTGTTGTATTTAAGTTTTTATAGGCGTTTACGTTTGACGCGGTAAACGGTACTACGTCCGGCGTCGTATTGTCCGGCGCTTCATCATCTTTTTTGCGAACGCGGCTTAATATAAACAGGCCAAGGCCAAGTAGCAACAGTTCGTTCATAACTAACGACGCAAAAGAATGAACGCCAACGCACCAATGCCGACAGGCAATACCCAACTTGGTAATGCGGAAAAAATACTTTGTCCTACGGTTAAGTTGTCAAACCGGCGTTGAAACACAAGTCTAAACTGTGCCAAGGTCATGGCCTTTGTAAACTGCAATGGTTTTAACATTGAAATATCACGGTCTAAGTTCTCAATTTGCAAAGTAAGTTGTTGCAAATTCATTTTGTTCAAATTTTGTACGTTGTACATGTTACTGTTGTACAACTGGGAAATTTGTGTATTAACCAATCCGGCGGTAATGTTGCCCAATACCGTTTGAACGGCGCCAATAATAACCGGCAATACCTTTAAAATAGCCATAATTGTAATTGGTTCGCTTAACCCTTGGTTTTGACCGTTCAAAGGTTTTAATGCCTTGGCCGCAACTTTTGCAGGTTCCATTTTGCGTCCACTGGCAAAGTCCTTGTACAACTTTTCTAAAGACTTTAACGCTTCGGCAAACCCGGCGGGACTTTGTTTAAATAAGTCATCGGGTAAACGTATGTCATTACCGTTTTGACCCAATGCGGGGTACCCTGTTGAATACGAATAGGGTGTTGCGCCCGGCGCCAAAGGGTTTAACGCGGTGTCTAATGGCTCGGGGCCGTCGTGTAATTGTAAAAACATAATGCTAAATTACGTTAATGGTACTAATGTAACGATATTTTTTGGTTTCGCCGTAAAAGGTATTAACCAAATCAAACGGCACCCACGATCCGTTGTCCTTAACCTCAACGTACACATGGCTTGGTGCCGTAGGTGAATTGCCAACCACAACCAACCGGCACGGTATGTTTAATACTTTGCAACATGCAACCGCACAAATACTTAGGCAATCGCAATCGCCCGAACCCGACCTGCCCCAAAAATTGTTCATAAACAAACTTGGCATGCTTTGCAGTAGTTCCACGCCCGGCGGGTCGTTTTTGTAACTTGTCATTGTTTTTAAAAACCAAAACAATTCTTTAGGTTTGGTGCCACGCGCTACAAAACCTTCAGCATAATCTAACGAATCATAAATTTGACGGCCCATGGCGTCAAGGGTATGTTGCAAATTTTTGTATTTTACCTTGTATCCAGTCATGACGTGAAGGTACAAAAGGGCGTCAAATACCCAAAAACCAAAAAAAATGGTCTTATTATAACAGTAATAAATATAACAAGTTATATGTATAACTATAATAA
>Ga0255133_1000719_pt1 | contig 9573 bp, 8 predicted proteins | sample Law_Law_RepB_8d_FD_188553 | JGI IMG/M metagenome (GOLD analysis project Ga0255133, IMG submission 188553) | Freshwater microbial communities from St. Lawrence River, New York, United States - Law_Law_RepB_8d | ecosystem: Environmental > Aquatic > Freshwater > River | place: USA: New York... | reverse complement strand
CAAATGCAAACATCAAAACAACTGCTCCGGGCCGAGGAAACTCCATTTCCCTAATCAGCCCAAATTAACAGGACTCAATCGTAAAGGTTCGGGTTCTTTAACTCAAAGAACTTGAGGTTCTGTGACAAGAGATCAATGCACTTAAGTGCAACTCGCTGAAAATGCAATCAGAAGGCTTGCCACGATTGATTTGATCTGGCCCGTAACATCTATGGCATGTACTCAAGTGAATACTTGGAGTTTTCGAAAAACTGGAAGTACTCAATACCGCGATCTCTTGAGACACTTCGCAACATCGCTTCTGTTTGTTCATGGTTATTGTTCGAAATCCCAACAGAAAACACAATCGCCTTCAGATGCGCGTTTTGATCGAGGAATTCGAGCACTATGCGTTTCAAATCGCTTTGATCTACAGCTGTGCCTTCGACCTCTATGCGGTCTCTAGCTGTTCCTACTCCATGAGATATTTCGACGCAGCTATCGCGACGCAACGGGACTCGCAAAACCAAATTAGACTTGTCAATCAATAGGCATCTAGGATCTGTCTGTCCTCTCGGCAGGTACATTTGGAAAGCTGCCACACCTATCGATATATACAGCAACACGCAAAGGCCGAGACCGGCATTTTTAAACACTGACATATGCCTACCTCATTGGCAGCGAATTAGGTGCGTTTTGTGCGTTCGGTGCTCCCTTACAACAACACGTCTTAAAGAGGATTCGACCCAGACTGATCACCTCTGGATCGGCAGGCGTTGGGAAAAAATAATCCGTCCTGTCCTTTGGCGATCCCTTCTTGCACATTCCCATTTGCATTTCATACTCGTAAGGGAACTTCGGGTTGCATTTGGACATGTGGATGTCTATCGGATCTTCGCCCGATCCCCCACGATCCCCGAGATTTTCAGCCATTACATTCCATAATTCGTTAAGTAGAAACTCGTAATCTCGTTGGTTTCTGGCATTTCTAAGCTCTTCCAGAACTTCTCGAACCCTGCGAGTAACATCGGGGGAAATGTCGAGGATATAGATGACGAGTTGGCTACAGCCTTGCCCTCCCGCCGCAAGATTCTCACGACACTTTGCCAAGCAATCCTCTCCACTTCCTGCCTTGCTATTACATTCAAGCTTGAAGAAGTCGAGCATGTTCTTGATCGTTGACGACGGAATCACAAAGTCTTCAGTCGGATGAACGCAGTAACCGATGCAGTTAGTATAGGGAGGCATAACTTTAGGATCGCCATCCGGAGCGATCTGTATCAAACCGGAGGGATCGACATACCTTAGCGTTCTGGCACGAGCATACTGATACAACCCAAGGCTCTTGCCTTTGAAGCCGATGGGGTCTCTGGAGAGGAACCTCCCAGTTAACCCACTCATCCATCGAGCTCGGAAGTGATGCAAGCCGAGCGTCGAGTCCAATTCGCGTCCGGTGTAGGTATAACGATTGGAGATCGCTGACGAACTGAGCGATGTACCTGAAGCATCTAATATTGTGGGTAGTCCGTAGGGAGAGTAAGCATATCGCTCGGTCGCAGTGCCCGATGAAGTTGTTATAGCAGTGATAGAAAACTGTTGGTTGCGATGGAAGTACACCAACGTTCCGCCGGTACCGGCGGTTTTGCGGACGACCGGTTCATCGATGTAGCTCGCGTACACGTAGCGATACGTTGGAGTACTCGCAGCACCTCCGACTGGGTAGTCTGCGATCGTCTGCTGGTCCATCTGCACAAACACAAAAGATCCACCAGTGCCCGTTCTAGCGACGCGACGTCCTAGGGCATCGTATTGGAAACTCACGTCCGCCGTCCCGTTGGCGTCGATGTCTGCCGATGCAAGCTTGTTATCGAAGTCCCAGCTCAGGAGCAGAGCTGTCGTAGCTCCAGCAGGACGTAGCGTGGCTGGAATCGATGTCATGTTTCCTTTGACATCCGTCACGACGCTCGATCCACCGGCCGTGAGCAACTCGTGCGTTGGACCATGGGTTCGGTTCTGTGCGATGCCGTTGGTCGTCACGCTTGTCCAGTCTCCAACGCTGGTCAGATTCCAGGACTGGTTGAACGTTCCGCTGGCGCGGGCATAGCCCGTCAGACGATCCTCGAAGTCGTAGGTGGTCCCCCCGGAAGTAAATCCGTACCCGCTCATCACGCCGGTGACCGTCTCGGAGGTCTTGTTCTTGTTGGCATCCCAGGTGTAACTTAAATCCCCGAGGCTGGTATTGCTGTAGCTAATTCCCGAAAGAAGGTTATCGCTTCGGTAACTGCGTGTCTCGGTGATCCCGTTGCCGAGGACTTCGGTTGTCTGTCGACGCCCTGCGTCGTAGGAGCGTGTGCTGATCGTCGAACCGTCTAGGGCTAGCTCATTGAGTGCTCCGGTGGAATGGTAGCTGCCAGATTGATTTCGCTTATGACAATCTCGGGAATCACAGATCAAGACCTTGGCCCATTTGCCTATACAGAACGAGAGCATGCAATCCGGATATAAAGAAGTTTTTAGATCCCTGACGATATCTTGCCACATGTTTCAAATTTTGATTACCGCGATTTATTCTGATCGATTCCTCTTTCGTGTCACTACGTTTGTATAGCATGTTGCCATGCATATCAACAAAAATGACTAAAAACAGGGCTAATTTGCGTGTGCTTTCGACTCGTAATTTTTTGAACGGCTTATATCCGATGCGCCACAAACATCCCCACCGAGTGCGGATAATTTGGATCGATGTTGAAGACATGCGTCTGGCTAAGGAGGTTGGCCAGCAGCAGATTGTCTTTGCGACTGTGCCACTCGCCACGGATCCAGCCGATGCGGTTCATCAGCCCCAAGGCCGATAGCTCAGAGACGATCAGGTACTCGGCCCCCTCGCAATCGAGCTTGATCAAGTCGACCTCCTCGATTCCGAAGTCCGTTACTTGCGTCCAGAACTGCTCGACGGTCAGAGATGGAACTTCAATGCCGAAATCTCGGTACCGCGGCTCAAGCGATTCCCAGACGTCCGGAACATAGTCGGCTACGCGACTGTTCGAGACGGGGAATGACAACAGGCATTTCCCTGGCTTGGACGAGATTGCTGCGTTAATCCGGAGCAACTGCGATTCGGGAATGTGACTGGTGTTCTTGGTCATCAGCTCAAAACTCTGCGGATGGGGCTCGACAGCGACCATCTTGGCATTGGGCCAATAGTGGTGGGCCATCACGGTAAAGCTCCCAACGTGCGAGCCGACATCGACAATCGTGCGCACGTTGTGGGAACGCAGATCGTTGATGCGGTACTCGTCATGGAACACCGCATTGGCGAACTGCACGCTCTCTGGCTCGATGTGGAAGTCTTGCCCATAGATCTTGTAGCAAACGGAGTTGGTCATTATGGAATCCTTTCGTGGATTAAGCATTCGCAAGGGATGAAGTGAACTGTCGAGCAAATTCGAGCCGTTTCTCTGGTGTGCAGTTGGCCAAGTGGATCACTTTGGCTGTCGTCACCAACTCTCTGAACTTGGGCATCCAGTACTGGGTGTTGAATTCGGTCGGCAGTTGGAAGAACGGCAGCCCTCGAGCGTTGTTCTGGATCCAGAACTGCTCGGAGCAGTGGGTCGGAAAGAATGGATGCAACGGCGGTTTCCAAATAGAAGCGTGCTTGCGATCGCACATCACAATTCCACTGTTGAGAACCACCTGGCTGTAGTCCATGGGGATTTCCTGAGATTCCAGGATGTTGCGACGTTCCTCGAAGACCCACTCAAAGCTTGGCAATTGACTCCAATCATCGTGCATCGAAACGTGACCGGTAGGAACGACATCGAATAGATTCGGTGTCTCCTCGGTCAGGAACACATCGGCATCGACGTAGAGGGTGCGCTCGTAGGACTGAGCAAACGGCTGCACTCGGAACTTCTCGAGTCCCCACCAGTCTTGTGATGGTTTGATGATCGCAACGAAATCAGCACCAATCCGTTTGGCGTAGGCTTCCATCAGTGGGCCGGTGTACCGTAGTAGTTCTCGAAACGAATCCCCGGTGGCCACGGTGATCAGCAAACGCGACTGGGTCGGATCGATCGCATCGACCGTGGGTTTCCATTCCACCTCGGGGATTACCTCAATCGGCATCCGTTCGTATTCCAGCCACGATCCACGCCAGATCCCTTCGTAGTCGCGACGCAGATGGCACGTTGGTCGATCGAGACGGGCAAGCGTCAGCACGGGCTGGCCATCGACATGATTGACGTGCCAGAGGCGTTCACATTCGGCAGCACCTTCGATGACTTCGCGGTTGGGCCCGAGCTTGATCACCCGCTGGTCGTAACCCACCCGTCGGTAAAGTACCCGAGTGTTGATGAGCTGCTCGATCGTTTCGGTTTCCATGGTTGTCGGTGCCTCGTTCTTCCAAAGGTTGCCACTCCATTTGCTGGCCAGATCACGGACCAACTGGAAGCAGAGTTCCTCGTTGGCCAATGAGTCCACGAACCGGTTTCCTCCGAATCGCCATTTGTCTTGGCATCGATGTTGGAAGACGATCTGACCTCGGAAGTCAAACTGCACGATCGTGTGGACATTCCAGCCAGGGCCGGCACCGGGCATCGCGTAATCGGAGCCAAGTCGTCGCCAGCCCAGGTGAAAGCACTCTTTGTCACCATAAACGTGCTGGAAGGTGAAATCGGAATGCTCAGCGTAGAACAAGGACAATCGCAGCTCGCGATCGCACCGACGTTTGTCGATGAGGTACTGGCCAGATTCGAAGGCCCGCTCGTGCTCGGCAACTTCGGGCTCGGCCATGTCCACCATCCCGAATACTTTCCAGACTCCAGGTTTCAAAGTCCAGCACGCGTAGTCTGGCCAGAAAATCGCTCCGTGGCGTTTGTACTCTTCGCAGTCGAACAAGTACGTTGGATCGCACACGACCCCATTGTCGGCGTCCAGGAATAAAACTTGGGCAAACGGACTATGGAGCGTCGCGTAGAGTTTTAGTTCCCAACCACACAGGATTCTGCTGGGGTGCTCCTTTTCGACCTGACGAGCATCGATGCACTCGACACCTAAGGGGTCGAGCAATCGTTTCATATACGGATCCATCTCGGTGTCACCGAGGTACCAAAGCTGGATCGGGAGCGTGCACCCGAAATGCCGAAGCAGATTCACATTGACCCAAACGCTCGGGAAGTATTTCAGTCCTCCCCCTGCGATGACGATGCCGCGTTCCTGGGCATAGGTCACTCGGCTGGGCATCAGATTATCGACATACTGGTCGACCAATCGCCGATGGGCTTCGATCGTATTGTCCCAGGTGCCCCAGGCGTTGGGCCAAGGTCCGGGTGGGCACTGCTTAATCAACTCAAGCATTGCTTCGGGAGACAGGTCGGGGGTAGCTTGATTGCAATTAGCCATGGAGCTTCTCCTTGGATTCGGCGTTGTAGGCAGCGCGGAGGACGTAAAGTCCGATGATGGTTAGAACGAATGGAATGAATCGGATCGGTGGAACATGGACGATCCAGCGTGTGAGAATTTCAGCGGATAGGGTTTCGTTGTTGCGCAGGCACTTGCGCACGCCCAGCTCATTCATGCGTGACTTCGTGGAATGGCATCCACAGGTAAACCTATCTGGAATGAGCCACCCCAGGCACAACCAATTGAGCGTCCGGCGAGTCTTTTCGATCAAGAGTTCCAGTTCGGTACCAACTCCCTTTGTGGGAGGTTTGATGCACTCGAGCAATTCCGTTGTAGGGAGCATGCCGACGAGCATTCGATACTGGATCGCTTTGCTGCAAGTCACTGAGTTCTTTGCTCTTGGCGTAGCTTGCTGAATACAAGCCGCGCACGCATCTTGGGCGATCGGTACTGGCAGTTGGGCAAGATCGGAGGAGATCTGGCAGTAGCCATCCACGTTATGTTGGCAGTCTGTTGAATTACTCATTGCAAACCTTACTCGCATCCTGTGTAGACAACTTCACCATAGTAAGACCCAGGGCGTGTTGGCTCTTTCCCCGCACAGACGCAAACGGCCTGTAGCGGTCCCATCGGACTAACGCATGGATCGGGAACTGGGACCGGTACCCATCCGATTCCATTCCATTCGTAGTAACATGGGCAACAGCAACCGCTCGACGAACCGGAACCAGAGTCGCTTGCCGAGCCACCGCTAACACCGCTTGAACCCACACCACTGGACCCGACGCCAGATGGTCCCGAACCGGATGAACCGCTGGATCCACTTGGGCCACTGGATCCCGAGCTACCGGAGGAGCCAGAGCTACCTGATGAGCTAGAACCGCTCGAACTTCCCGAGGAACTGGACGAACCACTCGAGCCCGAAGAGCCAACACCACTGGAACCAACCGATGATCCACCGCTGGAACTAGACGCCCCTGAAGTGCCCGATGAGCCAGAAGAGCCCGAGCTACCAGAGGACCCACTCGAACCCGACGAGCCAGAGCTGCCACTCGACCCGGAACTTCCCGACGAGCCGCTTGAGCCGGAGGATCCACTGCTTCCCGACGAGCCGCTACTCCCAGAGGACCCACTGGATCCGGAGTATCCGCTGGACCCTGAGCTGCCGCTTTGGCCGGAGGAACCTGAGTTTCCGTGGGATCCAGGAGGATCGACGTCTCCAGAGGATCCGCTGCTTCCGCTCGATCCCGAGGTGCCACTTGAACCCGAAGTACCTGACGAGCTATTTGAGCCCGACGATCCAGAGGAGCTGGATGAGCCCGATGAACCGCTACTGCCCGAAGATCCACTCGAGGAAACTTCGCAGCACACAATGGCGTAGATTGGCAGGTCGGAAAACCCCACATAACGCATGAGGTAACGACCCATCTGAGGAAACTCACAGCTAGATACTGCATACAAAGGTTCTCCATTAACCATTCCAAGGAAATGTCCGAGCTGGCGTTTAGGGCCCTGCCCGAATCGTTGTTGCGTACAAGTTGCCGCGTACACTGGCAGGCCTTCGACCGAGCCACTAACAGAAGTGGCAATGTAGCGACGTGAATACAGGGTCATTTGTTGGCATCCACCACCTTGCAGCTAAAAGCCGTGCTCCAAGATTTCATAGCGACATCGAACTTCTGAACCACGCCTGGGTAGTACCCATTGCCGTCAGGGATATTGCTCGTGATGAACACGATCTCTTCGTAGTTGGCATCATCGAATCGGATCACTGCCCATCGCACCGCACCCGAGGATTCGATCCAGAGCACCGAGGCCGGCCCATGTGGTACGCTGCGCAGGTAGCTATTTTGACCAGCAACTGTTTCCGCACAGGTGTAAGCGACGGATCCCACCAAGACTCGCGTCAAGACACACCCTGCAATTGCTGCGGTGCCAATTAAATTATTCTTCAGCGGTTCGAGCAGTACACCGAAGCGAGTTCCCGTGCCGGCACTTGGGACCAAGCCTTGGAAACTCACTTGGCGTTTGAATTCTCGGAGGTTCTCTGCGGGGGTGATGATCGGTGTACCAAGTGCAACGATCGAGAATCGATCAAGGTCGACGCCAGTTTGGTTGCGTACTTTGGCGAGTGTTGTTTGACGGGGTGTTCCTTCGGATTCGGAGAGTTGATCGTGTCGTTGGTTCTTTTGCTGCTGGGATAAATCCACCAAAGCATTCCAGGCCTCTGCCGGAATCTTCAGCGGATCCCCTGGTTGAACTTTGCGGAACTGGTCTCCCATGGATCACACTCCAATTCCAAGATTGGCAAAGTTTCCATAGGGGTAAACTTGTTCGACATAGGCTGCGATGGGACGTTTGATCAATGCTTTGGCCGTTGCGTCTTCGTCGTCGATAAATCGCACCCAAAGGTACTGCCAACCTTCCTTAGCAATCCCTGCAATGCTTCCAAGCGACAACCCAGCAACGTTGGGACTGGCAGCGAATCGAAACGTAATCTCCCAGTCATCCAGACCACGCTTTGATCCACTTGCTCCGAGGAATAGGACTTCCCCCTTGGCGAATCCTTTGAATCCCGAAATGTTGACTTTGCCGGTGAGATTGAACAGAGCGAGCTTGTAGGCACCAGTAACAAGGGCTTTTTCGATGTAGTGCGTCTCGGTGAAATTGAACACCGGAACTGTGATGTCGGTGCCTTCGACACGATCGTCGGTAACCCCAATCGCGCCGAAGAAATCCGGAGCGGTGAATCCAGTGGCGGCATACCGTCCCACATTCGCCATGCTTTGGGAGATGTGCTGCGTACCACCTCCGGTGTCGAACGAGTACTGCGACTCACTTTTCCATTTGACGTAATGAGCGGTCCCTTCCCAGACGCCATTGCCCAAGTGGACAACGTGGTAGTCATCCAAGAACAATTCGCCGATCTTTTCAGGAACCGTCGATGCCATGAGGCTCTTGGCGACCGAGTACTGTTCCGTGTTCATGATCATGTAGACCAGATCATGGGTCGGATTGTCTTTGCTTTCGGTCGCTTCTTTGGAGTCGAAGCGTTCGATAATGATTGGATCTGCCATCGTTGTTCTCCTATCCAAAGACCAAGCCACCACGTTCGGCTTGCTGTACGAGTTTCTTGGTGTTCGTTGCCACCTCTTCGCTAGCCCGAGCTGTGCGTTCGCCAAGCGAATCGGATCCGAGGTTCATCGCCGCGATGGGGTTGAAGGTCCCCACGACATCCGTTTTCTTCTTGGTCTCGGCAAGCGTTTGATCCATGCTACCCATGTCTGGAAGGCCAAGCTCAGACAAGGAGAATTTGCTCGGTGATCCGGGGGAGGTTTCTGCTCGCTTTTGTGCTGCTTCACCCAGGGCGGCTTTCCACTCCCCTTTGGCCTTCTCGAGCTCGGCAGCAGAGTCGGCCAAAGCTTTCTGGTTTGCATCGGCCAGTGCGGATTGCTCTTGGGCCTGCATGTCCGAGAGTGCCGACTGGGCACCTTGCCGGTCTTGCTCGATTTGGTTTCGAGCCTTTTGACGTTGCTTCTCGCGATCGAGGATCGTTTGGTTTTGAGAGTTGTTGATCAGGTCGTCTTGGCGAGCGATCTCATCATTGATCTTGGCAATCTCAGCTTCGGCGTTGGTATCCCCAAAGAGACCTTGGATACGGGCCCATACTTTTTGAAAGAATCCACTGAATCGGTTCCATCCCTTTTGCAGCAGGCTGATCAGAACCGTCCAGCTATCGGCGATGAAGTGGGTGGTTTCAAGCCAACCGGTTTGCAGACCTGCCCACGCGTCGGTCATCAATCCGGCGACGCTGTAAACCGCACTTTGGAAGATACCGATGAAGAATCCTTTGAAGTCCAGCCATTTGGATTGCAAGAATGCGACCCCGCGTTGCCATTCCATCTTCAACGTGAGCCAAAGGATCTTGCCTGCTAGCGCGATGTCACCGGCGGCCAGTGCATCGCCGATCCCTTTCCAGGCTGCCAGTGCGGTGTCTTTGAGTTCATTGAATCGCTCACCCAGCCACTGCATCGCCTGGGTACCCGCACCGCTGGTGTAGACGAGGTAGCCGACCAGAGCAGCAAGGCCGGCGATGGTAAGACCAATCGGAGACAGCAGTGCTGCGATCGCGGTTCCTAGTATTGCGATCCCTTGGCCAATGCCGACGATGACTGCAGCGGCTGCGCTAAATAC
>Ga0255133_1000711_pt1 | contig 9616 bp, 7 predicted proteins | sample Law_Law_RepB_8d_FD_188553 | JGI IMG/M metagenome (GOLD analysis project Ga0255133, IMG submission 188553) | Freshwater microbial communities from St. Lawrence River, New York, United States - Law_Law_RepB_8d | ecosystem: Environmental > Aquatic > Freshwater > River | place: USA: New York... | reverse complement strand
GCTTTCGAGGTCATGGGTGATTCTCCTGAATTGGATTGAGGGGGACACTTGAGGTAAGCACCCGAAACCGATATGGTCCGGGGGGTGCGGGGGTTATTCATATAAGATGGTGAAAAAGCCGCAAACATAAAAACAGGGATTCAACGACAAGGACGCAAGCCGCTATGCCTATACCCGATTTTCAGACCGTCATGCGTCCCGTCCTTGAGGTTGTCAGTGATGGTGTCCCCCATGCGCTGTCGCAAGTGCGCGAGGACGTTGCCAACAGCTTCGGGCTGACTGAAGACGAGCGTCGCGAACGCATCACCTCCGGCACCCAAACCACCATCAACTCACACTGGGCAACTCAGAGCAGAGTTGAAGAAAATGGGTCGGCCTATCGGCCCCTATGACGAAATGATCGCCGGGCACGCTCGTTCGCAAGGCCTGGTGGTTGTCACCAACAATATCAAGCAGTTCGAGAATGCACCGGGTATTCGGCTGGAGAACTGGCACAACACCAAAAGCTAATTGGCGCACGGAACCAAAAGCTAAAAGCGGTACGACGCGGGGGCATTCAGGAACATTGGCCGTGCAGACGGCGGTGACGGGGATTGAGTATGTTTGAGGTGCGTGCATGAGGCGTTGCCACTGTAATGAAAAAGTATCCGTGAAGCGCACTCGGTATCGATTCGCTGTCCATATCCTGACGGTGATCGTACTGTCTGCCATCCCGATGACGCTCGTTGCCCAGGAAGCAGAAGCGGATGACGCGTCTTTCGAACTCGACGTGATGACATTCAATATTCGAACTTCGGATGGACAGGACGGCGATAACATTTGGCCGCTGCGCAAAGAGCTTGTGGTCGAGACCATGCGAGCCTTCGACCCTGACGTCCTCGGTCTCCAGGAGGCTCTCACGGTGCAGATTGACTTTCTTCAGTCGGAAATGCCCGAGTACCGATGGTTGGGCGTCGACCGCGGTCTGAACGGAGGCGTTGGGCTGAGCGAGGCGACTCCGATCTTCTACAAGCACGAGGTGCTGGTTCCATTAGAATCCGGCACCTTCTGGCTCGCGGACGATCCGAATCCCCCTGCGCAACCCGGTCGGGGCGCCCGCATAGTCACCTGGGCTCGCTTCCACCATCTCGAGACTCGCCGACAGTTCTACGTCTACAACACGCATTTCACGATACGTGGCGGCCCTCGTCAGATCCAGGCCGCAGAACAGATCAATGCGCACATCTCGCAACATCCTCCCGAGAGCGTGGTAGTGGTGATGGGTGACTTCAACGCCATAGCAGAAACAAGCGAGACGTGGCACGCCGCGACGCGCGATGGCCTCAGGGATGCCTGGCAAGTTGCAGAAAAGCGGGAGGGACCGCCACTGACGTCGAACGGTTTTGGCCCACCGCCGCAGGGGCGCGAGGGCCGTATTGACTGGATACTGGTCGGTGGGCTCATCGCAGTGGAGCGAGCCGTCACGGTGCTGCACAGCGCGGACGGGCGATGGCCGTCGGACCATTATCCCGTGGCAGCGGAGCTGGTCATACCGTCTCGGTAGGCTAACGACAAATCCCGCACAAGGCGCTACGAAGCCGGCTGCCAACTGCTTGAATCCGAAGGATTTTTCGAGAAACTTCTGAAGAAATCTGGTGGGCCCACCTGGACTTGAACCAGGGACCAACGGATTATGAGTCCGCTGCTCTAACCAACTGAGCTATAGGCCCGATTTGCGAGGAGCCGCGATTATACGGGCCGCTCGCCAAACATGCCAGCCGGCCGAACCGGGGCGGTGCCGTTCAGATTCCGTCAATGGCAATGCCGCAGACCATTCGCTAGCATCGCGTGAAATTCTATTCCACTGGGCGGAGGGGCTATGGGAATTCGCGCGTATTACGTCAATGGCTTGTCGAACGTGACGTCAGACAAGTCCGGCAAGGGCACACAAGCGGCACCGGTGGCGCCCGCGGACAATGTGCTGATGCATGCCATCTACTACAGCGATCTCAATGCCCAGTCGGGACAATGGTCAGAGCGCAAGCCCATCTACATCGAAGGCATCATCGACGGCAACGCGGTCGATCCCGACATCGTGCAGTTGCAGGACGGCCGTTATCTGCTGACCTACATGCGCGGCCAGTTCGGGCAGGCGAATCCCGAGACTGTCCCCACCATCTACAATGCCTGGTCCTATGACGGCGTGTACTTCTTTGATCCTCAGGTGCTCTTCAAGCCTGGCTCTGGCAGCAGCGGTGGGACGCCGGTGGTGACTGACCCCAGTGTTGTGCAGTTGAAGAATGGCTCCTGGCTCATGGCCATCTCCAATCCTTCGGCGTCCAATGCCTCGCTTTATACCAGTCAGAATGGCGTGCAGTACACGGCCAATGGTGTGACATTGAGCGCGTTCTCACCTGATCTGCAGGTGCTGGCCGATGGCCGCGTGCGGATCTTCTACGCGGACGGACCTTCAGGCGGTATTGGCAGCAGGATTTCTGCAGACGGTGGGCTGACATGGACGAGCGAGTCCGGCGTGCGCAAGACCGGTGCCGGCTTCGACCCTTCCGTGTTCAAGATGGCTGATGGCTCCTGGCGCCTGCTGTTCAAGACGCAGTCACCCACCACTGAGCCGGGCGCATCGCCGATCGCGGGGCACAAGACGTCGCTGGCTTCAAGCAGTGACGGCAACAGTTTCAATACCGTGCAGTCTGAATTCGCCTCGGCGGCCAGCGTGGGCGAAGGCATCGACTTCTCGCCGCTAGTGGTAACGCAGTCGCTGACCAGTGCTGGCGCCGGCAATGACCAGATCGCCGTGGCAGGCACAGGCGCCCATGTCCGTGCTGGAGCCGGGCGCGACACAGTGGTGTTCAGCACGACGGCCGACAAGCTGACTCTGCGGCCTGACTTCCTCAATCGTGGCGACTGGGTGGCGGAGCTGAAGGCGGCACCGACCACCAAGTATCTGCTGCAGGATGTAGAGAGGCTGCAGTTCTCGGATCGCGGCATTGCTCTGGATCTGGACGGCAATGCCGGCAATGTGGCGCGTCTGCTGGGCGCGGTGTTTGGCCCACAGGCGGTGCGCAACCCGGAGTATGTTGGCATCGGGCTCAAACTGCTGGACGGCGGCATGGGCTATGCCGATCTTGCGGCACAGGCGATGTCTGCAGTGGGCAAGACGAGCGCCGTGGATGTCTGCAGTCAGCTCTGGCTGAACCTTACTGGCAGTGTGGCGACCGCGGCCGACATCGCGCCGTTCGTGTCCATGCTGGATAGAGGCGAGCTTTCGGTGGGGGCGCTCACTGTGCTGGCCGCGAACAACGATCTGAATGCGACCAGCATCGGTTTGGTGGGTCTGGCACAGACGGGTCTGGAATACCTCTGAACGGGTGGCCAGACACTTCGAGGCGTGAAGCACTGTGCTTCGCGTGTCAGAGGGAGCAGGACTGCAGCAGGGCGGCTGAGTCAGCCAAAGGGGCGGTGCGGAGTGCCTCCAGTGCCTGGGCCTGACTGCTCTCCAGCGTGCTGCGCAGTGCCTGCAGGGTGGCGGCCGGGGGCGAGTCCGCTCCGGGGTGCTGCGCGTGCGCGTCCACCACCCCCCGCATGGCTTTTGCCTGCAGATAATCCGCAATTGGCAGCTCCAGCAGCATCACTTCCTGCAGCAATCTGGACGCGCCGTTCTGCAGACACTGGCGGCTGGCAGCGCTGAGCGCCGACGGTGGGTGCTGCAGAGCGCGCGCGTGGCGGATCAGCTCCAGGTGCTCTGCCTGCACGAAGTCGAAGTGGGCCACGGCGCCGCTGTCCACGTCTGCGAGGGCGTCCTGCAGGCGGGCGAAGGCGGGGAGCAGGGTGGCCTGGGCGGTTTGGTAGGCTTCTTGGTGGTCGGTGAGTGTGCCTGTTGGAGCGGGCTCTGTGGGAGCGGGCCTGCCCGCGAACGGTTCAGTGCCACAGTCAGATAGTTCGCGGGCAAGCCCGCTCCCACCAGGCCCGCTCCCACCAAGCCCGCTCCCACCAGGCCCACTCCCACCAGGCCCACTCCCACCAGGCCCGCTCCCACCCGACTCACTCCCACAGGTCTGCATCCGCGCCAGCTGCAGGATCTCGCCCTCCAACCGCAGCCCCTCAGGCGCCCCGTTCAGCGCCACCAGAAACGCGACGATGTCGCCAATGTCTTCCTCACTCAATTCCCTGCCCAGCTGATAGCGGGCCATCTCGGCCGTCACACTCTGCAGGCTGTCCAGGCTGCCGTCGTGCAGATAGGGTTCGGTCACCGCCACGTTGTGCAGGCTGGGCACCTTCACCACGTATAGGTCCTGCGCGCGATTCGTGCGCTCGGCCAGGCCGGCGTCGTTGGGGCCGGGCTCGCGCACGGCGGGGAACCAGGGCTGGAACGCGCCGAGCTTCTGGTAGGAATTGCCGCCCAGCCCGATGCCGTTGTGGCAGCTGCTGCAGCCGATTTCCTGAAAGCGCTGCCAGCCGCGTTGTTCCTGGTCGGTGAGCGCGGTGGTGTCGCCCTGCAGGAAATGCTGGAACGGCGTGTCCGTAACGGCAAAGCTGGTACGCTCGAAGTGGGCGATGGCGTCGGCCAGGTTGTTGCTGGTGATGCCGTCGGGATAAAGCGCGCGGAACTCCTCCATGTAGGCGGCGTCAGCCTGCAGCGTGGCGAGCACCTGTTCCAGCGTGTTGGCCATCTCGTGGGGCGTGACCAGCGGCATCAGCGCCTGGTCGGCCAGGGTGATGGCTCTGCCATTCCAGAACTGGCGAAAATTGAAAGCGGCGTTGAGCACGCTCAGCGCATTCACCTTGCCTTCGGCCTGCGCCACACCGCGCGGCACGGTGCGCCCGTCGGTGCCACTCATGGGCCCGGCGTGGCAGATGAAGCAGCCAATAGAGTTGTCCGCAGAAAGTGCACGCTCGTGGTAAAGGTCGCTGCCCAGCAGGTATTTGCGCGGGTTAACGTCGGCCAGGTCGATGGCCGGGAACGGCCGCACCACGCTGGCAGCCAGTGGGTGATCCGCATTGGCGCCGATGGGGGCGGGCGCACCGAGCGCGTGCTGGAATTCGTGCCACGCGGGGTCGGCGGGGTCTTGCGCCAGCACGGGCGTGGCGAGGATCGTCAGAACCAGCAGGGCGATGGCGGGGAGCAAGGTCATGGTCAGTCGCAACGGAGTGAGTTGGCGGCATGATAGCGTGTCGGCGGGGGAGGCGTCAGGTCTGGGAGGAGAGGCCTGCGATACAAGAGCGGACCTCTGGCCGCAGAGCAGAGCCCGCCCACCCGGGCGCTCTGGCCGGGCCTGCAGTAGTTCCAGGTTCGCGAGCAGGGCTCGCTCCTACAGGCAAGGCAGTTCGCGGGCAAGCCCGCTCCTACAGGCTAGCCCGCTCCTGCAGGGCTCAACGCGGCGGGGTGTCTTCGGTTGACTTGCGGATCTGCCGCGCCCACTCCGCATTCAGCTCCTTCACCTTGGCCACATAGGCCGGATTTTCGTGGCTGGGAATGTCCGGGTTGTAGAGGCCGGCCATCTCCCGCATGTAGCGGCGGTCCACCGTCTCGAACTCGCTGCTGATCTGCTGCGCGCGTTCGCGACTCATGCCCAGCGCTTCCAACGCCGAGCGCCCCACCCGCAGCGAACTGTCGAAGGTCTCGCGGATGATGTCGCGGCAGCCCGCCGCCCACAGGTCGTACACATGGTGACGGTCCACCGCCCGGGCAATCACGTGCACATGGGGGTAGTGGGCGACGACGTAGCGCGTCAGCTCGGTGATGTGTTCCTTGTCGTCGATGGCGATCACCATCAGGTCGGCCTCGGCGATGCCCGCCGCGTGCAGCAGGTCGGGGCGCGTGGCGTCGCCGTAATACACCTTCACGTTGAAGGCGCGCAGCATCTCCAGGGTGGAGGCGCTGTAGTCGATCACCGTGGTCTCGAAACCCGAGCCGCGCAGCATGCGGTTGACGATTCCGCCCACCCGGCCGTGGCCGGCGATGATCACCTTGCACTTCTCGTCGATGGCATCGGCGGGGCGCTCGGTGCGTGTCTCGAAATGCGGAGCGATGAGGCGTTCATAAACGATGAACAGCAGCGGCGTCAGCAGCATGGACAGCGCCACGATCAGCAGCAGCTGGTCGGCCACCTCGGCGGGCAGCACGGCAATGCCCACGGTGAACGACAGCAGCACGAAGCCGAACTCCCCCGCCTGCGCCAGACTCAGGGCGATCAGCCAGCGGTTGGCGCCCTGCAAGTCGAACATCCTGGCCACGATCAGCAGCACGCCGGCCTTGATGACGATCAGGCCAATGGTCAGCGCCAGGATGGTCCACAGGTCGGCCAGCAGCAGCCCGAAGTTGATGCCCGCCCCCACCGTCATGAAGAACAGTCCCAGCAGCAGACCCTTGAAGGGGTCGATGTCGGACTCCAGTTCGTGGCGGTATTCGCTGGTGGCCAGCACCACCCCGGCCAGGAAGGTGCCCAGCGCGGGCGACAGCCCTACCAGCGACATCAGCAGGGCAATGCCCACGATCAGCAGCAGCGCCGTGGCCGTGAACAGTTCCCGCAGCCGGGCCGAGGCAATGAAGCGGAACAGGGGCGAAGTCAGCCGGTTGCGCACCAGCACCACACCGGCGATGGCGGCCAGCGTGACCAGCGCCGTCTGCCAGCCATTGAGACCTTCCACCAGACTCAGGCTGGCACTGTGCTCGGCATCGGCGGCGCCATGGCTTGCCGCGCCCGCCGACAGATCGGCGAACAGCTCGGGCATGGCCAGCAGAGGCAGCAGGGCCAGCATGGGAATGACAGCGATATCCTGGAACAGCAGCACGGCGAAACTGGCCTGGCCGCCGTCCGACTTCATCAAGCCCTTCTCGTTGAGCATCTGCAGCACGATGGCGGTGGACGACACCGAGAGGATCAGGCCCACGGCCAGCGCCACGGTCCACGACAGCCCGAGCAGCAGCGCGACCGTCATCACCACGGCGGTGGTCACCAGCAGCTGCAGGCCGCCCAGGCCCAGCAGGCGGGCGCGCATCTTCCACAGCAGCGCGGGCTCCAGCTCCAGGCCCACCAGGAACAACATCATCACCACGCCGAACTCGGCGAAGTGCTGCAGCGACACCACGTCCACCGAGAACAGGCCGAGCAGGGGGCTGATGGCGATACCGGCAATGAGATAGCCGAGCACCGAGCCCAGTTTGAAGCGCGAGGCCAGGGGCACGGCGATGACGCCGGCACACAGGAAGACGAAGGTGAGGAAGAGGTAGTCAGTCATGATGGGCTAAAGCCTACCCGATTCGGGGGGGGGTGGGAGCGAGCCCTGCCTGTTGCGGCCGAGCTGTGCCCGTAGGAGCGAGCCCTGCTCGCGAACAGCCGCGGTGAGGTTAGTGCCCCCAGGCTCCGGGCAGGGGGCACCCCGTTCTGCGACTGACCCGCACTCATCCTGAGTGCCCTCGCATCACAAAAAGCCCAAGGTCTTTTTGCTCACTCGGTGCGGGTCTTTCATGTCGCTGAACGGGCTGCCCCCCGCCCGGAGCCTTCGCGAGGCGCAGTGCAGCGGCTGTTCGCGAGCAGGGCTCGCTCCCACGGGATTGCCAGCTGGTGCCCAGCTGGACACTATGGCCGCGCCAACCCTGTGAAAAAGTTCGCGGGCAAGCCCGCTCCCACGACCACACCGGGTTATGATGCGGCAACGCCCCTCACTCATTGCGGAACACCCATGCCAGCCATTGCTCCGGATATCTTCAGCCTTGTGCCCGTCCTGCTCGCCCTCGTCATCTCCATCAGTCTGCGCAATGTCATCGTCGGGCTCTTCACCGGGCTGTTCGCCGGCGTGCTGATGGTCGAGGGGCCGGCGCTGCTCGGCGGGGTGAGCGTGATGGTGCGTGACTATCTGGTGCCCCAGGTCACAGACAGCTACAACGCCGGCGTGCTGGTGCTGCTGGTGTTCATCGGGGGCTTCGTGGCGCTGATGGAACGCTCGGGCGGTGGCGGGGCATTCGCGGCGAAAGTGGCGCGCTTCATCACCACGAAGGCACGTCTGCAGATCTCGGCCTGGATTGGCGGCGTCATGATCTTCTTTTCCGATCTGGGTACGCCGCTGATTGTAGGCCCTACCTTCCGTCCTATGGCCGACCACCTGCGGGTGTCCCGCGCCAAGCTGGCATGGATCATCGATTCCACCGCGTCGCCAGTAGCGATTCTGGTGCCCTTCATTGGCTGGGGCGTTTACATCATGAGCTTGCTGGAACAGCAGTTCACCGCGCTGGGTATCGAACAGTCCGACTTTCAGGCGCTGGTTGCCGCGCTGCCGTTCCAGTTCTATGCCTGGCTGGCGGTGCTGTCTGTGCCTTTGATGGCATTGACCGGCGTGGAGTTCGGCCCGATGGCGCGTTCGGAGCGCCGTGCCGCAGAGTCGGGTCTGACGCCGGAGGAGGCCGCAAACGCGACACTGAATGCGCCGCCGCAGGGTGCTACCGACAAGGCGCGGGCGTCCTTCATCTGGCTGCCGCTGCTGGTGCTGTTCATCGTGCTGCTGTGGACCCTGGTCCCGCTGGGATTTCCCTTCGGGCGGGTGAGTGGCGCCGACTTCCGTGCCGGGTTGTCGACGGCCTATCTGAGCGCGGCGGTCGCGCTGATTCTGCTGATGGCGTTCGCAGGGGCGCAGCGCGTGATGGCCAGTGTGCAGGTGTATCTGGAAGGCATGAGCCGCATGATGCTGGTGGCGGTCATGCTCTTGCTGGCCTGGGCCATGGGCGACATGACCACGGCGCTGGGCGGCGATGTTTACGTGGCCACGCTGGCGGCCGAGAACGCAGCCCCGTGGGCGCTGCCGGTGATGATCTTTCTGGTGTGCTGCAGCATCTCCTTCGCCACGGGCTCGTCATGGGGCACCTTCGCCATCATGCTGCCCCTGGCGCTGCCGGCCACTGTCGCCGTCGATGCACCGCTGTATGTGTGCATCGGCGCGGTGCTGTCGGGCGGACTGTTTGGTGACCACTGCTCGCCGGTCTCCGAGACCACGATCCTGTCATCCACCGGTGCCGGCTGTGATGCCTTTGAACACTTCCAGACCCAGCTGCCCTATGCGCTGGCCAATGGCGTGCTGTGCATCGGTGGCTATGTGCTGGCGGGCTTCACTGGTTCAGCCTGGACGCTGATGCTGCTGATCCCGCTGCAGGTGGGGGGGCTGCTGTTGTACGGCAGACTGCGAAAGGTCACCGAGTAGACTGGATTTTGAAGGAGCGGGCCCTGCCTGTGGGGGGTGCTTGTCAGTGAGAGCGGGCTTGCCCGCGGAACGTGGCACAGAGATCAAGCGCGGCCAGCGCGTTCGGGTGGGCGGGTCTGCGAAGCGGCATAAGAGACCCGCACCGAGTAAGCAAGGAGACCGAGGCTCTTTGCGATGCGAGGGCACCCGGGAGGGGTGCGGGTCAGCCGCAGAGCGGAGCCCGCCCACCCGGACGTGCTGGCCGCGCCACCAATGAGAAAAAGTTCGCGGGCAAGCCCGCTCCCACAGGCTCGCTCCCACCGGCAAGTTCGCGAGCAGGGCTCGCTCCTACAGGTTCAGCGCAATTCCAGCGCATCCGCCATGATGTGGAAAATCACGTTCTGCTCCAGCGTCCCGCTGAAGTAGTGCGCCTTGGGACCCGAGGCAT
>Ga0255133_1000703_pt1 | contig 9675 bp, 6 predicted proteins | sample Law_Law_RepB_8d_FD_188553 | JGI IMG/M metagenome (GOLD analysis project Ga0255133, IMG submission 188553) | Freshwater microbial communities from St. Lawrence River, New York, United States - Law_Law_RepB_8d | ecosystem: Environmental > Aquatic > Freshwater > River | place: USA: New York... | reverse complement strand
GTTTCATATTTTTTGTTGAACTCATTGATGCGAGCTCCATCGTAAAGAACAGCGCTACCGCGATCGACGTTTAGGCTTGGGAAATCGCGAAGAAGTTTCTGTTGCTCCGGAGTCCTTTTATCTGCGGCGGTATCGCGTGCGGTACGGGCTTCTTGTCGTTGCTCTTCGGGGAGTTTCATCAGCTCCTTCTCGAAGATATCGGCGACGATTCCATCGAGTTCTTTTAGCCGTGTCCCTTCTAGTTCCGCGAGAGACTTGTCGACATCCGCTGCGCGTTGTCGTTCTTCGGCGGACCAAAGGTTCACTAGACGAGAGTTTTTATCACGCCAATTCTTCCAATCCAAGCCTGGTTCAAAGATTGCGCGAATACGGTAGTAATCGCGTTGCGAGATCGGATCGTAGCGGTGGTCGTGACATTGAGCGCAACCGACGGTCATGCCCATCAGTCCGCCGGTAACGATCTTGATCGTCTCAGCGAGGACTTCGTTTCTAGCCACATTCTGATCGACTCCTTCATGACCTGTACCATCGGGAGCTGTTCTCAGGAAACCGGTCGCGGCTAGCATGCGCTGCTGTTCTTCGTTGATCGCATCCCATGGCGTGGGCACCAATTCGTCACCGGCGAGCTGTTCCAAGACGAAGCGATCGATCGGTAGGTCTTCATTGAACGAGCGAATCACATAGTCGCGGTATTGAAATGCCCACGGGCGTTCAGTGTCTTGCTCGCTGTACCCATCGCTGTCTGCATAGCCCGCGACATCGAGCCAATGCCGACCCCAATGTTCGCCGTAGCGAGGGTCTGCAAGCAAGCGATCGACGAGTCGTTCGTAGGCGTCGACGTTGGTGTCATTGACGAAGCTGGAGATTTCATCGTGGCTTGGAGGAATTCCTCGCAGGTCGAAGGACAACCGCCGAATGAGGGTCAAACGATCGGCGTTAGGGGAGAACGACAGGGATTGCTGACGCAACTTATCAAGGATGAAAGCATCGACGGGTGAGAGGAGCGACTCGATAGCTTCTGCACCGATGCTCGGATCGAGTTTTGGAGGATTGGATGCGGCTACGCTTTGGTAAGCCCAATGCGTTCGTTCTTCTTCTGTCCAATCTTCGAGTGGAGGAGTCTGCGGTTCGCTTCGTTTGGTCCTGGCGCCTTGAGCAAGCCAGCGTTGCAGGATTTCTTTTTCCTTGGGGGAGAGTGATTTGCCACCTGGTGGCATTTCGTCTTCGGCGACCCGCTTGTAGAGCAAGCTTGCGGGGGCATCGCCTGGGACAATCGCTGTACCGGAATCTCCACCTTTGGTGATCAAGTGAACGAGTCGGACATCCAGCCCCGCTTCGCGGTGTTCGGCTTCGCCATGGCAATGGAAGCAGTGTGTTTTGAGAATGGGGCGAACGGCCGACTCGAAATAGAGTTGCTCGGGTGTTGGTGGATCGGTGTCAGCGGCGGAGGTGTCTCCCGATAGCAAGTCGATTGCTTGGGCTATGAGCGTAAAAATCACAAGGGACGATAACAGTCGCGTTGCTCGAGCGAGTGCCGTGGAGTTCAGACGTGGAACGGATGGTATGACAGCTAGAGAGGTATTAGGAGTCATGGTGGGATCAGTCCTCGACGCGGGGGGTAGGCGGATCTAGAGCGGAGGGATGGTGATTTGATGCCGGTTTGATTGCAGGGTGGGCGTATGATTGCAGGCGGGCGGTGTGATGGGCGGCGGGAGTTCGCGGATGTCGCGGACTGGGAAATGATCGTTCTATGATACCACAGGGGGCTTGTGAAAAAAAACGGCAACAGGGAACTAAAACGATCTTTCCGACTCTAACGAGCGATCGAAGAAAAAGGTGTTTTTCTAAACGTTCGGCTTTCTATTTCAGGTGGTTCATTGTCCTATCGTGGGTGGGAGTCTCCTCGGTTGACACAGCAACAACAGTCCATCAGTGCCGTACTAATTCCTGGAGTCATTGTCAGTTGTTTGGAGGAAGCGGGGAAGCTGCATCGAGCGTTGTGGCTTGCACAACGCACTGACGTCTCGCTGCTTGGCAAGCCGAGCGAGGAGTGGCTGATTGTCTCGTCGAAAGAGATCTCCGTTATCCGATTGGACGCGGGCGGTACCATCGCTCCGAACGCTTCATTGCTCCGGAGTGTGGTTTGGGAGCAAGTCGCCTCAGTGCGCACGCAAGCTGGGGTTGGTGGCGGGACGTTGCAAGTTCGGATAGGAGAAGACTGGATCGATTTGTTGCGGTTCTCGAACGCGAATGCGACTCGATTCCATAAAGTTTCTCGGATGCTTGAGCGGATGCGGGAGCATCCTGAGACGTGGATGTTTGAAGTTCCATCGTCGCTCGAGCATGATCCGCATGCTTCGGCGGCTGGATTTGATCCTCCGGAATGTCCGACTTGTTCGTTGCGATTGAGTTCGAAGGAAGAAAGTTGCCCGAGGTGTATGCAGAAGGGGCAGATTCTGCGTCGTGTGCATACGTTGATCGCGCCTTATCGCAAGGGAGCGATCTTGCTGTCTCTTTTGACGATCGTCGGCGTCATCGCCGAGTTGATTCCCCCGAAGCTTCAGCAGTACTTGATCGATAACGTCCTTGCAGGTAATGGAGCGACTGCAGCAAAGGCAGGAGCAGGAGCAGGAGCAGCAGCAGTAGATCCGTTGCCGGACTTTCGCACCGCGTTGTTACTGATTGTCTTAGCCTTGGCCGCATCGCGTGTGATGTTGTCTATCGTGGCGGTCTTCAAGGGTAAGCTTGCTACGAGCATCGGGACTGGGCTGACCCGAACGCTTCGCGCTGAAATGGTAAAGAAGCTTCAGAGTCTCGCAGTCGTATATTACGATCGCCATCAAGTCGGCTCGATGCTTGGTCGCGTCGCGCACGATAGCGAAGTGATGCACGGTTTGATGCATCAGATCACGGGTGGTTTTCTGTTGCAGATCGCTCAGCTAATCGGCGTTGGAGCGATGTTGATTTGGATCAACCCCAAGCTTGCTCTCTTCACCCTGATTCCAGTTCCTTTGGTTATCTTGGGGACATCGATTTTCTGGAAGAAGGTCTATCCGCGATACTATCGGCTTTGGGACGCTTCGTCGAAACAGATCTCGGTTTTGAGCGGTATGCTTTCCGGGATACGGGTTGTCAAAGCTTTTGCGCAAGAAGATCGCGAATACGAACGGTTTGCGAAGACAAGCGATGAACTTCGGAATTGGAGGCTCTGGGTGGAGGACGCCAACGCTTGGTATTCCTCGGCGATGTCGATCGTCTTCAGTCTTGGTGGTTTGATAGTGTGGTATGTAGGTGGCCGGGATGTGATCGGGAACACGATGACGCTCGGTGAATTGATCGCGTTCCTAGCTTACCTTGGAATGTTTTACGCACCCCTGAGCGCATTGTCGAACTTCACAAGCTGGCTTACGAGCTTTTTGACCGGAAGCAAAAGAGTGCTTGAGTTGCTCGATACACCGCTGACGGTCAGTGAACCGAATCAGCCCGTGGATTGGGATCAGCCGCGAGGAGAAATTCAGTTCGAAGATGTTTGCTTTGGTTACGACCGCAATCAGCCTGTATTGAAAAACGTTAGTTTTCAAGTGCGACCAGGGGAGATGGTGGGAATTGTAGGTAGGAGTGGTTCTGGCAAATCCACGATGGTGAATTTGTTGGGTCGGTTCTACGACGTTCAAGAGGGACGGATATTGGTCGACGGTCATGATTTGCGAGATCTAGCGAGTCATCAGTTGCGAGAAAGGTTGGGGATTGTCTTTCAAGAGTCCTTTATGTTTCGGGGGACGATATGGCGAAATCTCAGTTATGGGCGACCGCAAGCGACGATCGAGCAAGGGTTGCAAGCCGCGAAGGCGGCTGGTGCACATGATTTCATCTGCCGCCAGCAGCTTGGCTACGAGACTCTCTTAGGGGAGCACGGAGCGGGACTTTCCGGGGGAGAGAAGCAGCGTTTATCAATTGCTCGGACACTCTTGTACGATCCGAGGATACTTGTGTTGGACGAAGCCACCAGCAATATCGACGCGGAGGCAGAGAAGAGTATTCAAGATGCGCTGCGAGTATTGATTCGAGGTCGGACAACGATTGCCATCGCGCACCGACTTTCGACCCTTCGCCATGCAGACCGTATCCTCGTATTCGATCAAGGTCGTTTGATTGAGCAAGGTTCCCATGCGGAACTGTTGGCGATGGATGGTACGTATGCTCGCTTGGTGCGAATTCAAACTTCGGTAACGAAGAACCCAGACATTGATAAGCTCATTCATGCCGCAACGGAGATCGAGGCTGGCAATCGTGATTCAGTCGGTAAAGAGTCCAGTGGATCCGAATCGAAGGGATCCGATTCGAAGTTAGCAATTGTCGACGGGAGTTCGAGCGACGATGCGCAAAACGGTCAACCTCGAACGGGCTCGCAAGTCGAGGATGGAGAGGAATCGCAGGAATCAAACGGACCGGTGATTCGTTGGATGGATCCGTCGAGTTGGGAGTTTCGCAGAGGGGATTTGGATCGTATCGAGTTGTGGAACGAGGGAGTTCAGCAAGCGGCTTCGACGTTCGTCGTGCGAACTTTCCCATCGAAGTACCCGGAGGGATATCTCAGCGTAAGAACTTGGGGGGAGAACGGGGAAGAGGTTGAATGTGGCATGATTCGTTCGCTTGATGGTTGGGCTGGCGAATCGGCAGAGTTGGCTCGCGAATTATTAGCTCGTCGTTATCTGATGCGTCGAATTGTACGCGTTCGGAAGAATCAGCTAGAATCAGGGTACTTGAACCTGGAAGTCGAGACGGACCAGGGCCCTGAGAAGTTCACCATGCGTTGGACTTCGGGCCAAGCACTGGACTACAGCGATAATGGAAAGTTGTTGATCGACACGCGGGAGAACCGCTATGTCGTCGAAGACATCGATTTGTTGCCGTCTGAGGATCGCGAAAGGTTCTTGCAGTACATTTATTGGTAGCAGGATAGCGATAGGTCAGCGATAGCGATTCGAATAACGAGAGGCGGTCAGCGATGCGTCAGGATGGATTGAAACTTCGGACGAGGCGTGAGTTTGTTGTAGCGACAGCCAGTGGAATGGCTGCGGCAGGTATGCTGGCAGCTTCGCCAAAAAGTGTGGCTGCGGTTGCACCAACCGACGCGTTGCCACGCAGTGCACCTGAGTCCCAAGGCGTTTCAGTTGAAGCGATTCAACGATTCTTGAAAACGTTGGAGGACAAGGTTCAAACGATCCATAGCGTCATGGTAGTGCGGTATGGCAAAGTGATCGCTGAGAAGTGGTGGGGTGATGAATCGGCAGATAAGCCTCACGTGCTGTGGTCGCTGAGCAAATCGTTTACGTCGACGGCGGTTGGGTTGGCTGTTCAGGACGGCAAGTTAGGCTTGTATGATGAAGTCCTTTCGTTCTTTCCTGAGGATGCCCCCAAGGAAGTTTCGGGTAATTTGAAGGCGATGCGTGTGGTGGATTTGTTGACGATGTCGACGGGACATCAAGACGAGCCAAACGTCCGCAATGAGCAGAACTGGATCCGTACATTTTTAGCGCATCCCGTTCCCCACAAGCCGGGTACACATTTTCGGTACAACACTCCGGCAACTTTCATGCAGTCGGCGATCGTTCAGAAGGTCACCGGTCAGACCGTCAACGAGTATCTGCAAAGCCGGCTTTATGGGCCGTTAGGAATCGCTGCACCGAAGTGGGACGCGAATCCGCAAGGGATCTCGATAGGTGGTTACGGGCTGTATCTTAAGACCGAAGACATCGCCAAGTTCGGTCTGTTGTATTTGCAAAAAGGACTTTGGGAAGGTAAGCAGTTGATACCGAGCAGTTGGGTGGAGCTTGCGACCTCCAAGCAGGTATCGAACGGTAGTTCACCGGTGAGCGATTGGGATCAAGGGTATGGATTCCAATTTTGGCGATGTCGCCATGGTGCTTATCGGGGTGATGGTAAAGATGGTCAATTCTGTGTTGTGCTGCCCGATCAAGGTACAGTTGTGGCGATGACTGCCAATACCAGCAACATGCAGGGGCAGTTGAACCATGTATGGGATGTGCTTCTGCCCGCATTGAAGGCTTAGTTTGCAGTCCCGAAGCGACTGGCAATCACTACTTCCCTCTCCCTCTCCCTCTCCCTCCCCTACTCCTACTCCTACTCCTACTCCTACTCCTACTCCTACTCCTACTCCTACTCCTACTCCTACTCCTACTCCTACTCCTACTCCTACTCGTGCTCGTGCTCGTGCTCGTGCTCGTGCTCGAAGTCGTCCTTACTCGAACTTACTGGAACTTCTACCCGCACGATATAACTAGCATCGTCGCGTAGCAAAGTAGTTCGCGTTTGGAATCTGATTCGGCCATCACAAGCTGCTTTCGATTACGATCACGAGCACCGTTTCACTGAGCACGAGCACGATTTCGGGCACGGCAAGATTCAAACCCAAAGAGTTAATTCATCATGAACATTGTGTGTATAGCAAACAACCATAATGCGGCAAACAGCTATAACGCGGCCAACAGCCATTGCGTTGCGAAAAGATTCTTTGCGATGTTTGCGTTGTTGTGCGTTGGAATTCAAGTCGATGGAATACTTGGTAATCGAATGGCATTGGGGGCTGAGCCCAAGCGGGTTGAGCTTTGGACCGAAGGTGCGCCGGGTTCGCAGGACAGGAAAGATGAGCCGGAGAAGACCGATCGCACGAACGGTGCTTGCAATGTTACCAACGTGCATGCTCCTTCGATTACGATGTTTTTACCAGAGGCTGAGAAAGCCAATGGAACGGCGATCATTATTGCTCCCGGTGGTGGGCACCGGATGCTATGTTTGGGGCATGAAGGAGACTCGTTAGCACAGTGGTTTGCAGATCGCGGTATTGCAGCTTTTGTGTTGCGATATCGATTGGCGAGGGAGGAAGGATCTCCGTACAGTGTCGATGAACATGCGATGGCTGATACACGTCGCGCGATCCGATGGGTTCGCAGTCACGCAGCGGAGCTAAAAATCGCAGCTGACAAGATTGGGATTCTAGGATTCTCAGCGGGGGGCGAATTAGCGGCTCTTGCCTCGATGGAATCCGATGCAGGGAAACCTGATAGTGCAGATGCTGTGGAGCGAGCAAGTTCCCGCCCGGACTTCCAAGTTCTAATCTACCCAGGTAGTTCGCATCGATTCAAGGTAACTCAAGGGATGCCGCCGGCGTTTATCGCTTTAGGAGCGAAGGATCGCGACGATATCTCGCTTGGGATGGCCAAGTTGTACTTGCAGTACAAGGAAGCTGGCGTTGCATGCGAGTTGCATATTTACTCGAACGCAGGGCATGGTTTTGGGTATCGAGCCGATGCGAATCATGCGGCGGCTCGATGGCCAGAACGCCTTAGCGAGTGGTTGGTCGATTCGAAACTGCTTGTGCAAGCACCATGAGAATTCAGACCCGATGGAAGCGGTGCGGCGCAAGCCGCCCGGTGGGTCGATAAAAGCGGTGCGGCGCAAGCCGCCCGGTGTTTTGTGTACTCGGTTTAAATCCATCAAAAACGTCGAACCGATTGGCAACGATGAAGTTGTAGGGATTTAGTTATTAACGGAATGGGGCGATTTTGCCGCGATGTCACCGGGTTGTTTGCGCAGCTCCGCTTGAGTCACCGGGCCGTTTGCGCAGCTCCAATTGAGTCACCGGGCCGCTTGCGCAGCTCCAATTGAGTCACCGGGCCGCTTGCGCAGCTCCGCTTGAGTCATCGAGCTGCTTGTGCAGCTCTGCGATAATCAACCGATTCGTCTCGTCAATGTAGCTTTGAAGTTCCGAAGATTTCGAACCCAGGACTGGGAATCGATCCGCGATTTCGTCAAGATGTTTCTTGAGATTGTCGGATCTCTGTTGACGATGCGATGGGTTGGATGGATCCGACGTTCGGAAATCGTCGAACGCCATGTTGAGTTTCGTGATGTCTTGATCTGCTTCTTCGTGGCACATCAATAAGCCGATGATCTCGCTTAACATGAAAGCCATTTTAAGCATTCCCGTTTGATCACCGGGCACAGGTTCGGTGTTGATACCCATCCAACTTGAACCGAAGGGATCGAAGCATAGGTCTTCCGTGGAATCGGAATCTTCATCGAAGGTGTGTGGGGAGAATAATTTGATACGCGTAAGTTCATCGGCTGAGGATTTCGCGTGATGCTCTTCATCGTCGTCTTCAACGATGAATCCACCATGACGAAATCGATCTTGTTCCCACTCTTCGAGTGTTTCGGACATTGAAAAAGCGAATTCATCGTCAAGTTCGAGGTGGTAGCCATCGATGTTGTCGAAATAGATACCGAAGGTGCCGTCGATCATCATCGTACACAGGGGGCAATTGCAATCGATGACATGGTAATCGGGTTGAACGCGGTCTATTCCTTCGATGCGGACACCACCGCCTCGCGGTACGTGTCGTCGTTCGCATTCGATAATAAAGCTTGGGGGAGCTCCATCATCCAAGGAGCTATCGAGCCACTTATCCATGTTCCGTTTTAGGAACCTTGTCAATCGCGGTATGACATCTTTGTTCTTCTGAATCACATACCGACCTTCTTTGCTATCGCACCAGTCCCATCCCGCTTCGATCGCTTCGCGGCAAAAGTCGAAGTACATGCAGATCTCTTCGAAGCCCATCGGTGCCGTCGCGTAGCCGATCCAATTTGTTGGCAGGGCTACGAGGGGATCGCCATCGGTGCAACGATGTTTTTGCGACTGAACGACAAGGCTGCTCCAGTGCTGTGCACCATGAAGCAGATCGCGAGGTTTGCGGCCATCGAGTTCAGCGCGAGGAGTCATCAACCAATCGCGGTGCAATTCGACCGTAAACCTATAGCGAACTTGCGATAGGTGCGCCGCTTTCTTGTTCTCCCAAGATGCGCTCGAAACGGTCGAGATGATTTTTGAAGCGATCTCATTTAGAAATGGAGCTCCAAAGAGAAATTCTCGGTCGACGTTCGATTTGACGATCGGTGTTTGTCGCGGATTCAAAACCTCAGTCGTTTGTGCCGAATTATGCAACTCCCACCAAGGTGGTAGATGGATGCTAAGAAAACCATGCTGTTTCCCTTGGGCGTCCGTTTGCATTGCAAGGGTTGTGTTGCGCTCAAAGGGTTGGAATTCGCCACCGTTGAGTACACGTTTGGAGTTAAAGTCGACAACGACCCATGCATTGGCTGCGGAGAGTAGTTCCACAAGGTTTTCTTGAGGGAATGGTTCGAGGGGGAGTTGCTCAGGACGTTCGCAAACGACTTTGGTGCGCACGCGAGGCCAAGCCGATTGGGCTTCTTCCCAATTTGTCGGATCGTCGGAGAGTAAACCTAAGATCGTCACTGCGGTGTCATCTTCCATTCGCTTCGCGATCCAGGATTGTGTTCCGTCTAGGATCGCCAAGAGAGTCCAATCGTTTTTCCGTTCCATAATTCGCCTCATCTCTACTTACAAAGTTGCTAAGCAGTGTGTGCGGATGGATTTTATCGTGGGATAGTTTTTTCCTTTCAAAATGGTCGATAATTTTTATACAGCGTGCGTTTTTCCGTGTCTGACGTGCTTGGTAAACCTAACGCAAAAACGTCAAGTAGACATCGATTCATCATGTAGTGCGGTCCATCATGTAGTGCGGTCCATCATGTCGTGCGGTCCATCATGTCGTGCGGTCCATCTTGTCG
>Ga0255133_1000694_pt1 | contig 9773 bp, 7 predicted proteins | sample Law_Law_RepB_8d_FD_188553 | JGI IMG/M metagenome (GOLD analysis project Ga0255133, IMG submission 188553) | Freshwater microbial communities from St. Lawrence River, New York, United States - Law_Law_RepB_8d | ecosystem: Environmental > Aquatic > Freshwater > River | place: USA: New York... | reverse complement strand
CAAGGGTCTTGATCCCGTACTCATCGCCCGATTATTCATGTCGTTTCCAATTGGACTTACATCACTCTCGCTTGCTGGCGCACCTGATATTGAGCCAAAGTCATATATTCCGCTGTTGACGCGATTGAACGAAGCATTGCTGCCCAAGAATCAGCAATAGTGCAGCAATCCGCTCCAACTATCCGATTGGCGCAAACATGCGGATTGGTCGCACGTTGAAGCCATAAATCTTGCCGTAGTTGTCGCCGCCGCCGCTACCGAAATACACGGGAATTGCTTGTGAGGCAGGGGTGTATGTTGGCGCCACTGCTTCGCTCGATGACCAATACGACTGCGTAGTTCCTGAACCGCCATACAACTGCGCCAACGTGGTGAACCCGCCAATAGTTGTTTTGTTTCGATACATCTCTTGTAGTTCGGCCTGCGACGGCAAGAACCAATCAGTCAATCCTCCTCCGTTATATCTTCTCGCTTCGTAGGCAGCGCCCGAGGTGCAGTACGCAACGATCGCAGTGGTGTTGGCCTGCCCGGTGCCAATTGCCGTACCTTGCGCAGAGCTACCGATCGCATAGTTATTGTTGTGACACCAGTTCATATTAATGTCGCTGCCACTGTTCCACGTTCCTAATGCCGATTCGAAATACTTTCCAGTTGCATTGCCACTGGTTGACAGAATTATGAAAATCTTGCCACCACCTGGGCCGGTATCACCGATTGCGTAAGTGACCGTGAGCGACACCGTGGAAGACGTTGCCGAGTCGTACGTACCATCGCTAGCAATGGCAACTCGCAATGTGCATGTTCCTGCAGTCACCAGAGATACCACCCCACTAGATCCATTAATCGTGCACACTGACGCTGTAGTGCTTGAGTAGGTTTTGGTGCCCGAACCTGCCGATGCCGTGCTTGTCAGTGTGGGAGCCGTGGCATAACGGTTATACGACGCCGAAAATGAGCCAGAATCAATTGAGATAGTGCGTGAAGAAAGTATCGAAAATGAAATTAGAGATGATGTTGCAGAATCGTACGTACCGTCGCTAGCGATAGCGACGCGCAACGTACACGTACCGGCACTTACGAAGGCAACAACACCCGTAGATGAACCAATCGTGCACACTGGAGCCGTAGTGCTTGAGTATGTTTTGGTGCCCGAACCTACCGAGGCCGTGCTTGTGAGGGTTGGAGGTGTATCGCTTACGCCATACGAGGAGTAATACGAAGCAGCGTCAATCGCAATTGTGCGAGACCTAGATGCGGTCGTGGTAGTAGTCGTGCTTGTACTTGTGGTCGTGGTCGGTGGAGGTGGTGGAACAGTTGTGGTCGTTGTTGTGGTTGTTGTAGTGGAACTCGTGGTTGTCGTCGTTGAAGTGGTCGTGGTTGTCGTGGTGGTCGTGGTTGTCGTGGTGGTCGTGGTGGTCGTAGTTGAAGTGGTAGTTGTGCTTCGACGAGGCGCCTCGGTAGTTGTTGATGCAGGAACAGTTGTTGTGGTGGTTGGTGCTGCAACGGTTGTCGAAGGTAACGAACTAGCAAGCACTTCATTTCGTTGCACCACTTCGGCGCTCTCCGACACGAATTTCACGTCAATTACATAGTTCGGGTTTGCCACATCGCGCTCTGTAGCGGGAGGCAGTTGGTCTTTCACCGTCACCACTTCTAGCTGCGCAGGCAAAACAGACTTAGTGGTATTCAAGTTGAATGCCTCAACAGAAGGGCGCATCGAGGTGCTTCCGTTAGCTGAAATCTCGGTTACTTGCACTTCGTCGCTGCTACTACGAGTAGTGACCACAATTGCTGCCCCACTCGTTCCTTGGGCAACCTGCACGAGGGCCTGCGGCGTTGCCTCCGAAGCCGTGACCGATGCCGACTGGCCCTGCTCGTTTGAAACCGTTGCTGTTATCTGGCCTTGCGAAATTGAAACGTTTGATGCGCCACCCGATGCAGACACCACAACATCGGCCGACGCAACCGTAACGGTGGTTTCGCTACCGGTGGTTGCAATCGTCTGATCGGCAACCGTCACCACAACTGGCTCGGTGCCGGCGTTTGTTACCTGACTAATCGACAACGGCTGAACGATAAAGGCTGAGCCGACCGAATCGAGATTGACCGTGAAATTCTGATTGTCATTGAGCATGACCACGAAGTCCCGAACATTATTGGTGGACTGCGGCGAAATGTTTGCACCGTTGATCACTGGGCGAACTTGCACGACTCCATCTCTGGATGCACTCGACTGGTCGTAATCAACCCCGTCAGATGTCACTGACCATTGGTTGTCGGCTGCACGAATAACAATGAAAGAGTTCAGCGCCTTGCCACCAGATGTACAAAACGGGCACTTCGAGGCGTCCCGAGTTGTGTTTGAACCCAAGTCTATGTCGCCAGATTTCCCTATCCACGGTTTTGTATCGGTGGCCGGGTCTGGTGCCGAAAACGAAAAAGACCATTCGTCAGCTGCAAGATCCATACGAACGTAACGATTTTTGCCAGGCCAATTGGAGTCATAGACCCTGACAATTGCCACATCATCACTTTCAAATTCGACTGCATATGGCAACACTGCGTGCCCACCGCGTGGCGAGTACACACCCAGAACATATGGTGTGGCTCCCGTCTTAAAGGTTTCTCCAAGCGAGTTAACAATGTCTCGAAGCGAGCGCTTTGCCCACTCGTCACGCTCTTCTTGCACCTCTGGAAAGAATTGTGTGGCAAATCGCCGAATAATCCCCGAAGTAACTACCTCATCGTTCTTCAATTCAAAGGTTGGTGGTGATGCTTGCATGACAAAGCGGTCGGCTGCCTCAACCACAAGGCCTTCGCAATGCCCCGATACACGTGCCTGGTTCACCATTCGTGCCCACGCTGCTGCTTCAGCAGTTGCAACACATGGTGTACTCACGCCGCCTGCACATGCCTCGGCGCCAAACATTGCAAATAAGTCGGCGTCACCAAACCCAATTGGTGTCGCCGACGCTGGGAAATTGGGAAAGGAGAATCCATCTGGTGTTGGACGCAGCTCTGTTGCTATCGGAATGGTGAGTTGCGGTGCCGACTGTCCACCACCGCCAGAACATGCAGAAATCGCGAGCACAATTGTGCTCGCGATTCCTATCAATATCAGTCGGTTCTTTGGCATAACTCTGCCCACTATTCGGGTAGTCGAACCTTTTGACGACGGATGAGCCCAATTGCAATGCCAAGTGCCAAGACAACAAGCACCACAATCAAGTTGGTTGGAATTCCACCGTTGCTTGAGGCGCTCTTCGTCACCGTTTTGGCACCCTCCGCCATTTTGGTTGGAAACGTGCGCGGTGAAATCACTAATACTTCAGTTGACAGCACTACTGGTTCACCACCATCGTTTGGAGTGACGGTCACCAGAATTTCTTTCGCTGAAGGGCGTACAGGAATGATCGCTTTGCGAGCCCCTGGTTGCACTTCAATCAATTCGCCACCAATCTGAACAGTGACAATTCCTTCACTCACACCAGCAGCTTCACGAAGGGCCGACAAACATCCGCTATCACACACCACTTCAGTAACACCAGCCGGAATGATTGGGTTTGGTTCATTCGATGATTTGTCTCGATTGATTACTTCATTCACGGGAAGTTCGAACACTGGTTTTGGTTCCTCCAGGTTGGACGGTGGAGCGTCAAGCACTTCTACTTGAACTTGTTGTTCTTCTGGCTGGTCGCCCGATGGCGCTACTTTGTCCGTTGAGACAGGCAATGAACCAGCTCGAATTTCCAGATCATAAGTTCGGGGCCATCCTTCGCCTATCCCACGCCAAAGTTCGTACGTTGTAGCGAGAACGGTATATGTACCCTCTTCAAGAAATACGTAGAGCCGCGAACTGAGGTCGCCATAGCCGTATTCTTCTCCGCCGTCATCGTTGTTGTCAATAACGTCTTCACTCTGGTCAAAAATAGAGAGGTATGGATCAACGTAAACTTCCTGATTTTCGAAACGGGTTGTAATTGCTCGTACGTCGATTTTCCTACCACCCTCAGGAATTTCAATAGTTATGTACCGATCGGCGTCGATTTCCCCACTGAAGAGCTCCTCCCAAACGAATTGCCCGTCATTTACGTCAATCAATTCGCCATCTTGAGTCACACCATCTTGAGTCACACCATCACCTTCAAGAGCTACTGTTCCGCTCCAGAAGATTCGCTGATTTGTTTCGGTGCGGATGACAACCTCAAACGTCTCCCCGTAGGGTACGTAGACCGCTTCTTCAACTATCAGCCAAACTCCACATAAGCCATGATTTAGAACAGAAAACGGCATCTCGCTAAAAACGTCCAATTCTTTGCCATCTTTGAGCAGACTTGCCTCGACCGTTTGGTCTTCACACTCGGCATACAACTCCAAGAAGAAATCCGGTGCAGAGTAATTGTATGGGAAAGTAAACGTCACCGTGTCTTCCCCTGTAGTTGGATCAAAAACTCCGGAATAGTAAGGCTCTTCATAAGATCCTTCACCGAGTGACACACCGTCACCTTCAAGTTCTACTGTTCCTTCCCATTCAATTTGGACATCTGTTGCGGCGGAGACAACTACGTCATACCTCGCGCCTGGGAATAGGTACTCCGAACCAGATATCTCGAGATGGAGATAGCAAATTCCCTCAGGTAGCTCGGGGTCCCAATCAGGGTATACAAATTCAAACTCGAAAGCGTCGTGACGTACAACGGCCTCTATTTCCTGGCTTTCGCACTCAAAGGTCAGACCCAATGCAAGATCGTAATGTGAATAATCCTCGGGAATTGTAAAGGAAAGCTCATTATCCCCGACACGAGGATTTATCGTCCCAAAAAACCAAAAATCACCAGATTCGGATTCGGTATCTTGGACAGGAACGACAAACTCCCAAGATTCATCGGCCGTCGCGGGATTCGAAATCGTCTCATCAAACACACTACCTGATCCGGTACTCGCAACTACTCTTGCAGTTGTCACGTCGCTTGCGTAAGACCACACCGACAGTGAATTATTACTATTGACGGGCTCCATTTCCTCTGGCCCGCCAACGCTCGAAAAATAGATAACATTCAAAAGCCGTTCGCACAAAAAACTGAATGAACCGTTGCTCAGAGATGCGCTGCAAATCTCTTGACCGGGTCCAGCTATCAGTTCTTCTGACTCGGCGTCCACAAGCGTTGTATCACTTGCCTCTTGTGCATCTAGTTCGCTGCACAGTGGCGCATTTGTGGCTGCATCGAGAGCGTCTTGCAACTGTTGCAAGACCATGTCGCCAACGGGTGGCACCGAGGTCTCGGTTGGAATGTCGGTTGAATCTGTTGATACATCGGTCGAATCTGTTGACACATCAGTCGATTCTGTCGACGAAGCAACAGTTGTTGAAGTGGACGAAGTTGTTGAGATTGATGAAGCCACAGTTGTCGAAGTTGAAGTACTCGTCGATGTCGTCGTTGCCGGCTGAGTAGTGGTGGTCGTTGAGCCGCCGGATGCAGTTTGCATCCACCACAACTGTGGTCCTATAAATGCAAGATTCGCTCTTCCACCGTTGTTGGAAGGTGAGGCCTCTTCAAGGGTTGGTGTTTTCGCCTCATCAAGTGCGCGTTGGGCATCCTCGATTGCTTGCTCTTTGTCTACTTGCGTGTCAAAACACAATGTTGAGTTGAGACGACCATTGCGATTACTGGACGAGTCGGACCCGCCGCAGGCCGCCAGGACTAGCGCCGTAACGCATATGGCTGATATTGCTCGGACAAAAACATGACCTCGGGTGCGCAACATAAATACCTCCGAAATCAAACATAATCCAGATTATGTCTCGATGCAACCTCTTACATCAGACCCCTGAGAAGGGCGGTCGTTGCGGCGCCCAAGATAACGACAACGATCAGTGGCATTTTGCGCCACGCAGCAATGATTGCCACGCCCAAGCCGACGGCCCGCTCATCGAGGGCAAGCGATTGGCCGGTGGTGAAGGTGGAGTTGAAAACCAATGCTGCAAGCAGTGCGGCCGGAATGAGGAGCAGGCAGCGGGACAGCGCCTGTGGCAGTTTGCGCGAGCCAATGATGACGAAGCCAAACATTTTGAACGCGTAGGCACCAACCGAGAGCCAGATGACGAGGGCCCACGACATGTTCATGCTGAAGCCGTTTCATGGCGGGGACGCAAGCCAACGAATATTGCGACGCCTGACGCCAAGATTGGCAGGCCGATTGGAACAAAGGGCGCGAGCAAAACGCTGATCACTGCCCCACCCGCAGCTGCAATTTTGCCATTGGTTGTTTTGAGCTGTGGAAAGAGCATGGCTACGTATGCAGCGCTAAAGCCAACGTCGAGACCAAAAGTATGTGGGTCGATCGCGCTGCCAAGCAATGCGCCAAGCAAGGTGCCTAAGTTCCACAAACCGAGCAAGGCAATAGCGGTGGTCCAGAAAGCAATCTTTTGTAGGCGTGGATTGGTTTGCGCCGTCATCATGGCCGTTGTCTCGTCAATAACGAAGTGGGCGGCAAGTAAACGCTTTGCTAGTGAGCCCTTGAAATGTGGGGACAATGCAAGCCCATACACGCCGTTGCGGCCGGCAAGTAACAGTGCGCCGCCAAGCGCGCCACCAACTGTGCCTCCCGATGCAATGACCGACATTGCCGACATTTGTGATGCACCCGTGAACGTAAAGAAACTGAGTGCACAAGCTTGCCAAACATTGGCGCCTGCACCAACAGCAAGCACGCCGAAGGCTAAGGCGAAAACACCAACTGCCCCGCTAAGTGCAAGTGCGGAAGTAACAACTGGGCGAACATCGGGTTCAAGACGAAACTTCATTGAAACTTACGCGCCAATGCCTTTCAGCATGTCGTCGGCGGCAGCCCATGGGTCGATCACGTGGTCGAGAACTTGTTGTTGCAGCTTTTCCCATTGATCGCCGGTGCAAATGTCGCGAGCACGTAATTCCAGGCGCCGTTGAACGATTTCGCTCAATTCCTCGCGAAGTCGAAACGCCCGCCGCTTTGCAAGAATGCCGTTGGCTTGAATGAATTCGCGATGTTGAATAACCGTGTCCCAAAACTCGGGCACGCCTTCGGCAGACACAGCGCTTGTTTGCACGATTGGTGGGCGCCATGCATCGTGTGAGAGATCGGACAAGTCGAGCATTTGTTCCAAGTCGCGTCGAGTTTCTTCCGCGCCTTTACGATCGGCCTTGTTAATCACAAATACATCGGCGATTTCCATGAGTCCGGCTTTGTTTGCCTGCACCGAGTCGCCCCAACCCGGGTTAACTACAACAACGGTGGTGTCTGCCTTGCCAACAATTTCAACTTCAACCTGGCCCACTCCAACTGTCTCTACCAAAATCCATGGGCAGCCAACTGCGTCAAGCAAGCGAATGGCTTCGCTGGTTGCAAGTGACAAACCACCAAGATGACCGCGTGTTGCCATACTGCGGATGAACACACCTGTGTCGGTGGCGTGGTCTTGCATTCGAACTCGGTCGCCAAGAATTGCGCCGCCAGTAAATGGCGACGATGGGTCGATCGCTAAGACGGCAACTTGTAATTGCTGTTTGCGAAGATGACCAATGGTTGCGCTTGTGAGTGTGCTCTTGCCAGCCCCAGGCGCACCAGTGATGCCTACGGTGTAACCGTTTCCGCTTTTCGGATAGGTGAGGCGGCCAATGGTTCGTGCATCTTGCCCACCGCGTTCGATGAGCGAGAGCAATCGAGCAAGTGCGCCCCGATCGCCAGAGAGTGCGCTGGTAAAAAGTTCAGCAGGGTCGGATGTGCGACTTGCCACCGGGTTAGACCGCCACGACCTCGGTGACGCCGTCGACACGATCGCGCATGATTCGCTCGATACCGGCTTTCAACGTTTGGTCGGATGCCGGGCATGTTCCGCACGCGCCGATGAGTGTGACTTTGACGATGCCAGTTGCTTCGTCCACTTCTTTGAGCACGATGTCGCCGCCGTCTGCTTGCAGGGCGGGACGGATGACCTCGATGGTCTCCTCAACTTGGGTTTGCATGCTCACTGAGTACTCCACTTCATTGCGTTGCCTCTACGATACGGGGGTGCTTGCTCATCAGGGTGGTTGGGATGAAATCTTGCTCGTTGCAGCGCCCATTGCCGTGATCGTGCTGGTGTTGTGGCAAGCAACACGCCGAGCCGAGCGCCAGGCTGCCCAGAGGGCATCTGACGACGCCGAAGGCCCCGTTACTGGCGCGTGATTTTGGCGCCAATACCTGCCAGGCGCCCAACAAGATCGTCGTAACCGCGATCGATGTGATGAATGTCGTTGATGATGGTTTGGCCGTCGGCGACAAGGCCTGCAACCACCAAAGCGGCGCCTGCACGAATGTCGGGGGCGTTTACTGAGGCGCCCGTCAACTTCTCTACCCCGCGAACCACTGCATGGTGGCCATCAATACGAACATCGGCGCCAAGTTTCTGTAGCTCGTCAACGTAGCGAAAGCGGCCTGGATACAAATTCTCGGTAGCAATGCCCGTGCCGTCGGCAACTGCAAGCATGCCGACGAGCAATGGCTTGTAATCGGTTGCAATGCCTGGATATGGAAGTGTTGCGAAATCAATTGAGCGCAGCCTCTGCTGTGAAACCACGCGCAGGCCGTCGGCGTGCGGCGTGATGCTGACGCCCATTTCGGCGTAGCGGTTCAATAACATTTCCATGTGCTCGGCGCGAGCGCCGCGAACAAAGACGTCGCCTTGCGAAACCGCGACGGCGGCAATGTATGTTGCTGCCTGCACTCGGTCGTTCACTACTTCGTGACTAACCGCGTGCAACTCTTGTGGTGTAACACCAACGATGGTGAGCCGACTGGTGCCGATGCCAGAAATAAGAGCACCCATGTCGTTGAGCATGTTGCACAAGTCGGAAATCTCGGGCTCGCGTGCCGCGTTATCAAGAGTTGTTGTTCCGTCTGCAAGCACCGCTGCAGTCAGAATGTTTTCAGTTGCGCCAACACTTGGGAACGACAACGTGATGTCTGCGCCGCGAAGATGTTTTGCTGTTGCATGCACGCCGTCGCTCGCCAAATCGAATACTGCGCCCATGGCTTCAAGGCCCTTGACGTGTAAGTCGATGGGGCGCGAGCCAAAGTCGTCGCCGCCTGGCAACGCAATGTCGGCATGGCCGTAACGGCCGAGCAATGGGCCGAGCACATTGATCGAAGCTCGGATTCGATCGACTTGTTCGAATGGGGCAACCGGGGTCACATTGCCGTCGTTGATCAGTACCAATTCGTGCGCGCTCACGCGGTTGGACTTGACGCCAAGCGCCCCGAGCAGATCGCACATGATGTTCACGTCTGCAATGTCGGGAACATTGGTTAGGCGGTACTCGCCTTCTGCCAACAGCGTGATCGCCATCAGTTTGAGGACAGAGTTTTTGGCACCAGGCACCTGGATTTCGCCACTGAGTGCTAGGGAGCGTTCTACGACAATCTGCATGACGTAATCAGTATGCTCGCGCAGTGACCATGCTCGCCGCCAGATCGCAGAAATTGCGGATTATTAGGGCATTCTCTGCCTCAGAACCCCTCACTTCACAGCAAAAAAGTGTGCTCTGGTTACTGTGGCTGGCAACCCTTCCTTCGGCCTTCGTCAACACCGTATTTACCCAAACGGTTGCGTACGCGGCCACCGAATTTGGCATCAGCACAAGTGGGCAAGGCTTCGGTGCCGCAATAGTTCGTTGGGGCGTTGTCATTGCGTTGCCATTCGCACTTACCGCCGACAAGTTTGGCCGACGCAAAATGATTGTTGCGTTGGCCTGGTT
>Ga0255133_1000684_pt1 | contig 9860 bp, 5 predicted proteins | sample Law_Law_RepB_8d_FD_188553 | JGI IMG/M metagenome (GOLD analysis project Ga0255133, IMG submission 188553) | Freshwater microbial communities from St. Lawrence River, New York, United States - Law_Law_RepB_8d | ecosystem: Environmental > Aquatic > Freshwater > River | place: USA: New York... | reverse complement strand
ACGCGAGCTGACTGTTCTGGCCAACCGCTGATGATTCAGCACCCCATTCTGCCCCCACCCATTGTTCTGCCTGTCTGTCGGGATACGGGGATTGGAATCTTAGGGGCAGGGTTCATTGTGGACGATTGCCATCTGGTGGCATATCGATCTGCCGGCCTGAATGTGCGCGCCGTGGCTTCCAGACAACTGGAGCGGGCGGAAAAAGTAGCCCGCCGCCACGGTATTGAGGTTTTCACCACCGATTTTTCCAGCCTGATGGACGACACATCCATCACTGTGCTCGACATTGCGGTACCGCCACTGGCCCAGCCGGAACTGATTCGCCAAGCGTGCCAAAGGTCTCATATTAAAGGTATTCTGGCGCAGAAGCCGCTAGCGATGGACCCTGCCACCGCGCGGGAACTGGTTGAATGCTGCGAGCGCGCTGGAAAGATTCTGGTTGTGAACCAGAACATGCGCTACGACCACTCTGTTTCATCCTTGAAAACGCTTCTTGATGTCGGATTGCTGGGCGAACCTGTGCTGGCCAGCATCGATATGAGAGCCATTCCGCATTGGATGCCATGGGCTCGCGATGCCCGCTCGCTGGCAACGTATGTGATGAGCATTCATCACCTCGATACATTCCGTTATTGGCTGGGAAATCCCGATCGCGTGTTGGCCAGCACACGGCCCGACCCACGCACCCAATTCGCGCACACCGATGGCATCAACATGTACATTCTCGAGTTTCCCGGTGGAGCTCGAGCCACGTCCATCGACGATGTCTGGGCAGGGCCGGCGCGTGAAGGTGTGGAATCTGATATTGGCATCCGCTGGCGTGTGGAAGGGACAGAGGGGCTGGCCACGGGCACCATCGGTTGGCCGGGTTGGCCCGAACGGGTTCCAAGCACTATCGATTTCGCTTGCAAACGGTTGGGCGGCGTTTGGCACAGGCCGCGCTGGCCCAAGGCTTGGTTTCCCGATGCCTTTATCGGTCCCATGGCAGACTTGCTGCTTTCGTTAGAAACTGGCAAGCTGTCCGCTATTTCTGGTAGAGACAACCTCGGTACCATCGCCCTATGCGAAGCGGTGATGGTGGCGGCACGGGAGCACCGGGTGACCAGTCCGCTGGAGTGGTTGCGTTAGTTCACCAGGATTGGTACCGAGTGACGACGTGTTACCTCAGCGATGCCAAAAACTCCACAAGATCGCGTAGTTCGCGGCGCGATAGTTTGTTGACAATGTCCGCTGGCATGGCAGACGGACCACGCTCGTGTTCGTCGATATCGGCCAGGGGTACCGTTAACTCAACGCCTTCAGCAGTGACCAGCTTCATCTGGCCGCCTGTGCCGCTCCGCAGAACGCCGGTGATGGTTTTGCCATTTTTCAAAGAAATCACCACGGTTTCGTACCCTTGGGCGATGGCTTTGTTTGGTTCCACGATCGATTCCAGCAGGTAGTTGCGGTCTTTTTTGATAGCCAAGGTGTCGAGCGCCGGGCCAACTATGCCGCCAGTCCCTTTCAGAGCGTGGCAGCGTACGCAACTGACCTCGGCCTTGTGGGCGTAGATGCGCCTGCCTGCTTCAGCATCTCCTCCGGTAAGGCAGTCGCGGTACTTACCCTTCTTTTCCAAGTCGTCAATAACGGAACGTTCTTTGGGGTTGGTCGCTTGGGCCTTTGCGGCTTCAGCCACTTCCAGTGCCAGCCCTGGTTCCACAGTGCCAGCTTTCAACGAGTCGATCAGAGGGGCTAAAAGGGCCTTGGAGTTGGTGGATTTGTCGGTGCCCAATGCGACAACAGCAGCTTGCTTTTCCCATAGCGTGCCAGTTTGCAGGGCTTTTTCCACCATGGGGCGTGCCTTGGTCGCATCGCGGCGCGCTGTCAGTGCTAAGGTGCGTGCCCGAACCCGCGGTTCAGAATCGGCCATACCCTTGCTGACAAGCGAGTCGAATTTCACGGCATCGAGACCGAACAGTGCCTCCAAGGCTTCCACACGCGCCATGGCAGGAAGTGCTGCATCCATGGCCAGTTCACCCAGAGCAGGGGCTAGATCTTTAAGCCCCAAACCGGCTGCTGCCTGCACTGCCGCACTGCGGACCGTTGCTGGAGAAGCCAGCAAGGCACCCAGATTCGCGCGAATGGCTGCGCGGGCAGGTTCTGCATCGCGCGCTTCCAAGGGTCGCCAAAGGCCAACAACAGAATCGCGGCCAGAAGGTTTCGCCCACGTGGTCAAGTAGTTGAGCGCTTCCACACGAAGACTATCAGACACGGTCGGACGGCCTGCAAACGCCGCAAGTGCCTTGGCATCTTCTGCGCGGCCCATGCGGTAGCGGGAAGCCAAGGCGCGCCTCAACAATGCCTCCGGGGCACCGGGTGTTTCGGTCATTTTGCCAAGGGCTTCGCGGGCGCCATCAATTGGCAGATCGTGAATGAGTCGGGCTGCTTCTGTGGCCACTGCGGCATCGCCATCGTTGACCAGAACCGCGGCTACTGCAGAGGATGGGTTTTCCATGCGGCGCAGAGCCAGAACAGCGCCCAGGCGAACAGCAGCGCTAGCATCTTTGGCCACTTGCATCAGGCTGTTGGCATCGGAAGAGCGCGCCAGCAGCATTGCAGCCGCATGTCTTAAAACAGGATCGCTATTGTCGTTGGTGCGGAGCGCTGTAGTGGCTTGGGTGGCAGCATCAGGTGCGGCATGGCGCGCCAAAGCCAAGGCGGCGCGGGCAGCTACTCGCGGGTTGGTATCGAGAACCAAGGCCTTGAGTGCCTTGGCAGAATCGTTCCCAGACATCTCGCCTAAGGCGCGTGCTGCTTGTGAACGAATTTCAGGGTCTTTGTCTGTGCCAGCAGCTAGCACGGCGGCGGTTGCACCTGCGGTTTGATGACGATGTGCTACCGACAATCCCCAAATGGCGTGAACGCGTGCCAACTGAGAACTATTGGTCGCAAGTGATTGGCTCAATGTGGCCACATCGCCACGGCGGGCTAGTTCCAAATGAGCTTCCTGACGTACCCGGCGATCGGCATGGCCGAGGCATTGGGCCAGCACGGAGGTTTCAGCCTTGGTCCAGTCTCCTTGCAGGAGTTTCTGGGTGTCTTTTACGATTGGCTTGGCGTGTTCCGCATCGTTCCGCGTGCTGTAGATTCTGCCTTTCATGGGCAGGCCCCATCCTTCGGTCCAGTCGCTCACATACACCTGGCCGTCTACCCCGAACTCAACATCGGTCACCAGCAGCGACCAGATGAAGTCCTCCCGGCGGATAAATTCAAAAGTGGCGCCATTTGGCTTGTGCCAAATGGCGTGCACGCCACTGCCGCCCGAACCTCCTCGGAAATCGCACATCATGAACGAGCCGTTGTATTTTTCAGGCAAACCTGTGCCGGGGTAGGCAGCTAATCCAGATGGGCCAGCACCAACATTTGCCAGTGGCGGAATAATGTAAGCGGGTTGCGCCGGATGCCGCGGCTTCCACATTCCCTCGAGGTTCCACGCGCCGCGAGCCGTGGGTTTTTCTAGGAATTGATACCCAATACGCCAGCCGCTATCTCCCTGATCTACCAGGTGTGTCCAGCGTGCTTGGTCGCCCCCGTCGGAATTGTTATCGCCGGTGAAAAGTTCGCCGAGGTCGTCGAAGGCCAGTTCCTGCGGGTTCCGCAGGCCGTAAGCAAAGACTTCGAGTTTCGATCCATCGGGTTCGCAGCGCAAAACTGCACCGGTATCTGGCAACACGGCGGGGCCCTTAAGCCCAGGCACATTCAGGCCGCGATCTCCAATGGAGAAATAAATTCTACCATCGGGTCCCATGACCAGACCGTGCAGGTCGTGGCCGAGAAATCCTACATGCACACCGTAGCCAGTGGACAACGACTTGCGCTTAACGGCCTTGGTGCCAGCGCCTTTAGATTCTAATAACCAAAGATCTGGAATGCAGGTGAACCAGACCTTGTTGCCTCGGGCCAATAACCCGGCACCAATACCATCGACCCTATTTTTGAAACCATCGGCGAACACATCGGCTTTGTCGGCCACGCCGTCGCCATCGCTGTCGAATAGCACGCGCACGCGGTCGTGGTGCTCGCCGTAGGTTGCTGCTTTGTCGCCCAGCTTTTTTTGATACATGCGGTCGCGGTCAGCCACCGTCCGGCAGGCGAGGTCATCGTCGAGCCAGTCCATGTGGCTACGGATATCGGTGACGCCGGCATGAAGCCTGAACGTTTCGGCAACATAGCAACGCAGTTGGTTATCGAGTGTGAAAGCCACGGGGTTTGCCAGCAGCGGTTCGGCTGCAAACACCCGCGAGGAAAAACCTTCGGGGAGTTTAATGCGCTTGAGCGTTGCGGCAGGCTCAGCCGAGGCGCCCTTAACCATGGGGTTGTAATCGTGCTGGGCAATGATGGTTGAAGCCCAGCCAAGGCATGTCAATATTGCTGCCATCCAGTGCTTCATCTTTTCTGCTCCACCAAACGTGAAAGGGGAGGCATGCCTCCCCTGATGATCTTTCGCTTTTTTTAACAGATCACTGAACGAACAGGAACTCCTTCGTGTTCAGAAGTGCCCAGAGGATGTTTTCCAGACCTACCTTTTTGTCTTTGGCATGTTTCGCCAAGTGGTCGAGCGCGGCTTTTTTCTGCTCGGGAGCCGGAAGGCGACCGAATGCTCGCATGAACAGGTCGTCGATTTTGTCGGCATCGGGGCGTGTATCTTTGGCCAGAAGGTCTGCACGGCCTCCGGCGCGCGTGAGCATGCCCTGAATTTCATCGGAGTTCAGCAGGTGCAAGGCTTGCGCCAGATTGGCTTCACCCACACGTTCGCATTCGCAGGCGCTGATTCGCTGCGGACGGCCGAATACATCGAGGAAATAAGAGGCAAATGACTCGTCAGGCAACATGATCGCCCGACGGGGAGCGTTGGTATCGGATGGCACGCCGCCAAACCCAGAGGGACTTGCAGTAACTTGGCATACAGCATCAAAAATAACCTCAGCAGCCAAGCGTCGCGGGTAGTAGCGCGCGAAGTTCTGCTTGTCGTTTTTGTTGGTGTCGTTGGGCTCAGCCGACAACTGATACGTGTGGCTCTTGCAGATGGTTTTCACCAGATGCTTCAAGCTATACCCGCTGACTATCAATTCTTTGGATAGGGCGTCCAACAAGGCAGGGTTGCTGGCTGGGTTAGTCAGCCTCATATCATCGAGAGGATCAACAATTCCCTTGCCAAAGAAATGTGCCCAGTACCGATTGGCTACGGCACGAGCAAAGAACGGGTTTTCCTTGGCGGTCATCCAGTCGGCAAGCAGAGAGCGCGGGTCGGTTCCCGGTGCCACGTCCATGGGTTTACCATCGAGCGGTTTGAAAGCGGCAACTTGCTGGGTCCGTTTGTTGGTAACGGATCCTGTTTTCTGATTGAACACAACAACACGCTTCACCGCGGCGTTGGATTCATCCGATCCTTGGTTGATCTCTTTTTTGCCAATCCGGCCGAAAAACGCAGCCAAACCCCAGTAATCGTCTTGGCTCCACTTTTCGTAGGGATGATGGTGGCATTGTGCGCATGTCATGCGCAGCCCTAGAAATACCTGAGCGGTATCGTCGACAAACTGTTCGACACCTGTCAGGCTCTTGGTCCACAGAACGGGCGGGTGCATTGTTTCATCGCCGGTGCCCGCAATCACGGCACGGGCCATCTGGTCGTAAGGCATGTCGCGGGACATGGCATCGCGCAACCAACTATGGAATGCAAAGGTACCGGCAGTGCGTCCGGCATCGCCGCCACGTTTCACACGCAGGATGTCCGCCCATTTAGCAGCAAAGTAGTAGCTGTATTCGGGGCTGTCTACAAGGCTGTCGACCAGACGAGAGCGTTTGTCGGCCCCGGTGTCCGCCATGAATGCCTTCACCTGTTCGGGGGTTGGCAGGGTCCCAGTAATGTCGAGGTGAACGCGTCGTAAAAAGACCAAGTCCCCAGCGAGATCGCTAGGTGTCAGCCCGAGTTCTTTCCATTTGCTGGTGGTGTGCTTGTCTACCAGCGTGTTTTCGCTGAATGTGAACGGCTTGGGTTGCCGTGTGACTGGAACCACGGCACGGAATGTGGATACCTGATCCTGAAAGCGAACCATGATCGCAGCTTCGCCGCTCATGCCATGGCTTCTGACAAGAGCGCCGGTATCTACCGTGGCGATTTCAACGTCGTTGCTTTCGTACTGGGCCCGGCGGGTAATGTCTTCCTGGCTGCCATCCGAGTAGTGGGCCAGAACCGCAAACTGCTGACGCGATTGGCGCGACATCACGCGGCGCTCTGGGTGTACGGAAATCGATTTCAGAGTTGGGTCGGTTGGTTTGCCATAAGGCATGCCGCTAGCAATCCAGCGACGCACCAGTTTGTATTCGTCGGAGGCTGGATCAAGTTTGCGACCACCGCCGTGAGCGATGGTTCCGGCTCCCTTGGTGAGTAGAAGGCTGGTATCGGGCGAGGTGGGCATTGTCCGGCGGCCTCGGCCTTCCTTGACCAGCGTCATGAAGTCGATTTCTGGTTCAAAACCAAGAAGGCTGAGTTTGAAACCATTTTGTCCGCTTGCCTTGCCATGGCATCCGCCACTGTTGCAACTGAGCTTGGTGAAGATTGGAACGATTTGGTTGGGGAAGTTGATGGGAAGCACAGTGTCGCACGATGCTGCTTCCACGGGAATCTGCGCCTTGGCTCCTGCAAAGGCAACCGTGATTTGGCCGTTGCCATTGGCGAGTGGTGCTACTCGACCTGTTGTGGAAAATTTGAGGCCTGCCCCGAGTGTGCTTGAAATCTGGCTGTCACCAGTGACATCGACTTCGGCGCCATCTTTCAGAACGGCGGTAACAATCATTTGCACAGCATCGTCGAGCCCGCGCAATTTGACAGCGGGAGGGTAAACCGCGAGGTGCGCGATCTCTTCTGCTCGTGGGAGCGCTGCGGGAGCAGCAGGAACTACTTGCTTGGCTGGTTCCGCAGCAAATACTTGTGCGGACACCATCGTCCACAGTGCCAATAGGCGGAGGTTCATAGCGCGTTCTCCGTTCGACCTCGAAGCGGGGCGAGGTGCATCAACAATGTGAGGCAAGTAACTCTATTCTGCCTGAGAAGTTTAGGTAAAGCAACAGTTGCAGTGTTTAAAAATAAACACGGCCTACTGCAAAGCAGAAGGCCGTGTATGTGGGCCGGATAGGGCAATATTAGCGGGCCGGAGGAATCGGCACGGTGACGCGCTTGCGAACATCGAGTTCGATGTTGCCGAAGTTCTGCTCGTGACGTTGAATGGTCATGGCGAGCGCGCTGAGAAGCCTCTTGGCGGTATAAAAGTTCATAATCAACCGATGGTTGACAGAAATTTCTTGCTTGCCAGTGGCGAATGGATTTGGGTTAAGGGCGAAATCGACGATGACTTCTTCGGGGGTGGCAGTCACCCGTGCGAAGTTGGCATAGGCGGCGTGCGCCTCATTTTCATTGACCTGCATCTCGACTTGGCCGTCTTGCTGTCCTTCGGACATCGATGACACTCCTTAAAGATTACCTGATCGGAACCAACATCGGATCCCAATGGAATCGTACGTAGGCTCTTATGCGGATTCAACCCTCTTCGCACTTGGCCTTTAGGCAGATTCATTCTATATTAAGTTTCAGGCATCCGTAGCTCAACTGGATAGAGCATTGGTCTTCGGAACCAACGGTTGGGGGTTCGAATCCCTCCGGGTGCAGTCGGATCAAATGACCATTAAGCAAGGTGTTCGCAGCCTCGAATATTAGTCGAGGCTATTTCCCTTAAAAAATTCAAGTTGTTATCTGCACATCAATAGTAGTTAAGGTCAATTCCGTGGTGTATTTGTTTCAAAAGTCATCAATGCCAATTCCGGAAGTGATGGCAACAAAAAAGGCGGGGAGGAAATCATCCGTCCCCGCCTCACCAATATTTCAAGCAGCCGTTTACCAGTCGCTGCCTAAAACACCATTGTCGTTGGGGTAGTTGGCGCTTTGCCATGTGGCAACAGTAATGCTGGTATTAATGTTGCGGACGCTGCCATCACATAAGCCAACCTGACATCCGCTGGAACCAAAGGCTTGTGGTCGGGTGGGATCGCACGCAGCCTTGGTAGGAGCCGCTTGTGGCGGGTTGTTATTGACGTTGATGGCATAGGTGGACATCCATTGCCACGTCCATGTGCCATGGCTCCATAAACTGCCGTTGCCACCACAGGCGCCGTACTTTTCGGCAAACAAAATGGTGTTGGATGTGCCATCTTGGATATTGGCAATGCGGCGCTTGGGGTTCCATTGCACATTGGGTTCGCCAAATACACCGTGGTTTGCAGCATAGTTGGACGCGGCCCAGTCGCCCGTGGCAATACCGTTGTTTGTCGTGGTATCAGATGGGGCCAGAAACGGTTTGATGATGGCGGAGCGCACAGCAACCGTGTTGTGCGGATAGAACGAAGTGTCGGCGAGTCCGAGTTTGTAAATGCTTTCCTGTTCGATGTATGGCAGCAGCCAAAAATGCTGTGATGCGCCAAGGATTGATCCGCGGCCTTCCCACTGCCCGGGAATGTATCCAACGCCATCGTTGTGGGATTGGACAGCAATACCTAGTTGCTTGAGGTTATTGGCGCTGCTCATACGATTGGCAGCTTCGCGAACCTTTTGTACGGCTGGAACCAAGAGCCCAATCAGCACGGCAATAATGGCGATGACCACCAGCAATTCAATGAGAGTGAACCCCGAACGGGTTTTGAAACCGCGATTTGACAACATAACGCACCTTGCCTTGGAAGGAATGGCATAACGATAAGAGTAAATGAACCTCATCTAAACAATCTAATGCGAACAGCTAAGCTGCCATCGAATACTTATGATTATTTGATGAAATCCACGAGTAACCTAATCCCTAAAACACCTAGGGTCAAGCAAAAGCTAAAAAAGAATGAGCCAGCTTCTTTCTGTGATTAATATGTGCCAATATAGGAGGATGCTTTGGAGATTTTTGACTTTTCTGGTCTGGTTGTCTTTTATTGGACCTAAAACAAAATAAGCCCGCTGCTGATTGCCAAGCACCGGGCTTCTGTAAATCTTAAGTTATCAACACTTTGAGTTATTTCAGGTCAATATTGTTTGTCTGGGTACCGGATTTAATGGTGAATGTCAGACCAGATTTAGCCTTGTCGCCATAATTTGCAGGAATGGTAACGGGTGGTTTGTCCGATTCACCAGGCATAGCTGGAGTGCCTGGCGGGCGTGCTACTGGTTTCATGCCAGTCATAGCCGATGCCAAGACTTTGACAGTTATGGTGACATCACCCAAGGGCGCATCGCCAACAGTATAAGTGCCATCAGCGGTGATCGGACCTGAACCGCCTCGTCCGTCTGCACTGAATACCTGAACGGTACCATTGCTCAGAGGTGCACCTTTATAGGTGATTTTGCCGGTCATGGTGCCCACTTTTGGGCCAGCGGAATCGCCACCGCAACCAGAAACAAAAAACATTGATGTCAACAAAACAAAAATACCTGCTGTGCGGGATGCAAAATATGCCATAAATAACTCCAGTTGGTGTAGCTAAACGGTTTGGTGGGGCAATAGATTGCCCCACCAAATTTAATGGAAACTGCCTATTACTGCCAATCACTGCCTAGAACAGTTCCATCGCTCGGGTTGTTGGCGCTAACCCACGTTGCGGAGGTTACGCTTGAACTAATGGTGCGAACGCTGCCATCAGCCAAGCCAATTTGGCAGCCGCTGGAACCAAAGGCCTGAGTTCTGGTCGGGTCGCACGCAGCTTTGGTTGGCGCCGGCTGGGGTGGGTTGGCATTCGTGACAACGTTATAAGCGGACATCCATGGCACATTCCAGTTGCCATGGCTC
>Ga0255133_1000679_pt1 | contig 9877 bp, 8 predicted proteins | sample Law_Law_RepB_8d_FD_188553 | JGI IMG/M metagenome (GOLD analysis project Ga0255133, IMG submission 188553) | Freshwater microbial communities from St. Lawrence River, New York, United States - Law_Law_RepB_8d | ecosystem: Environmental > Aquatic > Freshwater > River | place: USA: New York... | reverse complement strand
GGCGGGACGGAGGAGTTCGAACGCTGGATAGTGTTCGTCGATCCCAACGTGGAGGAACCTGCCACTGTATTCCAGCTCCCCTGCACCGATCGCGTTGCCTCAAGGACCCAGGTGATCTGAGTCTGACCGACAGGCGTCACGTGCAACGGCTGCAGTCCCTGGACCGTCTGTTGCCCTTTGCGGGCTCGCTGCTGGGGGCCGTCATGAACGAAGCGCGTGGCATCGAAGGCGACAAGATCTTCAAGACGCACAAGCGCTTCGCTCTGCGCGATGGCGTCCGCAGCGTGCTGGCGGACGCTCTCGGCACGCAGCCAGCGCCATCCGTCATGGAGGCCCTCTGGACATTCATCGAGGAGCAGCTCGACAGCAATCGTCGCAATCTGCTGATCCCGGTCGGCGGCTTGACGCCGCTGGCAGAACTGCGCCGCGTGATCAGTGAAGAAGCGGATCTGCAGCCCTTGCTGGCCGAGCTCGCAGACCCTGCCGCCCGCACGGCAGGCTTGCACCAGGCCTTGTGGCTGCGCGCCCTGGCTTTCGTGGCAGTGGATCTGGTGATGGACATGACGGGCAAGAGCCGGGAGCCCATCCTGATCGCCATCGCGCCGGACGAGCCGCTCCCGGGCGGCCTGATGTCGGGCTTCGGAGGCTTCATGTCGGAGGAGCCTGGCAAATTCGAGGTGGCGCAGGCGCGCTACAGCGCCCAGATGCTGCTGGAAGCGGCCGGCCGCATCCCGGAGGTGGCGACCACTAAGCCCGAGTTCACGACTCAGGCCCGTGCCCTTTACGAGCAAGACTTCCGGGCGAAGACGCCCTTGCTGGCCAGGCGCCTGGCGCAAGTGCTGGATGGCAGTCAGAACGCGCTGCTGGCGGCGCTTCCCGACCTGCTGGTGAGCAGTATCATCCGCAAGGCACTGGATGAATTCGTGGACAAGGCCTTTGCCGAAGACAGGAAGCATGCGCTGAAAGTGGAGTTCTGTCTGATCGTGCCGCCGGAAATCGAAGGCGTGGAACTGGAAGACCGACAGCGGCGTGTCCGGGACATGAAGCCCGCGCTCGTGGATGGCGAACGGTGCCTGCTCACGTTCGCCACGTTCCGCTACGCCCGTGCTGAAGATGGCAGCTGCGCGGACAGCGAATGGCAGGGCGTGCATGTGGATGCGAAAGAGCGGGTGCTGCCCGTAGCGCACCAGCATAGATTGCTGGACGGTGGCTTCTGCGCGATTGCACTGCCCGATGCCGCCCTGATGCAGCAGGCGTTGCTGCATCCCAACCCTCGCTTCGTGCTGACGCTGCGCGCCGAACACGCCGGGCAGACCCTTCCTGCCAGTGTCTGGCAGGAAGGACTGTCGGCGGGGGTGCTGGCATTGGAAGAGACGCTCTACGTGTGAACCTGCTCAGGGCGTGCTGGCAGGTTCGGCGTCGGGTTCTACACTCGGCTGGCCGGTGATGGCCAGGTACAGCGAGGCGAACGAGGCCTTGATCCAGATGGTTGCCGGCACTACGCCCACCAGCAGCAGAAGGAGGCCGAAGAAGAACAGGAAGACCGACGTCAGACCGAGCAGGAAGATCTTCAGGGCATGGCCCCGCGTGATGCGCCAGCTGGCTTCCACGGCGGCGATGGGATCCAGCTCTTCGTCCATCACCAGATAGCCGACGAACACCAGGCGACAGGCCACGTAAATGCCAGGGATGACAAGCACGATCAGGCCGATGCCCACCAGGCCCATCACCAGCAGCGACGCCAGCACAATGTTCACGTAGTTCTTGAAGCCATCGAACAGACTCTTGACCTCCACCTTGTCTCCGCGAACACCGCGCAGGAACAGTAAGTCAGTGCCGTAATTGATGATGGGATAGATCAGCAGTATGTAGGCCGTCTCGATCAGTGCCAAAAGGCCTGAGTCGCCGCCGTGGTCGCCGTCATTGGAGAAATTGACAGGCTGCAGAAAGGCGGCCAGCACCAGCACGGCCAGGAAGTACACCAGGAAGTTGCTCTGCATGCTGCGCCAGCCACGCCCGAGGGCACTGCCCACGCCAGGCGGCTGCGGCGGGACGCCCGCTGGTATGTGATTCATGACATTGTCTGCCGGTGTCGCGTCTTGCGCGGTGTCGCTCATGGTGCCTCCAATGTGAGTGTCAGGGCGGGTGCAGTTCACCCGTGATGGCCACACTAGGGCGGATTGTCCACAGTGCAAACCTACCAAAGTCGTGATCTGCACTTTCCTACTTTGGTAGGGCTGCCGCTGGCGGGGCCGATGGTATAGTCCTTTCAACATTCACACGCCCCGGTTCACTGCGCGAAGCCTGCATGTTCTCTTACGACCTTTTCAGCCTCGACTCTTTCTCGCCGGACCTCGCGCTGGTGTTGCTCAGCTTCATTCTGTGCCTGTCGTTCACAGCGGGCGGTTTGCTGGTGGTATTCCGCTTCCGGCAGTCCCGACGCAGCGATAGCTTCTACCTGCTGCAGTATTTCCTGATCCTGCTCTATGTCTATGGCTTCTATAGTCTTTGGAGTGGCATTGCGCTGGCCGGCTTCATGGACATTGAGAATGTGGAACGCGTGGCGACGCTGGTCGCGCAGATGGGCGCGCCGTTCTATCTGGTGGCCTTGCTGATGCTGGTGCTGTGGACGGCGCGCATTCACGAGCGGGCGGCCGCACCTCTGCTTGGCTTTGTTGCGGCGGTCAGTGTCTTGTTGACGGTCGGAGCAATGCAGTGGGCTCCGGGAACGACTGACACTGTGCGCGTGCTGTGTTCCGTCGCCGCCTTTGTAGCGTCCCTGGTGCTGGGGCTGGTCCTGCTTTCGGGACATCAGCCGCAGGCCGTGCCCGTAATCAAACCAGAGGGCCGGCGCTGGCTGCTGGCGCTGACGGCAGCGGCCGGGCTGATTCATCTGACCGCACTCACGCCCCTGCACTCATTGGCGCACTACGATGCCCTGTTCGTGCTGGCCTTTTTTCTGTTCAACACCGCACTGGTGGTCGTGTATACCTATCAGGCGCCCGAGGCCCTGATGCAGCCGCAACTTTCGCTGGAGGACTTCCTGGTGAAGTATGGCATCAGCCGCCGCGAGGCAGACATCCTGCGCGGCATCTACGCTGGCAAGACCAACCAGGGAATCGCCAATGCCTTGTTCATCTCTCTGCAGACAGTGAAGGATCATTCCTCGCGCATCTACCAGAAGACGTTTGTAAAGAACCGTGCCCAACTGAGCACATTGATTCGCGAAAGCCAGAGCCTGCAAGGCGAGAAGTGACGCTGTCTCTGGCTGCGGTGGTCCAGAGCTTTACTTGCACTGAAGCCTGTGTACAGAATCGGCGCCGCACATCCACCCATCACAGCCGTTTGCGGCTGCCAAGGAGCCACCATGCAAAGAGCGTCAGCAAAAAGAACGACACGCAGAATTTTCACTCTCCCGATTTGCACCCTGGCCTGTGCCGGCGTGCTGGCGGCACTGACCCTGGGGGCGGCCCCGCTGGCGCTGGCCCAGGGCGTCGTAGTCAAAGCGCCGGCCATTACCTCCGCACGTGCGCAGTCCGACATGGAGAACACGGTAGACCGCCTGATTCAAGGTGTCGAAATTCCCGGCGGCAAATTTGCCCTGGCTGCCTTGCGCCGCGTGCAGGCCGAGACCAGCGGACTGATCCACACCGATGTGACAGAGGTCTACCTGATTACGCACGGGCAGGGCTTGCTGGTGCTGGGAGGCACGCTTGAGGACACTCGCGAGACGGACCTGACCCGGGTATGGGCAGGGCCAAGCACTTCCGGCACTCATCAGGCCGGAGAAGAACATGCCGTCAGCGTTGGCGATGTGGTCGTGGTGCCTGCCGGCACGGCGCACCGCTTCAAGGAGCTGACCGGCAAGATCGAATACCTGGTGTTCCGTTTCGAAGCTGTGGAGTAAGGCACTCAGCTCACTCGGGACGCTTCCCTCTGAAGCGTTTCTCCCGCCACTGCGCGGCGCGCACAATACTGCGCGCCGCCAGCAGGACACCCAGCTTCACGCGCTCTCCCAAGCTCAGCGGACTCAGACGCTGCACATGCTCCAGACTGTCTGTATACCAGGCCTGCTGATGGGCGTAGCGTGCAGCCCGGCGGGAGACGCGGGTCAGCACATAGACGGCCAGCAGCAAAAACACCAGCCCGGGAATGATGGGCAGGATCAGGCCGGCGATGCCGATGACAGCAAGGATCGCAAACAGCGCCGTACCGAGGCATTTGTGAAGAAAGGACACGGGGCGGTAAACGCGGGGGTAGTGCACAGTAAGTCTCCTTGAAAGCTCTGTGGATTGAGGCAGCTTGCAAGGCGTATGCAGGTGCCGTGCCACCCGGCAATCCTTTGATTTTAAATGAATTAGTGCTGCCTCTTGACGGCGGAAGTGGCGAGAATGCCCACACAGTGGGGAAAGAGTGCAACTTGCCACGGCCTTCCGGTGTGTGACATAAAGGCGGGCAAAGAACAATTCGCGAAGGAATTCCCATGTCTGCTGCCCGCCGCTTCCCTTCTGTACTGCTGCTATGCCTGCTGGCGCTGGTGCCACTGGGGGCCAGTGCCCAGATTACTGATGAGATCCGCGCGGTCGAACGCTCCATCATCAAGATCTACACCACCTCTGCCGCGCCCGACTATTTCACCCCCTGGCGACTGCTGACGCCAAGCCAGAGCAGCGGCTCGGGCTCTGTCATCAGTGGCAATCGCATTCTCACCAATGCGCACGTTGTCGCCAATGCCAGTTACGTGCAGGTGCAGAAGCACAATGACCCCACTCGCTACACTGCCCGAGTGGTGTTCGTGTCCCATGCGTCGGACCTGGCCCTGGTGACGGTGGACGACCCGGGTTTCTTCACCGATCTGGAGGCCCTGGCCATCGGCGATCTGCCCGACCCCCATGAAGAGGTCTATGTGTTCGGCTACCCGATTGGCGGCCGCACGCTGAGCATCACGAAAGGCATCTTGTCCCGTGTAGAGCAGCAGATCTATGCCCATTCCGGCGACTTTCTGCTGGCCGGGCAGATCGACGCCGCCATCAATCCGGGCAACAGCGGCGGGCCGGTGATCGTGGATCAGGAAATTGTCGGGGTGGTGATGCAGGCCAACTCCGGCGGGCGCGCCGAGAACCTGGGCTACTTCGTGCCGCCGGACATCATCCGCCACGTGCTGACCGACGCCGAGGACGGCAGCTACGACGGCTTCCCCGATCTGGGCTTCCGCACGCAGGACCTGGAGAGTCCGGCCGCCAAGGAAGCCTATGGCCTGGCGCCGGAGCAGACCGGTGTGCTGGTGATCAAGGTATTTGAGGATTCCCCAGCCTATGGCCTGCTGCAGGAAAACGATGTAGTGCTGAAGATCGCCGGTTTCGACGTGGCAGGGGACAGCACCATCAGCGTGAACCCGTCGCTGCAGACCAACTACAAGTACGCCATCGACCTGCGCCAGATCGGCGACGAAATTGAGCTTGAGGTTTCCCGCGGCGGGCAGCCGCAAACGCTGACCCTGGTGGCGCAGAAGCGGCAGGCCAGCTACAGCCTGGTCAAGGGCGAGGCCTTCGACGAGATTCCCGAGTACTACGTGTATGGCGGCGTGCTGTTCGTGCCTCTCAACATGAATCTGATCATGCGCTGGGGCGCCGACTGGAATCGCACGGCACCCGTGAATCTGCTGCAGGCACGCAGCGAGTGGACATCGCCCGAGCGCCGCGAACTGGTAGTGGCGCTGCAGGTGCTGGCCGCCGACGTGAACCTGGGCTACCACGACCTGCGCAACTGGGTGGTGGACACCGTGAACGGCCAGCCCATCCGCGATTTCCGCCACTTCACGCAGTTGCTGCGCGACAACACGGCCTCCCACATGGTGTTCCGCAACGACAGCGGCTACCAGGTGGTGATCGACCACGCCGATGCCCAGGCCAGCGAGCAGGCCATTCTGGACCAGTACCGTATTCCCAGCGCCTGGTCAGACGGCCTGTTCGACAACTGATCAAGCACTGTGGGAGCGGGCTTGCCCGCGAACGGTTCGCTTGCAAGCAAGCTCCCACAAGTCGCGTGGGAGTGGCCACTTTTGTGGGAGCGGGCTTGCCCGCGAACAGTTCGCTTGCAAGCAAGCTCCAACAGATCAACGACCAACACAGCTACCAATCAACGATCAACCTAAGGAACACCGCCACAATGAGCATCAAGTCAGACAAATGGATCAACCGCATGGCCCGCGAGCACGGCATGATCGACCCCTTCGAGCCGCAGCAGGTGCGCTTCGTGAATGGCCAGAAAGTGATCTCCTACGGCACCTCCAGCTACGGCTATGACGTGCGCTGCGCGCGCGAATTCAAGATCTTCACCAATGTGCACACCTCCAGCGTGGTAGACCCGAAGAACTTCAGCGAGACCAGTTTCGTCAGCATCGAGGAGGACTACTGCATCATTCCGCCCAACTCCTTCGCGCTGGCCCGTACGGTAGAGTATTTCCGCATCCCCAGCGACGTGCTGGTGGTGTGCCTGGGCAAGTCCACCTACGCACGCTGCGGCCTGATCGTCAATGTCACGCCGCTGGAGCCGGAGTGGGAAGGGCATGTGACGCTGGAGTTCTCCAACACCACGCCGCTGCCGGCGAAGATCTATGCCAACGAGGGCGTGGCGCAGATGCTGTTCTATCAGTCGGACGAGCAGTGTGAAGTGACCTACAAGGATCGCGGTGGCAAGTACATGGGCCAGACCGGGGTGACACCGCCGAAGGCGTGATTGGTAGGAGCGGGCTTGCCCGCGAACCAATTGCTCATAGTTCCGGCCCCGGCCAGCCAACCTCCCGTTCTGCGGCTGACCCGCATCGGTCCCCGATGCCCTCATTTCGCCGGGAGCCTCGGTCTCCCGGCTCGCTCGGTGCGGGTCTTTCATGCCGCTGAACGGGAGGTTGGCTGCCCGGGCCTGTATCTGTGCCAGCGAAGGGTTCGCGGGCAAGCCCGCTCCCACAGTCAAAGGCATCTCACACAGACACAGACATCTCCCACAGACACAGACATTCCTCAGGCAGTCCCCCCAAACGCAACACTGCCCGGCGGTGCTGAGACTCGTGGTCCGCTGCCCGGCAGCCGTGGAAAAATTGACGCCCTTGCCACATGCGGCTACGAAAAATGCCGGGTAATCGGGGTCAAAAAATTGACCTCTCCTGGCAATGCTATCCCAACTCATCGATATCATTGAGCTGATGCTGCTGGCACAGAGATTGCTCTCCCGTGTACACGATGTCGCGAAAAAGCGACGCTCCCACACGAGAACGGATCAGCATGAGCGCAGCAGCCCACACCTTCAGAGACCAGCGGGAGACCGGCCAGGAACGTCCGTCTGCCGCGGGCTGGCTGGACCAGCCGCTGGAGCTGAGCAGCCCCGAAGCCCTCAACCTGGCGTTCCGCGCCTTCAACCAGCTTTCCTCTGATCTGAACGATGCCTACCTGCTGCTGCAGGACCGCGTGGCCCAGCTGACCCGCGAAGTCGAGATGGCCAATCACCAGCGCCTGCAGGAGATCTCCGAGAAGGAGCGTATCGCCAGCCGCCTGGAGAACCTGCTGCAGCTGCTGCCCGGCGGCGTGGTGGTGCTCAACAGCCAGGGGCAGGTGACCCATTGCAACCCGGCCGCCATCGAGCTGCTGGGCGAACCGCTGGAAGGCCAGTTCTGGCGCGACATCATCAAGCAGCGCTTTGCGCCGCGCCTGGACGATGGCCATGAAATTTCCCTGAAGAACGGCCGCCGCGTCAGCCTGGCCACCCGGTCCCTGCAGGATGAGCCGGGGCAGATCATTCTGCTGACCGACCAGACGGAAACCCGCCGCCTGCAACAACACCTGAGTCGTCACCAGCGCCTGTCCGCCATGGGCAAGATGGTGTCGTCGCTGGCTCACCAGATCCGCACGCCGCTCTCTGCCGCCATGCTCTACGCCGGCCAGCTGGAGAGCTCGGCACTCACGCCAGCCCAGAGCACCCGTTGTGCCGGCAAGATCATGTCGCGTCTGCACAACATGGAGCGGCAGGTCAAGGACATGCTGATCTTCGCCCGGGGCGATGCGGTGCTGGACGAGACCCTGAGCGTCACCGCGCTTTTCGAGGAACTGCAGATTGCGTCCGAAGTGCTGCTGCGCATGCCCTCGAGTGTTCAGGTGGACGATCTGGTGCAATCAGGAATGATTGGTCTGCTGGAGGCTGCGCGCAAGTACGACCTGAGCAAGGGTGCCAGCTTCGAGACTTATGCCGGCATCCGCATCCGCGGCGCCATGCTGGACGAGATTCGCAAGGGCGACTGGGCGCCGCGTTCGGTGCACCGCAAGTCCCGGCAGGTGGCCGACGCCATCAAGACGGTGGAGATGCGTACCGGCACTGATGCGCGCGATCAGGATGTGGCGGCCGAACTGGAGATGAGTCTCGAGGAGTACCACGCCATTCTGCAGGACGCTTCGGGAAGCAGGCTTTTCAGCTTTGACGACATGCTGGAAGGCGATGACTCCGTGATCGAAAAGGTGGCGGGCGAAGTGCCCAACCCGCTGGATGGTCTGCAGAACGACATGTTCCGCGGCGAGCTGGCGGCAGCCATCGCCACCTTGCCGGAACGTGAACAGCTGGTGCTGGCGCTGTACTACGACGAAGAACTGAACTTGAAGGAGATCGGACAGGTGCTGGGCGTCAGTGAGTCCCGCGTCAGCCAGATCCATACCCAGGCCGCCCTGCGGCTGCGCTCCCGCCTGAACGGATGGGATTGAGAAAGAGGATGTCCGCATGACACTTGCCCTGATCATCAGCGTTACTTTCATCACCATGCTCTGCGGCTGCATGCTGGCAATCAGCATGAGTGTGCTGCGCAAGCTGCAGAAACTGCAGGAGCGCCTGGACGCGGATGTGCGCGCCATGCGGGGCGAGGTCACCGCCGTTGGCCGTGGCGCCGTTGGCCTGGGCAAGCGCGTGCAGACTCTGCAGCAGCGCGTGGAAGCCACTGAGCGGCGCCAGGAAGAACTCGAATACAAGGACGTGGGCGATGTGGCCATCACCCATGCCAGCAAGCTGGTGCAGATGGGTGCAGACAGTGCCGAGCTGGTCAGCACGTGCGGTTTGTCCAAGGCCGAAGCCACGCTGTTGTCTCTCATGCACGCCAAAACCCGCACTGTCACCCGCTCCGCGGCCTGAAGCAGTCCGCTCCTCTGCTGTGACCCACCCGATTGCACGCTGCACCGGGGCCCTTCGCGGGTCCCGTCCTGCGGGAGCTTTGCCCGCAAGACTCGGTTATACTCCCGCCAGTTTTTGACCTCCCAGCCACCTGATGCTGCTTGCCAGCGGCCTGCTCCTGAAACGCCTATGTCCGATTCGCACAGCCACAATCCTGATGCTTCCGGTGCAGCGCCGCTGCTGCGTGCGCGTGCGCTGTTCTGTGAGCGGGATGAGCGGGTGCTGTTCAGCGGTCTGGACTTCGACCTTCTGGCAGGCGACCTGATGCAGGTGCAGGGCAGCAATGGCAGCGGCAAGACGACTCTGCTGCGCATCCTGTGTGGACTTAATGGCAGTTACGAAGGAGAGCTCTACTGGCGCGGTGTTCCCATCGAGGAGGATCGCGAGGGTTTCCTCGCGTCGTTGTTGTACCTCGGGCATCGGGTCGGTGTGAACAAGATACTGACGGCCCGCGAGAATCTGCGCTGGAGCTGCGCGCTGCACGCACCGGTCACGGATAGCGACATCGAGACGGCGCTGGCCCGGGTCGGGCTTGCCGGTTATGCGGACGTCATTTGCCGCAACATGTCGGCAGGGCAGCAGCAGCGCGTGTCGCTGGCGCGTCTTCTGCTGAGCCCAGCGACTCTGTGGGTGCTCGACGAGCCCTTCACCACCCTGGACGTGCATGGCGTAA
>Ga0255133_1000670_pt1 | contig 9973 bp, 7 predicted proteins | sample Law_Law_RepB_8d_FD_188553 | JGI IMG/M metagenome (GOLD analysis project Ga0255133, IMG submission 188553) | Freshwater microbial communities from St. Lawrence River, New York, United States - Law_Law_RepB_8d | ecosystem: Environmental > Aquatic > Freshwater > River | place: USA: New York... | reverse complement strand
TGGTGGAAGAACAATGTAATAAGCTTTTAAAATTCAATCTAAATAAAATCTGAATGGCCACGAGTAATACTCGTGGCCTCAATTTATTCAATTATCGCGACAGAAAATTATTTCCGGTGCCGGATTTTGGCGCGCATACGACGCTTCTTACGTCCAACTTTTCTGCGTCCACCGCCACGCCTGCGTCCCATACGACACCTCGAAAGGCCAAATATGTTCGACTACCAAAACCTTATTCTACAAACATCCTGTCCGGCCGCAAGCGTTGTTTCCGTTCAACCTAAATTGGACACGTTATTCATTGCGGCTTTAGCATTAATATTTGCGCTTCCGATCAATATGACTCATTGACCTGAAAGACATTGCACCAACCCTCGATGCAACTGCCCACCACGCAGAACAAAGAACTTGATCGGATTCAGTGCTGGCAATTCATTGTGATTGAGGACAAAGACCAGGTTATCAATGGTAAGCATTTCCCATTGGTGCAAGCCAATTAAGGTATCCCCTTTTATAATTCCCGCCTTAGCTGCATGGCTCTCCGGCTGCACTTCAGTCACGTATAGGCCGCCGTGTAACTGCGGATGAATTTTAGAAACCTGCTCACCAGAAACAGGCGTTACACGAATTCCAATGCGAGACCACGCCAAATCATCTGGATTTGCAACAGTTACAGGCCTGTCAACGTTCAGCTTGCCTGTCAATTGTTGACCTGAACGTGCGAAGCATAAATCAAGTGGCTCACCTGGTTTCCGTTCGATCAAGCACCGTTCCCAATCCAATGTGCTTCCAAGCCATGAATCATCAGCTTTTGTAAGAATATCACCAGCCTTTAATCCTGCCTTGGCTGCAATGCTTTCTGGCTCTACACGTTCGACAACAACCCTTCTTAGGCTTTGGGATTCTTGTCTAGGCAACATCAATTCATCTCGTAATGTCATTCCCGAATTCAAGCGCCTTCTGCGTCCAGCAAGCATTTCGCCGCTTACTCTGATCAATGTTTCAGCTGGAATTGCAAAGCCAATGCCTTGTGCCTCTCGCCTGATAGCAACATTCAATCCAACGACTTCTCCAAGCACATTCAGGAGAGGACCACCACTGTTTCCAGGATTAATACTTGCGTCTGTTTGAATAAGCGATTTGTATCCCAAGTCTTTATTAAGGGAGACATCTCTGTTGATGGCACTAACTACTCCAACGGTTACAGTGTGCTCGTAGCCAAAGGCATTACCTATGGCGATTACTGTTTCTCCAACCATGAGGTCGCGGGCGGTACCTAGGGGAGCAACTTGCAAAGGTTTTGGAGATTCAAATTTTACGAGGGCCAAGTCTGTTTCCGGGTCCCTAGCCAAAACGCGAGCATGGAAACTTGATCCATCTGCCAGACGTACCCTTAATGCCATAACATCTTCAATCACATGGTAGTTTGTTACAACATAGCCACGCGGATCAATAATGATCCCAGTTCCCATACCGTTCACACGTCCTGAAGACGCTGAACCGTCCGACCCGCGCTCGCTGTGAATATTGACAACTGCATGCCGCACTTTACTTACGACATGAACAATGGGTGTTGCGCGTGGATTCCATGAACGCAATGCTTCAGATTGAAGAGGTGCAGTTGATACTGGTTCTTGAGCTAGGAGAAGTCTCCCCGCTGTTATCACCAGCCCAATTATTCCCAGATGTATTCCCCTGCTCATGATTTCTTCCGCTGGGGTTAGTTCTTCGTCACACTCGATCAATCGACACCGTTGCGATAAAGCCCAAGTCTTGATTCTTGTGCAGCGCAAGACTTTACTGTTTTTGATTCCGATGCTTCCGTAGAGTGCGTGTGTACCAAAAAATCCAGTGGCGGACGATTGCCCGATAATTCCGGGCATGCCATTTATCAGGAGTGAATTGCGTGAGCGCTCGTCGGATTAAACTTGAACAATTGCGCGACCAATTTCCGGAAGATCCCGAAATTCTTTACGGAATTGCAATGGATTCACTTGGAGATGAGAGCTTTCAAAGTGCGATTATTGAGTTTCAGGGTTTGTTAAAATCTCACCCTCAATTCGTGCCCGCATATTTACAATTAGGTCAGCTCCTCACCCGTGAAATGCGAGAAGAGGAAGCATCTGAAATTTATAAGCAAGGAATTGCCGTGGCTGTTTCTGTCGGAAACCGTTCGGCAGCAGATGAAATGGCTCGTTTTCTGGATATGATCAGTTGAACCGAAAGTCAGGCTAGCTTTCTGCCTATAAATATATAGTATGGGACGCGAAGGCCTGGCATGTAAGGTACGGAACCGCGCCATTCCTCGACAGTGATCGGGTGGAATTTACGTGAGAGATACGGCAAGTGGTCAGGTGAAAGAAAGACATTGTCGTAGCTAAACCAAGCGGGCCAAAATCCTCGTGTAAATCCACTGTGTTTTTTTCTGCCTTTGTCTGGCCACTTCCGAGCAACATAAAAGTCTACGATTCCAATCACGCCACCTGGCTTAAGAATTTTATAGGCGTGATCAATGGCAGCATACCAATCCGGAATCATTGTTAATGAATAGCTAAAGGTAATAGCATCTGGCGCAATTTCAGGTTGATATTTTATAGCATCGGCACAAATGGCTGTAACGTTTGACCATGAATTACTTTTGACGCGCTCACGAGCAACTTCAAGGAGGCTTTGGCAGAGGTCCACGATCTCCACTCGATTCAAGGAGTTAATTCTGGATCCCAATGCTTCTAGGTTGCTGCCAGTGCCTCCTCCCATATCCATCAAGGAGCCTTCGTGTTCCGGAAGGGGAAGGGCTTGCATCATGCGCTCACGGCCATGGAGCAATCGCCGTCGAAAGTCATCATAAGCGTCACGCTGGCCGCGATAAAACGCTTCCAGCCGTTCTTGGTGATCCGCTCCAACTGATGCCTTGGCAGTCAGCATATGGAACAGGATTCTGGCATCAGCAATCAGACTCATATGCAGGCCTCAGGCGGGCAGGTCAACAATGTGAAAACTGCCATAGGTATTGACCCTATCCCGTTCATGCAATTCTGCAGCAAGGGACTCATTGGTTTTCAACAATCCTCCCAAGCGTTGCTGTGCTCCACGATGGGTTACTTGTAGGTTGTCTAGAAAATCAACCTTCAATCCCGCGCTTCGGAATAGGGCTCTTGCATTGGGAGTTGCTTTCCCCAAGAGCTCAGTCCATTCTTCCGCAAGCCCGACCGGGTCGTGGTGGCTCATCCAGTCCATATGATCCAATAGGACATAGCGACTGAACGGATTTTTGCTGGCGCGAACAACGTCGGTTACCTTGCCGGTATGGATATGCAATTGCCTCATCATGCCGCGCAGAGCTTGGTAATTCTCAGGCTTAAGGTACTCAGGACAGCAATCGCGAGAGTACCGACCTTCTAGATACACGCGCCAAAAATAGTTGTTTTTCAGCGGAAGTTTGACCAAAACGTGCTCAAGCCGGTCCTTGATAAACTGGAAGAGACCGCCAGGATATTGCGTTGTGATCTGCTCAAGTTGATGACCGGGCACTCCCAGAAGCGTCATGGTCATTCTTTGCTTAAGGAACCAACGCATCCAAGGCGTCCACAGTTTGCGTGATATTCTTTCCTTGTAGATTTCTTCTTGTGTTGCCAAATCAGGTGCATTGATCATCGCTTCAAGCGATGGCCTCAGGTTCCCAATGCGCAACAAGTTGAATGAAACCAGTCGCGCAACCAAACCTGACGTTCCTCGAAAGAAGAAACTGTCGCGCCACCCTTTCCCAGAAAAGAAGTAAAGGTGCCTATCCCAATAATCTCTGGCATATTGCGGAAGTAATGGACGAATTGCATCCTTGTACATTTCCTTGGCGCGCAGGCTACGGCCATCGCCAAACAACTGGAAGAAATCTGAATGATCCAAACCCAGAATTGCCGCACGCTTGAATTCAAGCAGTGCATTCTGAATGGGATTCATATCAACCGTGTGGACTTCACCGCAACCAGCCAGCAAATAATCAAGGGCGTTACACCCTGCGCTGGTAATCACAAGCAAGCGGTCTTGGGCTGTCAGATTGAGAGCAACCCGATCCAATGCCGGGTCTTCCCAACAGGTGTTGTAAAGTAAATTACGTCGGTGCACCGCGTGAAAAATGCGGTTATGGAGCTTTTCACGAACGGCAGACGCCATATGGGTGCCTCTTGTTTCCACGCGAATAAAATCAGTCTAGCGAAAGACCCGGTTTTGAGGAACCCTCCAACCGAGACAGTTATTCATTAATGCCATTTTTAACAATGGGTTGAAGGGATCTGCCGGTATCAACGGTCGATAAGTCCATCCCTTAGCGTAAAGGATTTCAGCCAAATAAATTCGACTAGGGCAGCAGTCCCAGCGTTTCTTCTAGGCCATGCATCAGGTTGAAATTCTGCACGGCTACCCCACTCGCTCCACGGATCAAATTATCCAAGCATGCCACGACAACAATGCGGCCCCGCGCCACGATCGGGTGAATATCAACAAAATTGGTATGCGATGTTTGCTTGGTTCCCGGAAGTGTTGGAACGATTCTGACAAACGGCTTGCTGGAGTAATAGGAAGCGAACAATTCGTAAAGTTTCTCGTTGGTTGGCACCTCGTAAGGAGTCGCAACAACAGTTGCAAGAATACCACGATCCATGGGAACCAAGTGTGGAATAAACAGAATGCGGCACTGGCTATCGCTCAACCCGTTCAGGGCCTGCTCCATCTCAGGAGTATGGCGGTGGCTGCCTACCTGATAGGCAGAAACACTTTCGTTGCACTCTGGAAACAGAGTTGTCAGTTTGGGTGTTCTGCCAGCTCCCGACACTCCGCTTTTGCAATCAGCAACAATAGATTGAGGATCTATCATTCCATGCGCGATCAGTGGCGCCATCGCCAGAATAACTGATTGAGGATAACAGCCGGGGTTAGCAACCAATCGCGCACCTGCCAATTGGTGGGATTCCAACTCAGGCAATCCATAAACGGCGTGCTTCAGGTTGACTGCATCATGATGCGGTTCCCCATACCACAATTCCTGATCTTGATGAGACTTAAGTCGATAATCGGCACTCAGGTCAATCACGCGCATGCCAGCTTGCAAAACCTGCGCAACAGCGGAGGCACTGGCACCATGCGGAAGGCAACTAAACACAGTTTCAATATTCTGATCGACCAAGGACCCCACGCTGAATCCTTGACACTGCAGCGTGATCCGGCCACGCAAACGAGGATGATGATCCGCTAGGGTTTTAGTTTCGTCTTGACGGGAAGTTGCGGCTACTACCGATGCATGCGGATGGCGGAGAAGGATCTCAATCAACTCAACAGCTGTGTATCCAGAGGCTCCAAGGACTGCAACCCGTATCTTATTCACAACGGCACCCGCAACGATAACCCATTGAAGGGGATAAATCCGTTCTTAACCTAGCAGGTCTGGAGTCCATGAACCATGCAAATGCCTCGATCGATCTCTGAAGGTTTGTCACGCCAAAAGCAGGGTCTACTAACAGCATTGGAGTGGGTCGAAGCTTCCTTGCAGTGCATCAATGCTACCGACGAGTCCATTGGTGCCTGGGTAATGGTTGATGCTGACCGAGCACGTACACATGCTGCAGATGCCGACGCGCGCCTCATTGCTGGAAAGGCTATGGGCCCACTTCATGGCGTTCCAATAGGAATCAAAGATCTAATTGACGTTGCTGATTGGCCTACCGCTGCTGGTTCAAACCGATGGAGAAACTCGGTAGCACGGCAAGATGCTGAATGTATTCAAGCCCTCAGATCCGCTGGCGCCATTATACTTGGCAAGACAGTTACTACTGCATTTGCCAGCTTTGACCCAGCTCCAACACGAAACCCCAATTGGCCAGACCGAACGCCGGGCGGTTCCTCTGCGGGATCGGCGGCAGCCGTAGCTGCGGGACATTGCCCCGTAGCATTAGGAACTCAAACAGGAGGTTCAATTCTTAGGCCAGCAAGTTTCTGTGGGATCGCTGGTTACAAACCAACGCGCGGGTTAGTTTCACTGAAAGGTGTAGTTCCGCTTGCACCATCGCTAGACCATGTTGGGGTGTTGGCTCGTACTGTGGAAGATTTGGCAGTAGTCACCCGGGTCATATCCACCAGACCGAGCAAAGAACAAACAATCCAACAGCCTTCGAAACCAGCTCTCTACTTCGACAGCGGACTAGTGAATTCCTGGGCCGATATCGACTCAAATGCCTGTTTTCTAACTGCAATTAATAAATTGGTGTCCCAAGGATGGGAAGTCAGAGATAGTTCCTTACCCGGACTCTTTCACGACATTCTTGAGCACCACCGCGTATTAATGGCTACGGAAGCTTATGCTTGGCATGCAGAAAGATGGGGCCGCCACCCGGAAGACTACCCGCCACGTATTACCTCGCTACTCGAGGAGGGAGCGCGTACCCAAGCCAATGCTGTCCACAATGCGCAAGTTTATAGGCAGATAATAGGGCGATTGTTAAGGCGCTGGCTTCCCGAAAACAGCTTGTTGCTCACACCAACAACACCAACGCCGCCACCAGATCGAACAACTACTGGCGATCCCCGTTTTCAGTCACCATGGAGCTTCCTTGGGTGGCCAACCGTTACCATTCCTGCCGGGCACAGTCCAAATGGATTTCCGCTAGGCCTTCAGATCATTTGCGGAAAAAACCACGATAAGTTCTTGCTGGATAACACTTTGGATATTGAATCGGCGCTTGGATCCTGATCATGAATAACCCTGTCCCCTTGAGAGGCTTGATCAAGTGCATAAGAATGAAGGTAAGAAGTGTACGACTCGGCTATGAGCCGTAGTCGGTTGCACCGGATTCCGGACATACCACATGACTGCGCATGCAACGTCCAATCCCGATTCCGGGATGGACCATGGGCCCGGAGAAAACCAAGATCCATCTGGCTCGGGTCATCATCACGAACCAACGTTTTGGCTCTGGGCTATGTGCCTGACCGGGGTCGATTACTTCAGTACCCTCGGCTACCAACCATCGATAGCCTTCAGCGCTACCGGCTATTTATGTCCACTAGCGACCGTTGTTGTTGTGTTGGTGACCTTATTTGGCGCATTACCAATTTATTCATTTGTTGCGCGCCTATCTCATGAAGGCATGGGTAGCATTGGGATGTTGGCCTCTTTAATCAAAGGTTGGCCCGGGAAAATCATTGTTTTAGTACTGCTGGGATTCGCTGTAACCGACTTTGTGATTACAAAAACGCTATCAGCTGCAGATGCATCGGCACACATCATCAGCAACCCGATGTGGAATCACAAAAATCATGATTCCGTGGCTGCGAATCTGGAAGAACGACTCGAAAAATTGCACCAGAACTGGAATGAGTTGCCACATCAAGAAAAAGAACGATTCAAAAGTGAAATGGTCATGGCTGACAAATACCCAGTACAGTTAGCAATAACTTGCCTACTTTTAGGACTGTTGGGGCTAATGTTTCTCCGCGGGTTCAGTGAGGTCATCGGATTAGCCGTCGGCATTGTTTTGGTTTACCTAGTCCTAAATGCTGTTGTATTGGGATACTGCCTTAATTATTTGCATCATCACCCTGAATTGATTCTGCAATGGATCGACCACCTCAAAGAAGGACCTGCAGGTTGGTATCCGGCAGAATGGCAACGAAATCACGCTCCAGATCTATCATCTTTGGGTACTGTTGCTGCAACAATCGCAACGTGCCTACTACTATTTCCCAAATTAGCTCTTGGATTAAGTGGATTTGAGACCGGAGTAGCGATCATGCCGCTCATCAAAGGCGGCAAATACGATTCTGTTAAAAATCCAAGAGGACGCATTGCCGCAACGAGATACTTGCTACTCACTGCTGCAACCATCATGTCTGTGCTTTTGCTGGCATCTAGTATAGTCGTGACAACAATGATCCCGCACGAAGAACTGGTTAATCCATTTGGAGAAGAATTTTCAGCGAATGCTAAAGATCGAGCTCTAGCGTTTCTGGCGCATGGCGAAAGTAATCTGCCTGGGTTGAAAGCTGGCGAGCACCAACTGTTTGGACCCACCTTTGGAACTATTTACGATATCTCGACCATAGTGATTTTGTGGTTCGCGGGCGCATCTGCCATGGCCGCGTTGTTGAATCTGGTGCCAAAATATTTACCTAAGTACGGTATGGCACCGGAATGGACCAGGCATATTGTCTTGCTGGTTCTTCTTTTTTCCGGCATCAATCTGCTGGTGACATGGTTGTTTGACGCAAGGGTGGACAAGCAAGGGGATGCCTATGCAACCGGGGTCTTGGCATTAATTCTGAGCGCGTGCATCGCATCTGTCATCCAAGCTTATCAACACCGCACTGGCTCATGGTATCATCGTGTTCCATGGTACTTTTCAATTATTACTATTGTGTTTGCCTACACTTTGTTCGCAATTTTGATCGAAAAACCTGTCGGCCTCAAAATCGCGCTGTGTTTCATCGCCGCGATCCTTGTTCTTTCTTTCAGTTCACGCATGTGGCGAACCACTGAATTGCGATTTGATGGTTTCGACTTTGAAGACGAATACACCAGAAATTTTCTTTACCCCACTTTTTTGTCAAGCGGATTTCAAGTTCTTGTTCCACACCGACCGGGCAGAAGAGGTATTGGCGTCAAGGAAAACAGCATTCGAAAAGAACATCGAATTGATGATCAAACACAAATTGCTTTCATAGAAGTTCAAACCGGAGATCCTTCCGATTTCAAGGTAAAACCAGTGATTGGCATCATGGTGGAGGAAGGGCGCTCGATCATTAAAATTTCCAGGTGCCCATCCATTCCTCACGTGATTGCAGGTTTGGCACTCGAAATGAGCAAAGACGGCAGAAATCCACCAGAAATCCACTTTGGCTGGTCAGACGAGTCGCCCCTGACTGCAAACCTGAAATTCGTCTTTTTCGGTGAAGGTAACGTCCCTTGGTTGGTAAGGGAACTGATACGTCGAAATGAGTCAGATGAAACGCGCCAACCACGGGTTGTGATTGGCTAGTATGATATTGGAAGATCGATCACGCTAGGGAACAATTGCCATGTTTCAGCGCACTTCAACCTTGGTTCTGATGACTCTAATCATTGGAGCAAACATTGTCCCTGCCGACCCAGGAAAAACAGACCAGACTGATTTATCCGCTGAAAAAAGGCTTCGAAAAGATTTGGCTTACCTTGCATCCCCCGATAGAGAAGGACGAGGGCCACGGACGAAGGGAATTGTTGATGCGGGCGACTACATCGCCAAGTCGTTTCAGGCCTCCGGACTAGCACCTGCAGGTGCAAATGGAGGTTTTTTTCAGGAATTCACCATTCCTGGAGCTTCACAAATCAGCCCAGGGATCCTGTCAATTAAGAAAGGTTCTGACAAATCTGTCGAACTGAAGGACGGAACAGATTTTAGTGTGTCGGGCTTGTCAGGTTCAGGAAAAGTCAAAGGTCAAGTTGTATTTTTGGGATACGGCATCAAGCGTACAGGCGTCGATAAACAAAAAGATTACGATGACCGCATGGGGCTAGATCTGGAAGGCAAAGTTGTTCTGATTCTTCGCGACGCACCGCGTCCTGATGGAAAAGCAGAATCTTTTGCTCCGAGTGCAGCGCGCAAAGCATTAGCGTCACTTGGTGAGAAATTCAATCTTCTCCGTAATGCCAAAGCAGCAGCAATTCTCTTGGTAAATGACACAGATTCAGCAGGCAAAGACGACCCACTCATCCCCTTTGACTTCTTTGCTTTTTCACAAGGAAAAGGAGCTGAATTGCCTCTTTTGCATGTCAAAAGAGCAGTTGCAGACGCGTGGTTGAAAGTAGGAACAGGTCATGGCCTAAAAGAACGCGAAGATAAAATCAATTCAACGTTTGCTCCAGATTCTTGCATCATTCCCGATGTGACAGCAACACTTGAAACCGAAACCAAACGTGGACCCGGCAATGTAAAACTGCGTAACGTTG
>Ga0255133_1000668_pt1 | contig 9993 bp, 9 predicted proteins | sample Law_Law_RepB_8d_FD_188553 | JGI IMG/M metagenome (GOLD analysis project Ga0255133, IMG submission 188553) | Freshwater microbial communities from St. Lawrence River, New York, United States - Law_Law_RepB_8d | ecosystem: Environmental > Aquatic > Freshwater > River | place: USA: New York... | reverse complement strand
GGCTCGCACCGATCGCGAAGCGTTTGGCGCGCTGTTTGACTATTTCTATCCACTTGTCTTTGCCTATTGTGTTCGTCGGCTTGTAGTGCGAGCCGTTGCCGAGGACGTTGCATCCGAGGTGTTTTTCAAGGTCGCACGCGAAATTCGCAACTTTCGAGGACAGAGCATCGAGGAATTCCGACGATGGGTTTTTCGCATCTCTACGAACGAGATCAATGCACACCTAAGGCATTCCAAAAGTCGGCGCGAATTGCTCGAAGCGGCCGTCCTAATGGGGAGAATCAACGCCGAGATAATTGCCCCGATTACGGGAAACGCTTCAATGCTCGATTGGAGCGATCTCTATGGTGCATTGGAACAACTCTCAGTCCGGGAACAGTCGATCATATCGTTGCGATTTTTTGGGAACCTTCAGCATCATCAGATCGCGACGATACTCAACCTCAAAGAAGGAGCCATCCGCGTAGCATTGTGTCGTTCCCTCGATCGCCTTCGGCAGATTCTAAAGGATCGACGTGACGGCCTAAATGAGAATCTGTACCAGTAGCAAGGATATTGTGGATATGAAAGAAACATCTGATCGCGACTGGAACGTATTGTTCGACCAACTACCCGTTGATGTTATTCCTAGTATCGACCACCACTTGGATGTCCGATATCGCGCTACAAAGGTATTTGACGACCAAAGCAATTCACTTCAACTTACCCAAACCCTAAAACAGATCGGTCAGACACTCATGAAATACAAAGTTCCACATGGTGTTGCAGCGTCTTTATGTATCGCGTTCATCCTCTGGATCGGCGATTCGTCAGGAAAACCAGCAGTTGCAATCGAAGCACTCATCGAGAAATTCGCAGAAGTAAAAACGTTGCGTTATGAGTCAACCACCAAAATGGAGGGTGGACTGGTGCCTGGCATGGTACTGAAGATGAAAGGCTTTTACTCAGAACCCGGGCTTCTTCGCACCGAAAACGATAGGCTCGTAAGTATCGTGGACTTCGTAGAGGGTAAAAGCTTGAGCATCGACCATCAAACTAAAATCGCTTTCCGGTTTTCATTCTCTACGGATAACCTGTCACAGGATATTCCCGGGTACGAGATAAACGAAAATTGGATAAAATCCATGCAGCAGTTCCTCAAGCAAGCTCAAGACGACAAGAGCGCAAAAGTGGAATCGTTGGGTTTAAAGCAACTGGACAATCGCGATGTTATTGGGTTTCGCGTGGGAATGGAGCATCGGACAGCAACCTTCTGGATCGATCCTAAAACGCAACTGCCTATACGCATCGAAGTAACCGGCATAAGGCCAACGCGATACGAAATGGTTTACACCAATTTCGAATTCAATGTGGAACTTGACAATTCCATTTTCCAACTTGATATACCAGATGGTTACACTGCTTCCGACGCTAGCATCGACATCTCGTTGCCAACCGAAAAAGATCTCATCAGATCCCTAGAGATGTTCGCCGAAAAAAGGGAGGGAAGGTTCCCTTTGAAGTTCGAACAGGGGTATCTCCAAAGATCTGAAGGGCATTTTCAATTGAGAGTCGTCGAGGGTGCAAATGGGGACAGCAATAACGATTGGCTAAAATCGGTCTTGGCTTACCGGCGAGGATTTGAATTCGCTTTTAGGCTTCCCGATGCATCCGAGGTGCACTATGCAGGTGCAAACGCTCGATTGGGAGAGCGGGATCGCCCAATCTTTTGGTATAAACCCATTGGGTCCGAGGCATACCGAGTAATCTATGCGGACCTAAGTGTTCGGGACACGAACGAAGCACCCAAAATCCCCGATGCCATCCGGGTGGCGAACTGACCTGCGACTCAAAATACCGCTACGCTTACGATCGGATTTGCTATACTTTTTCCATAAATAGCTTCCTCACCGATTTCAAGGAGCAGAGCATGTCCGCCGTAGGTGAACCGATCCTGACAAAAGAAGTCGACTGGGAGTCATGGGCGGGTGAGATACGAGTTAATTATATCCGACTCGTCGCAATCGCCTTATTCTATGGTCAGCATTTACTTCATGTATTGCTCAACGGTTCTGCATCGTTTGACGAGCATTATCACCTTAGAGCGACCGTTCTCGTTCTAACTTGGGGATTATTGGTCATCGCTATCTATGCAATGGCCCTTCAACAGTATTTCCCTCCTTACCTGAAATACGTTGCGACCGCTTTTGACATTTCCATGATCGCCGCGACGATCAAACTTACCGAAGGATATCTCGGCGTATGGAACATCATTTACCTTCTGCCGATTATGGCAGCATCGCTTCGACAGTCGCTCAAGCTTATTTATTTCGCGACCTGTTTCGCCTTGGCAACCTATCTCGTCACTCTCGCATACTATTACTTAGGTCATATAGGGGCTGATCGATATTGGAGTGAACCCTCACTACAAATTCGAACATCAGATCTAGCAGTCGTGACGTTATCGATACTCACCGCCGGATTGCTTGCTGGTCAAACGGTTCGCCAAGCTCGCCGATTCGGGAATCTTTCCGCGAGGGGAGATATCGAGTCATGAATGCCACTCCCACATGCGTAAGCTGCGGTCATGGTCCCATTGAGTCTTCATGGAAGCTCTGTCCGGTTTGCGGACAGTCGGTCAATCGCGATGCTATAACTATCCTTGCGACAAAGGACACCAAGCCCACTGAGCAAGATCAAATCGACAGGAAAAGAGTCTATCAGCAAGCCAATCAAGATCTACAGAACAAAGCGCGTTGGATATTATTCTTGGCAGTGCTGGGTGCATTCGGGGTTGGTTGGATCTTACTCGATCGAGGAAACTTTGAAGCTGGTGCCATCGCAATTGTTATTTCGTTGGCAATCCTGCTCTATCTGAGAACAACTGGATCACGGAGTCAAAAGCGAATTGCAAGCGGATGTTTAACCAGCATTTCGGCATTCTTCATAGCAGCGTTCTTTTTTATGCTTTGGATGATTGCCTCGATCATCTTCATGCTGGAAACTTGCTTGCGGATGGGGCGATGATGGATTCTCTCGAATCAGGACGTATGTTTTATTCCTTTTTTATGGCACTGGCTTTCGTCGCGTTCATCGCTGTACGACGTTTGTTGCCACGAGCAAGTTCACCGATTTCGCGACTTGATCTTCGCCAGCAATTTCTCTTGGCTACAGCAGCGTTCGTCGGGGGGGCGATATTTGCGAAGATTCCCTTCGTGCTCACATCGATTGGAAAGTCCCCTGGTTTACTTGCGTGGGCTGCGGATGGAAAAACAGTCACTGCTGGGTTGGTCGGTGCATACCTGTGTGTCGAGTTCACCAAACGCTTGATCGGAATAACCTTTAAAACGGGCGATAGTTTTGCACTTCCGTTGGCAGTCGCATTAGCAATCGGTCGGCTCGGGTGCTTCTTCAATGGTTGCTGCCATGGGACAGCGACGAATTTACCATGGGGAGTCGATTTCCATGGGCTCGGGCCGATGCATCCCACACAATTGTATGAGGTTCTGTTTCATGCTTCGATGGCGATGATTCTTTGGCATTTGACGTTATCGAAAAAACTTGCAACCCATCGGTTGCAGTTCTATCTTATCGCTTACTGCATCTACCGATTCCTCACGGAGAGTATTCGACCGGAACCCGTGTTCGCGACGGGGCTTACGATTTTTCAGTGGACGATGTTGCTCTTCGGAATCGGACTTGCAATCCAATGGATAACCGAGGTGAGGACTGAAGTTCGAGAGGATGCAAAACAGGAGTTGTCATGAGTGCTGAGGAACGCTGCAAACACTGCGAATACCCACTTGCATCCTCTTGGAAATGCTGTCCGAATTGCGGTTGCGATCTTCCTCAAAAGCAATTGCTCGATGAGGAAAAGGATCTAAAGGCTGTCAACACCGAAGCCAACTCAGAGATGCGGGAGATTAGGATTGGTATCATCGCCTTGGCATGCATCGGTATACTGGCATTAATCGTTGCATTCTTAAGCGCGACTCAGGCAGATATTTCATTCTCAAGATTGAAGGGCAACGCCCTTGAGTTATTTCGGGATTTCATCCTTTATCACAAATTCACTTCATTAGCAGTTATCCTGATCATTTTCTTGAGCTTGATCGCCTGGATAACTTATTCCCATCCAGGAAGCAAATCGAAAGCATCCAAAAATAGCAAATCAAGCAGGAGCAACATGATCTTGATAAGTCTCATTCTTGTGCTCTGGATATTTGCGGTCTTTATCTTCTATATCGAAACATGCTGTAACTTCCTAGTGGGTAAATAGAAATCCGAGGGCCATTCATCCCGCCAGATCGTTCTTGTCGAGGCTATCGAGTACCTCGTCGGCTGCGCGCACCCCATGATGTACGGCTTCCTCCAACAATGCGAGTCCGCTTAAGTCCGTATTAGCAAAATGGACGTTCCGATCGGGCATGGCAGCCATACGTCTGGTTTCACTCCATAGGAATTTTGTGTAGGGTTGCACCATAGCATGACCCCAACGCATCACATCGACTCGTGTGACCAATGATCGGATTTCACGATGCGCGACTTCTAGATCGCTGAGCACCATCTCTACCCAGTCCGACCAAGGAACCGAGAGAAGTTGCTCGCGAGTGAAAGGTGGATTAGCGTCGGCGAATGGGTAGTACCAAGTCAACACGGTAGGTCCGTGATCGACACCCAACTGATGGGTCGCAACCACATACCCCAGCGATTTACTTTCGTAAATGATGTTGTCCCAGCTCATAGGGAAACCCGAATCGCTCGGTCGTGAAGAGAGATGTAGGTTTGCAACAAGCCACCAACCGTATTGGAACGGGAGGTCTAGTGCTGCGATGGATCGATCGGACCTAAAATCTTCAATCACATGTTTCGCGACGAATTGCGGCGCAGCAAAGATTACTCGATCGCACCGATATCCCACAAATCGCTTTTGGACCTTGTCATAAACGATCAATTCGCATGAACGGGAACGTTCCGATTGCTCCTTCGGAGCAATCTTGGCGACCATCATCCCGGGATTCAGGTGAGCTTTCAATGATTCCTGAAGATGTTTGACGATATGGCCATTTCCTGAGGGCCAAGTAATCACATCTTGGGAAGCTTGTGAGCCGTTTTGTATCCGCGAAGCGTAGTACAGGATTCCAGCCCAAGCACTCGTGCGATCGATCGTCAAACCGTAATCATCTCTGCAAGCATAATCGACATACCACCGCAGCTTCGATGAAGTCCATCCCTGTTGTTCCATCCATTGAAGCATCGATATTTGATCGAACTTCCTTGCTTGTGGATCTTCAGAACTGAGGGCGATCGGAAGTGCAAAGAATCTTTTTCCGTGCTCGTCGCGCATCAAGGAAAAATCAAGCATCCGTTTGTGGAAACTAGCGAGTTGGTCGAGATCGTCTTGAGTAGCCCCTGCAACCGGAAACAACCCTTCCTGCCAGTGTGCGTCCGCAAAGACGCGTTCCTCAGGCTCGCGGCACAAATACTCCTCGGCAATCACCGGCTTACCATCGCTCGCTAAACCTTCAACAACACCCATTTCTCGCAGCAGTGCGATAAGGTGCGTGTTCTCAGGCATCGGGGTGGTAATGTAATGAGCCCCCCAAGGAAATTGGAATCCTCGATGCTCGCCGCTGCGCGATGTACCTCCGAGGTGATCCTCAAGCTCTAGCAGTTGAAATTGCTCAAACCCAGATCGCTTCAAGCGCCATGCGGCGCACAGCCCAGCGATTCCTCCACCGACGATTACAACCGGTATTTCTCTCCACTCTTCAATTGCCCCAATCGTATCGGCGGCCCAGTTCGAACGTCCAGCTTCACTCGATTTAGGGGACGCGGTTGCCAGTCTGAATCGATGGCCGGTTTCGAAATCTGGCGCAAAGAGTTCGCCTTCGATTTGCAATCTCTGCGATACGGAATCCCCTGTGGAGCAACCGGTGGCTCGTAGTGCAGCAGCCCCTAGCAAGCCGCTAATCAAGTCACGGCGGTTAATCGTAGCCATGCCATTCCTCGTCGTAGTATCGCACTAGCGCTTGATTGTCCAACCGATTGATCTCAGGGTTCAATTCGCGGATATCCTGTGGGAAAACAAAGAGTTCCCTTAAGCTCGCATCGTTCAGAAATCGCAGATCGCTTCCCGCGATGGGGAGACTGAGATTATCGATGCTCGTCTTCGTAAGGCTTGCCAAAGCGTAGCCCCAAATACCGAACGAGGGGACCGTTGCATGATAGGGGCGAACATTAAAGCCCGCTGATTCCAGTGTGCGTATCACGCACCAATAGGACTTCGGAGCGACCAAGGGAGACGTACATTGAATACTGACTAACGAATCCTCATGTAACTTGGTTTTAAGCTTCCGAAAGAAATGGCTCGTATACAGTTTGCCGATCGAGAAACTTCCTGGATCGGGGAAATCAATGATCACGCAATCGAAGGGTTCCACTGCTTGATTGATCCAAAGAAACGCATCTTGATTGACGATCGTTACCCGCGGATCGAGTAATGCAGAGCGATTGAGTTCCACCAATGGCGGAAACGACTTAGAAAGCTCCGTCATGGCTGGATCCAAATCCACCAGAAACACCTCTTGGATACTTGGGTACTTTAGGATTTCCCGAACAGCCAGTCCATCTCCCCCCCCCATTACCAAAACACGTTTAGGCACTCTAGAACCAACCATTGCGGGGTGGACCAATGCTTCATGGTAGCGGTACTCATCGACCGAATTGAATTGAAGGTGCCCGTTGATGAAGAGTTGAAATCCCCCTTTTTTCCGAGTGATCGCGATCCTCTGATAAGGAGACTGCATCGTGTGGATAACTTTTCCACCGAGCGTGGCTTCTTCTGCAATGAGAGTCAGTTGCTCTGCGCGAAACAAGCCGAGAATCAAAATCCCGATGACGATCAGTGCCCGCCATCGAAGTCCAGGGACATTCTTCTGATTCAGTAGCGGACGCAATAGGAATGTGCTCCACAATCCTACACAGGCATTGAGTATCCCGAAGATCAACGAGGTTCGAACCAAACCGAGATAAGGAATAAAGATAAGCGGAAATAGAATCGATGCGATCAGTGCACCTACATAATCGAATGCCAATACTCGGGATACCAAGTCGCTGAAGTCGAGGTGCTCTTTTAAGATCCGCATTAGTAGCGGCAACTCTAAACCGACAAAAACCCCTACGGCAAATACTGTCCCTAACAGCAATGGGCGAAACCAATCGACCCATGGGAACACAACAAAAAGCATTGGTGCCGAGATCCCACCAAGAAACGCTAGGGCTAGCTCGATCTCGATAAATGCGAGAGCTAGTTGACGTTCAATGTAGCGAGATAACCAAGCCCCTACGCCCATCGCAGAAAGGTAAGTGCCAATTACCAGCGAAAACTGTGTTACGGAATCCCCTAGGACGTAGCTAGCCAATGTTCCGGCAAGCAATTCATAGATGAGTCCACAAATCGCTATGACAAGAACATTTAAATACAAAAGGAATAACGGAACTCGATTGAGCATTGAATCGATTAGCCCGAGATCGACGCGGCGATGATGATCGAAATGCCGATAACGATCGCGCCTACGATAATTGCCAGTGCCGTGTTATGCTCGTCGACTATCTCTTTGGTGATCGAGAACCGAGTGAGCTTCTCCATCAAGAATATCGCAAGAAACAGAACCACAATCCCGACGACCGAGAAAATACCTGCAGCTGCTAAATGATACATCAGCAAACCTGTGGTCGATGTATTCATTCCAGCTTCTAGTTGTGCAAACACCATCTGATTTCCCATCACTGTAAAACTCCAATTCTCAATTCACTTACTCAAATTCACTTGCCACCACCCCACGAACCACCACTGGATCGTCCCGAGGAGAAGCTTCCCCAGAACCCACCGCTCGAACGGTTCGACGTTGAGGTTCTTCCGGATAAATGTGAGCTACTGCTCGTCGATGACCGACTTGAACCCAGCATTTCCCAGCTGTTGTACGCCGCGACAGAATACCATCCGCAGATAAGAATTCCCACCGCGAGATAACTTTTAAATAGGATATCCACTTATTGCCTCCTGAAACGCCCCTTGGGAATCCCTCGTGAGAATTACTCACGAGTAGGGGTTGTATTCACTGTCATGCCAACGTTTTACTTCGAACGAGTGTTTGTACGAGAGAACCAGAACCGGAAGGAGTGCAATTAGAAAGAACCCTGTCCACATCATGGAACTGTCGGGCGGATTACTTCGATGCAGCCATTTCATTACTTGGAAAGTGAAAGCTATGAAGAGGAGAAATCCGACCGTTGCCCAAAGGTAATGGATTCCCAACTGTGGGGATGGTTGGATGGCGCCAACACCTAACGGACGACGAAGATCATCCAATGCGAATCCTTTTTCGATATCTTCGATACTGACATAGGTCCCCTTAGATACCGTGACTTCTTGATTAACTTCTTCACCTTCCTGCTGTCCATCCGACAATGCTTTCTCGAAAGAGAGCATCGAGGGTGGAGCGATGTAGTCGGAGATCTTCGTTCGCTGTCCGATGTGAACTCTCCAAGGGAATTCCCCGACGACATAACTGACCGTCGCGTCACCTTGGGAATACTTTCGAAACTGCTTCGTGTCGTAAAATACAAGTTCCCCTAGGTCAGAATTCGCTGGGAAATCGATCTGTTCGACGAACGACCAATGCCCATCGCGTGTCTTGACGAGCCAACGAAAATGAACTTCGGGATTGTATAGCAAGTACTCCGACCAAGGAAACGAGTCCCCGTTGTGAAGGACAAACCGTTGCATGAAACCAACAACAACGTATTCCTTGCCGAGAAGCTGACCTTTGGAACCCAGAGGTAGAACTGGTTTGATTTTGCGCCCACCGAGTGTCTCCAGGTAAGCCAAATTGCCTTGATTCGTCTCTAGCAGCGAATTGCAACTCGGGCACGTTACTCGCAGCGATGAATCGGGAGCAAATAACTGCAGAGAGCCACCGCAATTCGGGCAACTGACTTGGAGGGCTTTGACAGCGATATCCTTGGGTGCTTGCCAATTCGAATTCGCACTTAGCCCAAGCGACTCCAGCGTAACTCTTTGACCGAGAAAGAAACGGGATTCCGTTTCGCCAAAATCCAGGGTGCCGATTAGGCCTTTGGTAGATTTAAGATCTGCGTAGCGATGTTCTAATCCGGGTCGAACTGCCCATGGTATTTCACCTTGGGCACCGGCGACCTGCGCGATGGCTTTCTCGGTCACCGAGAGTGAATCCTCGCGTACGGCGAACGATTGTCCGATTTTTATGGTATCAAAATTGGCAAGGCTTGAACCGGACTTGAGCCGTTGCTCAAACATCAAATAAAGGTTTCCTTGTGCCTCAGCCAACCACCCCCACTTCTCGCCGGGGAAACACAAATACCATTCATTCCACACAGCGCCGGAGGGGTGCTGATATTGGACGCATCCAGTTACGTGAAAGGCTTTTTTCTGGTAGGAGCCCGTCATGCCAGTGGTGATTGGCGAGTTGAGCTGCGCGATATCGGAAATCTTTCCGCAATCCTCGGGCTTTTTATCTCCGCGCGCGACGGCTGAGTGGCAATATTCGCAGACAGCAACTAGCGACGTACTAACTTGAAAAGTGACAGGTCCGCCGCATGCGGGACATTGTGCTGTGCGTGATTTCATCTCGACGACTCCAGTCTTCTTTCCTGAAACCCGGCAGGCTCATTCCGGGCACCGCGGGTCATGGAGACAACCCGGCAATGGGTCGCCCCGATTTCTTTAGCTAGAATCGACTCCCAAGGCCACTCAGGTAGCGTGTGGCAGCAATAGAGATTGAAGGTTGCTAGAGCGAACTCCGGGTAGGTGTGGCAAGCCAGATGGGATTCGCTCAGCAGGTATAGACCAGTGACTCCACCTTCGCCTGGAAACTTATGCCACATCGGAGCCCCTACAACATTGAGTTGTAGTTCGCAGATAATTCTATTGCATAGTTCTTGAAGCGTCTGGATTTCCCTGAGTCGTTGCGG
>Ga0255133_1000662_pt1 | contig 10026 bp, 10 predicted proteins | sample Law_Law_RepB_8d_FD_188553 | JGI IMG/M metagenome (GOLD analysis project Ga0255133, IMG submission 188553) | Freshwater microbial communities from St. Lawrence River, New York, United States - Law_Law_RepB_8d | ecosystem: Environmental > Aquatic > Freshwater > River | place: USA: New York... | reverse complement strand
CTTGCACACCAGGCACATCCCTACTTTGGTCGAGGCTGGGTTCTTAAAGATGCACCCTCAAGTGACAAAGATTCCCCCAGAAATCAAAGAATACCCACCCAATAAGGAACCTAAGATTTTGACCAATTCAATGATCAAAGGGTATAAAAAAGATAAGCTGCTTTTAGCCAAAGGTGAGCTTAATTTGCTTTATGCCCATAAGATGGAGACTCTGATTTTGGATTGCCTGGTGCAGAAATGCGAAGAGGCTGGAATATAAGGTCTGGAAGCACTGGGCTTTGATGCGGTAGCAGGCCACTTTGGCAGAGGTTGCCATTAAATATCCAAAATCGGTATTTTGCCTCCTCACTGCCCAGCAAATCCATGAGTTACCCACGCAGTGTCCTCATCAAGTTTGGCCTGCAGTAGGTACAAAGGCCTTTTAATGCGCAGTATCACACTAATTATTATGAAAAATCTACTTGCAATTGGTAACTTATATGTTACCATTATCCATCTCTAAGATGATTGAATTTACGGAGTACCTAGATGCAAATGGCACATCGCCTTTTGCAAAATGGTTTGATTCTTTGGATGCTGTCGCCGCTGCCAAGGTTCGGGTGTACATGACTCGAGTAGAGTTGGGGAACTATTCAAATGTTGAGCCAATTGGAGAGGGGTTATCTGAAATCAAAATTGATTTTGGGCCTGGGTATCGAGTGTATTTTCGTAAGGAAAAAGAAATACTTTTGCTGTTATTAGGTGGTAGCAGTAAGAAAGGCCAGCAAAGAGCGATTGAAGCAGCAAAGCTAGCTTGGAAAAGTTATAACAGCAGCAGAAAGCAAAGTGCTCGTAAAGAGAAAAGGAAATAATCATGCCATTAACTAAATTATTTAAAGATACAGTTAAGGCGCGCATTGAGCGTGACCCTGCTTTTGCAGCAGCTCTATTTGAAGAGGCGCTTTCCGCCTTTTTTGTAGGCGATACCGCACTTGGAAAAGCCTTGCTCAGAGATCTCGTGAATTCTACGATCGGTTTTGAAGGCTTGGCTCAAGAAATGAATAAGCCGAGTAAAAGCCTTCATCGTATGCTTGCTCCTACTGGCAATCCAACTATGGAGAATTTTTTTCAAGTAATCCATATTATTCAAAAAAATGAAGGTATTAATTTCCAACTAAATGCGTTGGTAAAAAAGAAAGCAAGAGTTAGCCAAAAGGTACATGCCTGATTACAAGCATATTAATTACCACCCCTCCCTGAAAACATGAGGGGATATATGTCAATTAATTAGAGTGTATTTAGGCGGGATGGGAAATGAGAAAGCCCGCTATGGGCCATTCACTGACCAATTAACGGGCTTTTTGTTATTTGAGCTATTTATTACTAGATATTACTGAGTTACCTGATCAGTAATATCTAGTAAATCGCGCATTAAATTGCAAATTGGGCGCGGTTTTGACCTTCGATCCATTTTGGCGCTTTGCCACGGCCAGTCCAGGTTTCACCTGTGTTTGGATTACGGTATTTAGCAGCAACCTTGCCACCACGTGAGCCTGCAGGACCTTTGCGATTGAATATATCAGAGGCGCTCAAGTTATATTGTTCAATGATGGCTTTTGCCTTAGCAACGCCTTCTGCTTTTTCACGGGCTTTAGCTTCAAGGATTTGTTTCTCTAAAGATTCTTTTTGAGCTAATAACTCTTGATAAGTTGCCATTGATTCTCCAAATATTATATAAGTTTAATAAGTATTAATTTGCTCAGGAGCTAATAAAACAGTTTACTGAGCTATCTCATCAGTTGATTAATGAAGATATTTTATTATAGTAACTATTAAATACCTGATGAGCAAGTATTTAATCATTCATTTGGATTATTAATATTAATGTTTATATAAATATAATAATATTTATATGTTTTGATGATTTTATTCAGTCCAGCTAATTACTTAAAATCATTGATTTATAGGTACTTTTAATCAATTAAGAGGGTCTCAACTTTGGCTGTCATCAGAATTTTGCCAATGGCGGTCATGACTTCTTTTTCTTTGCCCCTAAAGCCATGCTCGGTAAATGCCTTGCAAGCATCCCCACGAAAATCACCTCCTCCGGTGACCGTGATCAATGGACGTTTGTATTTTTCTGCAATGGACTTCGCTCCTGAGTGAGTGGTCAGGAAGCAAGGATCATTGAGATGATGAATGAAGATGTGATTTGCTTTGGCGTAATCAAAGTTTCTTAGTTCTGGATAAGAGTTTCTGGCATTGGGTTCAGTGATCGAAGCTGTATGAATCGCTCCTTTATAAATGCTCGGCTCATGAGTGAGTGCAAAGCTTGATGAGACTGTGCCCATCGATGTACCTATCGCCCATATCTCTTGAATACTTGGGTATTGTTTTTTTACTTCCTGAATTAACTTCAATACATCTTGATGACGCTTAAGGGAAGCTTGATAACTGCTTGAGCAATAGTCACCACTATCCGAGTGACAGTCCACAACCAAAGTGGCAATTGCATCAGTGGCCAAATGACGGCGTGAACGAATCAAGAAGTTTCCAGAGAGCTTTGAAGAAGTCATGCTCTGCCCTTCCACTACAGGTCTTACTACTGATGGATAACCTGGGAATAAAACAGCAAGTCGTGTGGGTGCTGTGCTGCTACTGGTAAGCGATAAAACACCTTGTTGTTGAATGCCTGGAGATAGTTCAACTGAGATGAGTTGTTCTTTAAGGCCTAGGGCGTGCTCGGGTGTGACGGAAGATTGAGCAAAGGCAAGATTCAGAAGAGCTAAATTCAAAAGACCAAATGTGATGTATGTGGGAAATTTGAGAATGAAGTTTTTTGAAAGTGATAAAAGTGTTTTCATATATCCCCACGAACTCAGTCATACAAATATCCAGAACCAGTTATGTATTTATATAGATTGGACTCAACTGGCTTATCAATAAGAAACTCCATTTTGACCACAGAAACCTGCCCATTTTGGGATGGCATAAAAGTACTTTCAAAGTTATCAGGAAGAGATGTCAGATCGCCCAAATAGTAAAAATCCAAACCCTCATCGTCATTCTTTTTTGCAAAAAAAGGAATTCTCATGTTTGAATTTTTATGATTTCTGATTTCCAGAACATCATTACTACTCAAACTTCTCTTGCTTTTTGACATGTAGACGAGATGACTTTGATTAATAAAGCGGTCCTCATACTTTGTAGTCAAGGAAATATTATCTGACTTATGATAGGTTGCAAACATAGGACAATTAGTGCCATCGGGACTGATAGCATATCCCCCAACGTTTTGCTCGTTGGGCCGTTTATCCCAGTTCAAAATTCGAAATACATCCTTCCTTGAGTACTTCTCACCGCGCTTAAATCCACCAACATAATCAGGCAAATTAAAATTAGAAATGAAAGTAGAGATGCAACAATCTACCAAATCATAAAAGTAATTTGAGTAGATACCTGAACATTTGATATCTTCCAAAAAATTAGAGGAATAAATTTTTGAGCCAGTACATTCGACTAACTTATAGCCTTTAATTTCAGAAACTCTCTGAGAGCTTCCATCAAGACGCTCAGTAATGTAGTTTAGGTTGATACTATGTATTGCGGACTTAATAATATTGTCAGAGGTTTCAAAGCCAGTTAAGTTTTTAATGTGTTTCTTAACATCTTCGAACTCAATTTCGGAACAACTTTTCAATAACTTAAGTATTACAGCATCTTCAATTCTCTTGCCATCAAGGACGTGTTTACCTAGGTACTTAATTAGATCTAATTTTTCAACAGCAATTTCATTAATAGCGTTAGAAATTACAGAGAACTTTAATATTGAGTCATATTCTGCAACATATTGATAAGGATCCCTTGATTGATGAGTAATAAAATCCATCATCATTGGAGGTCTGCCAATTCTAAATTGCAGTAATTTATAAGCTTCTGAAAGCTGTTTTTTAGTATCTAACTTTGTTGAATCAATAGATTTAAATATTAAGTCTTTTGCGATTCGCTCAAAGCTAATTGAACTGGCACCAGGAATTAAGGCGCTTCCGGCATTTAAAATCCTTCGCAACTTATCCTTGTTAAAGGACGAATCCCCAAAAAGAGCAACAGGTATTAGATAATTATTTTCATAGTTACCTATAAAATCTAAAACGGTTAAATATTCCTTGCCTTGTGATTTTCTTAATCCGCGACCCAGTTGCTGCACGAAAATGATTGCAGAACTTGTTGGCCGCAGCATAACTACTTGATTAACAGTGGGGATATCAATGCCCTCATTAAAAATATCAACAGTGAAAATATAATCAAGCCCATCTTCTGAATCTGACTCAAGTCTTCTTATAGCCAACTCTCTCTGGTCCTCACCATCCTCACCAGTCAAGGCGCAGGTTTTAAAACCTTTAGCATTAAACTCGCTTGAAAGAGTTTTAGCCTCTGCAGTTCTTGAGCAAAAAATCAATCCCTTTGGTTTTGCAGTGTCGCAACCGTATTCTCTTAGGGCATTAATAATATGATTTACTCGTTGCTCTGAAATCAAATTATTAAAATCACTTTTTTCATCAAGACTTTGGCCACCAACAGAAATATCTGCGATGCCAAAATAATGAAATGGAACTAGTAAATCAGCCTCCAATGCTTTTTGTAGCCTTATTTCATAAGCAATAGAATGGTTGAATAAGCTGAAGATATCGAAGTTATCTGTTCTTTCTGGGGTTGCTGTCATGCCCAAAAGAAATTTTGGCTTGAAGTAATCGATAATATTTTTATAAGTTTTAGCGCCCGCACGATGAGTTTCATCAATGATGATGTAATCAAAATGAGATTCTTCAAACTTTTTGAGATGGTGCTCTGTATTAATTGTTTGAACTGTTGAAAACAAGAAGTCAGCTTCAATATTAAGCTCTTCACCAGCAGAATATATCCCCATAGTTTTAGAAGAGCCAAAAACTTTTTTAAACTCGTTCATTGCTTTTTTTGCAATATTTAAGCGATGCACAACAAATAAAAGTCTTTTTGAACCAGCTTGCTTTACATCAAGGGCAGAAAGAACTGTTTTCCCCGTTCCAGTTGCGGAAATTACTAAAGATCTTGCCTGTCCATTCCTTCTAATTTGATTAAGATTTTCAAGTGCCGTAATTTGCATAGCATTTGGGGTTATTAACTGAGAAATCTCCTCTGGAAAATTCTTCACCGATGCTACTTCTTCACTATATTTTTTATTTTTATTTAAATTCCAAGTATCAAAATAACTAGCCAATACTTTTTCTGTAATTACTTCAGAGGCTGTAAACCATGAATTTAGGTTTTCATCTAATTCGCGATACAGGGATGAGGTTTTTGCAACCGTTGCCGAGACATTAACCTCAGTATTTCTACCCAAGGCATCCTGAGTCAAATTGGAGCTTCCAATTAATACTCGCGAAAACTTATCAAATTCAAATAAAAAAGTCTTTCCATGATAGTTGGGTGATGAAATAAATCTCACATCGATATTTTTAAAACTTTTAAGCAGCTTTATTGCATGTGGATCTGAAAAATTAAGATATTTTGATATCAGAATTTGCCCCGAACCTCCCCTTGCGGAAAATTCTTTTAAAGTTTGATGAAGGCAGGCAACCCCACTTCTGGTTACAAAAGCAACGGCAAATCTAAATTGGATACAGTTAGAAAGGTTTTCTAGAACATATTCAAGTGTTTTAGTCCCTTTTGACAAATCATTCAGGACTAAATGAGGTTGAAAATTTTTTGAGCTATCAGTACTCGAATCAATTAAGCCTGATTTAGCACCATCTAGAAGCTTCTCATATGAAAACATGCTTATATTTATCTCTAAGAATTTCTAATACAGGTCTATCCGCCTCAATCCAATCCAACTTTTCAGCATCATCAATTGTCACATGAGCAGATTCGACATGATCCCTTAAAGTACCGTCGTAACTATCAACATGAACTAGGAAGCAATGCATTTTTATTGAGAAATCTGGATATGCATGTACTGCAGTGGTAATTAATTCATTGATATTTGCTTTTAAATTTAATTCCTCTTGTAGCTCACGCTCAAGAGCTAACTCTAATGACTCCCCAGCCTCAACTTTTCCGCCTGGGAATTCAAACTTGTGTGAAACATAGTCATATTTGGCTTTACCTCTACGAAAAGCCAATATCTTTTTGTTATACACAATTACAGCAGCCACTACTTCAATCATGATTTTTACTTTTTTAACAAATTGATATCAAGAATACATTAAGAAACTCAAGTTATTTAAAGTATTGACACTCTATATTTATAAATATTGTTTTAAGACCAAAATTTTAGGTATTTTTCTCTAGTCAAGTCTGAAAGAATTTAACTACCAAGGAAATTAGCACAGCAACGAAATGTATCACTGTAAACGGACTTCAAAATAAATGTTTTCTGATTCATTTTTAGCACTTTTATCTGATTAGAGAAAATATTTAAGGTTAAGTACTGTTTTCTTAAACAAAAAGAATTATGATTTTGTCTTAACCACCCTGATGGTTTCGACTGTCAGGCGCAGGGCCTCCTCGGAGGCCCTTGCTTTTTATACCCAAGAATGCGAGAAAACATTAAGCGGAAGAATTGCTTGGTTTAATTTATTCGACCAATACAAGCTATTAGTTTAGTTGTATGGTTATTTTTAAACCACCCACATCTATAGGTGACGAATATGTTGATGGATTCGATTTATAAGATCGTCAAAGCTAGGCTGTCCTTTGTAATAAAGACTAGCAACTTTTTGATATTCAGATTTAAATAAATTTCTATCGTTTACATCACCTAAGAGGAAAGCATCATTTTGAGCAATGATCAAATTATCTGCGCCTGAAAATCGCTTTACTTTTCTGCTGTGGTATTTGTCTGACTGAATAAAATTAAGCACGGGTTGGCAATCCAAAAGACAATAGATGTCGTAGTAATGTCTCAAGAAATTCCTTGGGAATCCAATGCCTAGCTTGTATTGCCGAAATTTTGTGGAAATGGCTTGAAGTTTTTCTACAAACGTATATTCAGGCAAGTAACACAAAACATTTTTAGCGCGGTTGTCATCAAGATCTTTGACAAACTGAATCGCATGATCATATGCCCAAGAGGATATATCCACAGACTGGTTTGGCGAAGTATCGTCAAATCCTAGTTCTAATAAAACACCGTCTTTTAAACCATTTAAAACTGGTGCCTTAGATATGTAGTTGATGCGAACCCCGCCACTGCGCATTTTTTCTTGCTCATCAAATGCGTGATCCCTTTGAATATTTTGAACGCCTGGAATGCTCAGAGTTCTTGCAAACCAATCATAAAATTCAGCTCTTGATTCAATGTGCGCTTCTTTGTCTTGATTTTTTCCAGTTTTGACATTTAAGCCAATCGGAGGCTCAATTCGAATATCAATGTCTTCCGAGAAGCGATGAATCAAGCCAAAGCCCTTAGACAGTGAAGTACCACCTTTTAATTCAAATTTGAACTTCTGCTGTTGCAAACCCCAAAGAGAATGCATGATCCAATAGTCTTTTTCAATCAGGGTAGGATCAATCTGCATACTGTCTGATACGGTTGCAATCAAGCCATCAAAATCTTTATGTTCATGAAGAAGCATCAAACTCTTTCTACATGGGCGCGTGATAACCAAGATAAGACTCGTTTCTTGGTTCTTACTGCTCCATAAGTTTTGACTGCCTTCTCTAGCTTAGAAGTTTCAAACATAGCTAATTGTCTCTCTGCATTAGTTAGAACATCATTCTTATTCTCGGCAAGAGAATCAAGGTTGTTTAGTAGGTCCACGAATAAAAATTCTTTATCCAATTTTTTTGGATAACTTGGCTTCATTCGAAACTCAAAACTTCTATTTCCAAGTTTGAATAAACCATGCCGCTTGTGGTTGTAGACCACAGTCTTGTTATACAACTGCGTTGTTCCAACACCAAGCGAGTTGTAGCTATTCGGTGACAACATCAGAAAGTCTTTGTCTTTTAAAAAAGCTTCGACCAAATCTTCATCTTTGGGTGGCAATTTACCGAAGGTCGAGGATTTTGGTGAGTAATACAAACCTTGTGCAAGTTTTTCTAAAACTCCGGCATCGACTAATTGTTTTAGATGGCGATCAACTGCATTTGTTTCACCCAATAAATCCTCTCTTCTATACACGCATCCCCTCTTTAGCTGAGAACACAACTTCCCCAAGGCTCCCTCGCGAACCCTATTTTGTGCATTCGAAGATGTTTTAGTCAGTCTTTTTTGCATGAAATTTTATTAAAGTTTCATGCATATTAACATAAAAAATACAGGGCGGTCATTAAGGAACCTATTTCGTCCCAAAGTAATTGGAATGTGACTAGAAACTGTAAAGTATGTGCTCGGTAGATTGTGTAAACAATGTGTCCGGGTCATACCCATTGAAATTGGTCGGGGCGAGAGGATTTGAACCTCCGACCACTTGCACCCCATGCAAGTACGCTACCAGGCTGCGCTACGCCCCGACTTAACAGAAAATTGTATAACTATTTAGATAGGATTTTTAGGACGGCTTCTAGCTCAGTCCTGATTGAATCTTGATGCTGGCCATTGACTCTCTGGTGGGTTTGCACCTGTACTGAGTTTTCTTGGCTTGATTCATTGAGGCGCAACTTAGCGCCATTGATGGTGAAACCTTCTTCGTACAGTAATTCTCTGATTCTACGAATCAGCACCACTTCATGGTGTTGGTAATAACGACGGTTGCCGCGACGCTTTTGTGGGTTGAGTTGGTTGAACTCTTGCTCCCAATATCTCAAGACGTGCGGCTTAACATCACACAACTCCCCTACCTCACCAATGGTGAAGTAGCGTTTCGCTGGAATTGGAGGGAGGGATCCCCCGGCAGTGATGCCGTGCATGTTCTTTTCCATAAGTGAAGCTCTTTAGACCTTAGGATCGACCTTGTCTTTGAGCTTTTGGCTGGCATGGAATGTGACCACGCGTCTGGCTGAGATAGGTACCAACTCACCAGTTTTAGGATTGCGGCCAGGACGAGCTGATTTTTCTCTTAATTGGAAGTTACCAAATCCAGAGATTTTGACGTCCACACCTGATTGCAAAGATTGACCCACTGTTTCAAAGAAAGAGTCGATCAAGTCTTTGGCTTCACGCTTGTTTAAACCAACTTGGTCAAACAAGGCGTCTGATAATTCTGCTTTTGTAATTGTTGCGGCATCACTCATGTCTGCACTCCACTTTTACTTTGTTCTGTTGTTTGTTCTGCTGTTTATTCTGCTGTTTATTTTTTAGTTACTGCTTATTCTGTTCTTTGTTGCGTTGTTGGTCAACGAATTCTTGCTTTGCATTTTACGCTCATGGCATCTAACAAGGCTGAAATCACAGGTTCGATCTGAGCATCTTGTAATGTACCTGATTCATCTGACAAAGTGATCCTAAACGCCAAACTCTTTTCGTTTTCAGCCATTCCGCCCATTCTGCCTGCAGTTGGCTTGAATTCGTCAAATAAGTCGATTTTCTTGACCAATAACTGTTTTGAAGCTTTCATGGCATCTTGCAACTGAGTCACAGTCACCGATTGATCCACAACCACCGCCAAGTCCCTGTTAACAGCTGGGAATTTGCTGATCGTGTTGATGACCGGTAAACCGATGTCTTGGATGGCTGCCCAGTCAATTTCAAATAAAACAACTGAACCTGGGATGTCATAAGCTTGCTGCCAACGCGGGTGAAGTTCACCAATCACGCCCAAGTTGATGTCTTTGCCACGCTTCTTGATCGAAATTTGTGCACTGCGTCCAGGATGCAAGGCTGGGTGTTCTGTCTTTTCTGCTTTGAATTCCAAAGGAGCCAATAGTGCCTCTAGATCACCTTTGACATCAAAGAAGTCCACTGAGCGAGTTGGTGTGCCCCATTGTTCTGGCACTGCTGGGCCATAGGCCAAACCAGCCACACGAACTGGTTGATCGTAACCAGCAATGCTCAACTCACCTACTTGAGCTTCTGGGTTGCGTTGGAATACACGACCTACTTCAAATAAACGCACACGCGTTGCT
>Ga0255133_1000653_pt1 | contig 10127 bp, 7 predicted proteins | sample Law_Law_RepB_8d_FD_188553 | JGI IMG/M metagenome (GOLD analysis project Ga0255133, IMG submission 188553) | Freshwater microbial communities from St. Lawrence River, New York, United States - Law_Law_RepB_8d | ecosystem: Environmental > Aquatic > Freshwater > River | place: USA: New York... | reverse complement strand
GGTTACGACGACAAGGACGCGCACGCGCATTTGTTTGCGGTCGTGCGCGTCCTTGTCGTCGTAACCGACAAGGTGCAGCAACCCGTGAATGACATAAAGAGCCAACTCGGCATCGACTTCATGCCTGCCAACGCGGGCCTGTTCGAGCGCCACCTCGACACCTATCACCAGTTCACCAACTAGCACTTTACCTGATGAATACGGGAAGGTGATCACATCGGTTGGCTCATCGTGCTCGAGAAAGCGCTTGTTAATACCGTGGATAGTGGGATTATCTACAAAAGCCAAGCTGATTTCGTAATCTTTGATGTCTTCTTCAGCCATCACCTGCCTGACAATTTCGCGCAAGCGTGGCCGATCGAGCTTTACCAATTCCTGTGGCGAGGCAATGCTGACCTTGGGCACGTCTCAGACTCCCACAACCAGACCAGAAGAAGGCTTCGCCACATCGAGGCGGTTCGGTTCGGTCGATCCAGCCAGCACGGGTGGCACCAGCGCCAGTACCTCGTGTGCCAGACGGGCGTAGTCTTCTGCCCCATGGCTGGTAGGAGCGTAGGCAAAAATGGAGCGACCGAAGCTTGGGCATTCGGCCAGTTTGATGTTGCGGCGGATACGAGACCCCATCAGTCGCGCCTGACTCCAAGGCGTGTTGGTGCTGCGTGCGCGTTCCAGAAACGCGGAAAGATCGGTGATGACTTCCTGCGCCAAGCGTGTGTTGGCATCGCAGAGTGTTAGCACAACGGCACTGACGCGCAGGCCCGGGTTCAGGCGGCGAGTGACCAGACCGGTGGTTTCAAACAACTTGGCCAATCCATGCAGAGCCAGAAAGTGTGGTTGCAGAGGAATGATGACTTCTGTTGCAGCTGCAAGAGCATTGAGTGTCAGCACACCCAGTGATGGTCCGCAATCCATGATCAGAACATCACAGGCATCCGGCTCCGCATGGATCAGGTCGCGCAGAATGAGCTCTCGGCCGACAACACCAGAAAGCTCAACCTCGGCAGCAGCAAGGTTCAGCTCGGCGGGTACCACCTCGAGGTTGGTTTCCACTGGCCTGCGAACACGAGACCAAGCCACGCCTTGCGTCAGCATCGAATACACAGAAGGAGATCGTCCATCTGGACCTGCTCCGACATGGGCGGATGCGTGCGCCTGCGGGTCGAGGTCCACAAGGCAAACGCGCTGTCCGGCACCAGCAATGGCTGCAGCAAGGTTGACGGCAGTCGTGGTTTTGCCCACGCCCCCCTTTTGATTGATGATTGCAATTCTGCGCATGCCACGCCTCCTGAGAAATACCTGTTGGAGCGGGACCATACCCACGGAGGCCGTTTGGGATAAATGCCAAGGCTTGAGGTTTTCAAATGGGAGTTGATTCTTGAAACCCCGGTCGGGTATCTGGGTGTGTTTGTCGGCATTGGCGTGCCGGCTACCGGGCAAGATGCCCGGTCACCAGGATTCGCAGCTCAAGGAAGGGCTTACCCGCCATGCAAGCGGTTATCCTGTGCGGTGGGCAAGGCACCCGGCTGCGCGACACCTCTGAACATTTACCCAAACCAATGGTTCCAGTGGGCGGTAAGCCCATTCTCTGGCACGTCATGAAGCATTGTGCCAGCCATGGCATACGCGAGTTTATTCTCTGCCTTGGCTACAAGGGCCACGAAATCAAGCGTTGGTTTCTCGATTATCACCTGCGTGAACGCGACCTCACGGTGCGACTTGGGCGGCCCGATCAGGTGGAGATACACCCCGGCCACGGGGACGATGAAGACTGGCTGGTCACCCTCGCGGAAACCGGCGAGCACACCATGACCGGTGGACGACTGAACCGGGTGGCGCATCACATTCGAGGCGAGCGCTTCCTCTTCACTTATGCCGATGGCCTATCAGACGTGGACATTGGCGCACTGGAACAGTTCCACAAAGGCCACGGCCGCTTGGCAACGCTCACCGCCGTGGCACCTCCCGGCCGCTTTGGCGAACTCACACTTGATGGCGATGCCGTGCAAGCTTTTCAAGAAAAGCCACGCCATGCCGCCGGTCGTATCAACGGCGGATACTTCATGCTCGACCGCGGTGTGCTCGACAGGCTAGACGATAACCCGTCATTGGTTTGGGAACGGGAACCTCTGGAACATTTGGCAGAGACCGATCAGTTGCGCGCGTTTGCCCACGATGGTTTCTGGCACGCGATGGACACAACCAAAGATTATCTTGACCTCAATAGAATGTGGGAATCAGGAAATGCCCCGTGGCTCACGTGGGACCGTTCTACCCGCTCACGCACCCATCGAATTCCCAACAAGGAGGCAGCATGTCGCCCATGATTCCGTCATCGGAAACCACCTTTTGGCGTGGCCGTCGCGTTCTGGTAACTGGCTGCACCGGTCTAGTGGGCTCTTGGACCACACGGCTTCTGGTAGCCCGTGGGGCACATGTGGTGGGATTGGTACGCGATCGCGTTCCCGGCAGCGACCTTATGCGCTCCGGCCTGATGCGACGTATCGACCGCGTTCATGGCGATCTGGAAGACCTTCCACTTCTGGAACGCACCGTCAACGAATATGAAATCCAGACCATCATTCACTTGGCTGCCCAGACCATTGTGGGTACAGCAAACCGATCTCCGTTGGCAACATTTGAAGCCAACATCCGCGGCACTTACCATCTGCTGGAAGCAGCCAGACGCAGCGGCCTGAACCCGGATGTGGTGCTGGCCAGTTCAGACAAGGCTTACGGAGACCAGCAAGGAGATGCGTACAGCGAAGACACACCGCTGCGAGCAGTGCACCCTTACGATGTCAGCAAGGCGTGCGCCGACATGATCGGCCGCGCTTACACGGTAACTTATGGCCTGCCTGTTTGTGTTACCCGGTGCGGCAATTTCTTTGGCGGCGGCGACCTCAACTGGAACCGTCTGGTGCCGGGAACCGTGCGCAGTCTTCTGGAAGACCGCCCACCGGTTCTTCGATCCAGCGGGGCACCAGTACGCGACTATTTCTATGTCAAAGATGGCGCGGAAGCCTACTTGCTGCTGGCCCGACGGATGGCAGAAGACAGGTCGATTCATGGCGAAGCGTTTAATTTTTCCGCAGGTTTCCGCCTAAGTGCCATGGAAATGGTGGAAAGACTGACGCGCTTGGCAGGTGGCCGGCATGCCCCACGTGTGTTGGCTAACGCGCCCAATGAGATTCCCCATCAGGAAGTGGACAGTGCTAAAGCACGCGACAGCCTCAGCTGGCGGCCACGCCACGGCCTCGATGAAGCCCTGCTAGAAACAATGGCTTGGTACAGGGCACACCTGACACGCGCCGAGGCCGACGCAGCCGATTCCACATCTTTTGAGATCCGTGCCGCCTGATCACCTATCCAACCGGAGCCCGCACCTTGAGCAGCCAGAAAACCATTTTGACGGCAGGTCCATCTATCACTCGTCGCGAGATCGCCTATGTACTCGATGCTGTCGAGCACGGGTGGAACGAGGACTGGAATCTGTACATCCGCCGGTTTGAAGATGCCTTCGCGGAACGCGTTGGCGTGTCGCATGCATTATCGACCAGTTCCTGCACAGGCGCACTGCACTTGGCTCTCAAAGCCCTTGAAATAGGGCCGGGTCACGAAGTGCTGGTACCTGAATCCACTTGGGTCGCCACGGCAAGTGCCGTGACCTACGTGGGAGCCACCCCAGTGATGGTGGATGTAGAACCCGACACTTGGTGCATGGACCCGAATTTGGCTGAGCAGGCAATTACCCCTCGCACACGTGCCATGATACCGGTGCATTTGTACGGCCAACCAGCCAACATGAACAAACTTGTGCCACTGGCTCGATCACGGGGCCTTGCCATTATTGAAGACGCAGCACCTGCCTTGGGTGCGACCATCAGCACACCCGAAGGTGAACAGCCAGTGGGCAGCCTAGGCGACATTGCCTGCTTCAGCTTTCAGGGCGCCAAGATCATGACCACCGGTGAAGGTGGTATGGCTGTGACATCCAGCAAAACATTATTTGAGCGGATGAAGTTTTACAACGAACATGGCCGCGCACCAGGTGGATCTGGATTCCAGATTGCGGAAGTCGGTTTCAAATACAAGATGTCGAACATCCAGGCGGCGCTGGGCCTTGGACAACTGGAAAGGCTCGACGAACTCGTCGGCAAAAAGCGCCAGATCCTTGCGTGGTACAAAGAACGCCTTGGCGGTGTGAAGGGCCTACAACTCAACCCCCAGACATCGTGGTCCCACGGTATTGCGTGGATGAGTTCTGTGGTTCTTGATCCAAAACGCCACGCGCCGCGCCTAGAAGTGACTCGGCGGCTCAAAGCCGCAGGGATCGACACGCGGCCGTTTTTCCCACCTCTGTCAAGCTTCCCGATGTTTGGCGGAAACGCAAGCTTCAGCAAAGTGGCCACTCATCTGGGCGATCACGGAATCAACTTACCCAGCGGGCACAACCTGACTGAATCCGACGTGGATCGCGTGGCCGATGGACTTCGTGCAGCGCTGCGGCCGACTGTCCGCTCTGTTGCCTAAACCAACGTCATTGTTGTGGAAATAGACCATGGTTGCCTCCTCACCTGCTTGTGGAATTCTTGAATCGGTGGCCCGGTTCAAGATGGCTGGCGCCCCTGGTATCAATCTGGCAGGCAATGCCGGAACACTGATACCTGTTAGCTCTGCTGACGCAATGAACACATTGTCGATCGCGTTATTGGCACGTTGGCGCGAGCAGGCAGCCGATGGATATCTGGTTAAATTTCCCGTCACGCTGGAAGGCACACGGACTTGGTTGGAGCGGGGCGTACTGGGCACAGCAGACCGTGTGCTGTTCTGGGTGGTGGATCCAAAGGGTCGTAAGGTTGGACACTTAGGGCTGTTCCGCTACGATCCAGCAACTCATTCAATAGAACTCGATAACGTCGTTCGCGGCGAAGCCGATGGACCTGCCGGGATCATGATGCGGGCAACAGAGGCATTGTGCAGCTGGTGTTTGGAGCAGGAAGAAATCTCGCACGTTTACCTGCGCGTATTTTCAGACAATCAACGCGCACTGAAGCTTTATTCTAGGGCAGGTTTTGTGGAACTCTTCCGCAAACCACTGGTAAAGATAGAAACCAGCAACGGCTGGAAGTGGGAAGAGGCGCCGGAATTGCACCGGGCCCCAGTAACCAGACATTTCGTGACCATGCGGCTAGGACGCGACCGGGTTGCTCCACCAGTAATCAGCGTGGTAGTGCCTGCGCGCAATGAGGAAGGCAACCTGCCTCGCGCCTATTCTGAAATCACGCGGGTTCTTGAAGCGCTGGCGGAACCATATGAAGTGCTGCTGATCGACAATGCCAGCAGCGATAAAACCCAAGCCTTGGCAGAAGAGATCTGCCAAAGCGACAACCGTTGGCGCTACCTGCGTTTTAGCCGGGATTTTGGCGTGGAAACCAGCATGCTGGCAGGGTTGCGGGCCGCTCGTGGCGATGCCACAGTGATTCTATTCAGCGACTTGCAGGATCCACCCGAACTGATTGCCACGCTCATGGCTCGGTGGCGGGAAGGCCACGACGTGGTGTACGGAGTAGTGAATCAGCGTGGCGGTGAGCCTTGGTGGAAATGCCTGGGAGCTCGATTGTTTTACCGGGTGATGAGTGCTGCAGGCGAAACGCCTCTGCCGCCAGATGCAACAGATTTCCGTTTGTTATCTAGGCGAGCTCGCGAGGCAGTGGCTTCGTGCGGTGAGCGCAATCGTTATTTCAGAGGCCTCAGTCATTGGGTTGGTTTCCCGTCGTGCGCCATGCCCTACGACAGACGCCCCCGTTTGGCAGGAACCAGCAAGGCACCGCCTTTTTACATGATGGCACTGGCCGCGCGAGCCTTGACGGCATTTTCTCTGGCCCCGGTTCACATGCTGGGTCTTGGTTTGCTGGCATGCGGATCGATTGCACTGGCTACAACAGCAATCTGGATCATCGGCCTTATTTCGGGGAACATGCTGTTCGATATGACAGCATCGATGGTTTTGCAATGGTGGACTCTGGCTGCGGTCATGATGGCAGGATGGACCTGTGGAGAATACGCTGGGCGAACTTACCGCGAGTCGCGCGCACGGCCAGAGTATCTGGTGGAATCTTCCATCCGCTGGGATAATCAGCAGAGCAATACCATGAAGGAAACTGTACCGACAGGGCAACAAAGTAATCGCTTCACCGGATATCACACACCTACTTCATCTACTTCCGATGCGCCTGTACAGCCGACGCGAACAACAACACTTCCCGGCCGGCAGAGGCCCGCATGGGCTCCGGTCAGCCGACCCTGACCAACGCCAGCACCACTCGAGAAACACCATGAGCGACTCATTGAAAGCTGAAATACTGGAGCTGGTTCGCCGTCACACCGAGGCTAAGCACGCCCCCAAGCCATTTTTGCCTGGCGAGACCATGGTCCCGTATGCCGGGCGTGTTTTCGACCACCACGAGGTTGAAGCTGCTGTCGATTCAATGCTCGATTTCTGGCTCACACTCGGGCCTCAGGGCGAAGCTTTTGAACGCGAACTTGCCGCTGCAGTGGGAGTACGCGAAGCGCTGCTGACCAACTCTGGCAGCAGTGCCAACCTCTTGGCGGTTGCGGCACTGACAAGTCCATCACTTGAAGGCCGGTTGGAACCGGGTGATGAAGTCATTACGGTAGCAGCAGGATTCCCAACCACAGTAGCACCACTGGTGCAGAACCGCCTAACACCTGTATTTATTGATGTGGATCTTGCCTCGGGCAACCTGCGCGCCGATATGCTCGAGGCTGCTCGTGGTCCACGCACCCGGGCAGTGATGGCGGCACACGCTCTGGGCCATCCATTCGATATCGATGCCGTAAAATCTTTTTGCGACAAGCACGATCTGTGGCTTGTAGAAGACAATTGCGACGCTCTTGGCAGTGAATGGAACGGCAAACGGACAGGATCGTTTGGTGACTTTGCCACCCAAAGCTTCTATCCGCCCCATCACCTGACAATGGGCGAAGGCGGTGCAGTGCTTACCAACACACCCAGGCTTCGGCGTCTGGCAGAAAGCTTCCGCGACTGGGGCCGCGACTGCTGGTGCCCCTCCGGCAAGGACAATACCTGCGGCAAACGATTTGGTTGGAAGCTAGGTGATCTGCCCGAAGGATACGATCACAAATATATCTACAGACACCTAGGCTACAACCTTAAGCCACTCGACCCGCAGGCTGCCATTGGACGGGCGCAACTGCGGCGACTCGACGGATTCATTGCCGCCCGACGCGCCAATCATGCTTTTCTGAGGAAAGCCTTGCTGCCTTTTGAGAATCTTGTCCACCTGCCCGAACCCGATCCGCGCGCCAATCCTTCATGGTTTGGATTTCTTATTGTCGTGCGTGATCATGCTCCTTTCACCCGCACCGAATTTGTAAAGTACATGGAAGGATGTAAAATACAGACCCGGCCGCTCTTTGCCGGAAACCTCCTCAGACATCCAGCTTTTCAGGGAATCGAACACAGAGTAGTCGGCGACCTGCATACAACAGACAAACTGATGAACGACGCTTTCTTTCTGGGTGTTTATCCCGGCCTCACTCAACCAATGTTAGACTACATAGCAGATTGCCTGACACGCTTTTTAGAAGATCCGACACAACATAGGTCCCGAATTCCAATGCCCATAAGCGGATGCTGACCATGCCCCGCCTTTCGCCACGCACCATTCAACTGCTGTTGCTGGCCCTTATCACCATGGCGCATGTGGCCACCCGACTGGAATCGCTGCGGCAATACCCATTAGGGAAGCGGCTCTTTTTCCCCGAATCGTTCCGCTATTCCTTGGCGGTTATGGCTGGTCTTGGTCTTAATCCAGTACCATTTTCAGGCGATCCCACCTCGATCCCGCTTCAAGATTTTCTGGCAGTACAGTCGGAAGGTATTTCGGCCCAGGAGTTTGAAGCATGGAAACAGTCCCGACATTCCGCTGAAACAGTTCACGACAGTCCTTTGACATACGAAGACCAACATCTGACATGGCCCCTGTACACCACACGGGTGCTCGACCTGCTGGTGGCCGCAGCCATCTGGTCTGTTATGGGTATTCAGTGGAATTACTTGTTCATTTTCTATCTGGCTCTCAGTACAACAGGGCCGGCGTGCCTGTGGCTGATGACGCGAGCGCTGACAGGAAGCGGTTGGACTGGTTTGGTGGCAGCCGTTCTTTACGTTTCCAATCCACTCGAAATGGTCTTCGTTTCTTTTTCTCCCCGCGACATCAGTCCGCTCTGGTTTGCGATTCCCGCATGGACATCCCTAGCCTGCCTGATTGGCCAAACAAAGAGTTGGATGGGCCATCTGGGTGCATGCCTATTGACAGGACTTTTAGCAGGATTAGGCCTTGGTTGGCGGCACGACGCACTGGTTACAGTGGTAGCCATCACATTACTTGCCGGCCCATTGGTGCTTGCTTCAGGTGGCTCATGGGCACGGGCCGCAACGGCACCTATTTTCTGTTATCTTGGCACTCGCCCTGTAGTATTAGCCATTTTCCTCGCCTGTCCTGCACCGCCTCAACAATCGGGCGTGGGTTTTCATATGGCTTACTATGCCGAAGAAACACGCTGCTCGCTTTTTCATTTGGAAAACAGCTCCGGCATCAGCCGCGATGACTTGCAGGTGATGCAGCGTGTTGCCCAGGTACGCACCGATTCCGGATTGCCACCCATCCCGTTCGATCCATCGCACTGCCACGAGCTTTATGGACCAGACCATGCCCGGATCACACAATCACTCCTGCTTGATTCTCTCCGTACCAATGCCTATGCATGGCTGACGCACGTGCCTGAATTTGCTTGGCGGGCCCTTGCCGCAACCCGTCTTGTAGACCTACCGATTGGTGGGCACATTCGCCTTCAACCACTACGCGATGAACCGATTGGGGGAATAGGCAGGCACCTGCTGGCACCATTGTCTTGGGTCGCCACGGCGGTTCCAACGCTATTTATGGCAGGTATTGTGCTTGTAGCAGGCTTAGGTTTGGCGCCTGGCCCACGCGAGCGATTGCTCGCTGCCGGCCTATCTTTATTCTCGATGGCCTATATTGGCATTTTATTTCTGATCTTGCCGGAATTCAAGCACACTGGTCTACTCGTCGTTCCCATGGCTTCTTTGGGAGCCGCAGGCCTAGCACAGATAGTAAAGCTTTTATCGGCCGAAGGAAGGGCAACTGTTCGTGCTGGAATTCCGCACCGGTGGGCACGCATTACCGGTGGAATAACTCTGACTTTATTGTTGATCTGGTTGGGATTGCTCCCTGTGGCATGGTACACTTCAAAATCTGCTCGCGCCGCAACCGTGGCTACCGTTAATGCATTGGCTACCCAGGCGAATTGGCAGGTGAATGAAGGCGACCCACTGACCCAAGAACTGCGACGAAATAACGATGAACTGAACCACGCGGAGGTGTGGTTGGTGGAAGTGCAAACGGCGGAATCGGGTGTGAGACTTGCATGCCGGCAGGCACATCATGATCGACCTGAACCACTGGTCCAATATTATAATTCACCCTCGACCCTATTTCAAACATGGCACAGAGTACCAAAAGGTAATCCGTGCATTTTCGCCCTCAGCCTGACAGCCCACGGAGCCTTTGGAGACAAGCGCCCCGACATGATACGTCTGGACATGCTTGGAAATGGCCGCATTGTACGGATGGCGCGGATCGCTGCTCCCGAAGGAGGCTTACCATGGTTGCGTACTGTGGTCGCTCAGGGAGATTCGTCTATTGGTAATCCGGCTTTACGTACATTTTCACGATCTGGTCATACACTGCATGGTCTCGACACACGCTATCCCGTGATGGGACTGCGCCCTGACCATATCGAAAAACTTGACGACCCGGCACTCAAGCCTGCTGAAGACGATTTGACGGCTGCTTACGACCCGTTGTTGAGGCTTCCACCAAAAGAAAAACGCGCTCCTTGATGGAACGCGTTTTTCAAATTCACGACTGGAATCTAACAAGCGGTCAGCCCAGTTTCACTGTCACGGTTTTCGTTTCCGTGTAATGCTCCAGAGCGCTTTCGCCGTTCTCGCGACCCTGACCCGACATCTTAAAGCCACCAAACGGTGTGGTTGTATC
>Ga0255133_1000650_pt1 | contig 10135 bp, 8 predicted proteins | sample Law_Law_RepB_8d_FD_188553 | JGI IMG/M metagenome (GOLD analysis project Ga0255133, IMG submission 188553) | Freshwater microbial communities from St. Lawrence River, New York, United States - Law_Law_RepB_8d | ecosystem: Environmental > Aquatic > Freshwater > River | place: USA: New York... | reverse complement strand
GGCGGGATTGGGTTCTCAGGATTCGTACTACGACTTGGGTGACGTAGCCGATTCCTTCGAGGAATATCAGGCCTTGGTTGGCCTTGGTTTGAGCGCCTCGTCGATCGATTCTGCTGGTGTCAAGCCAAGGGATATTGCGCCATCGATGGTTGAGCAGGGGAAGGAATTAGCTGCTCGGTTCGAAAAGGCCGTCCGCGATAACAAGCTGACCGGATTTTCTGAAACCCGTATCGAACAGATTCGCGCGAAATTGGGTAAAACCAAACCCAATGGTGTGCTTAGCACGCTGCCTTGGTTCGAGGACCGCGGTTCCAATCCGCTCCTGTTCCTGATGGGCAAAGAAACCCGCACTATCACGGTTCAAGATTGGCTTTTGAAAGAACAAGGCCCAGTTTTGGTTGAACCGCTGGTAAAACTGTTGAAGCCTGTCACCTACCTTTTCCGCCCTGAAGCTGGTTTTGCGCATCGGCTCTACCTGATCGCAGTGATTCTGGCCACTATTGGAATCTGGTCGTTCTTTGGCGGCGCCATCACCCGTATGGCAGCCATGGAACTGGCTCGACACGAATCTGTGCAGGTGGGAGATGCCCTGAAATTTAGCCGTTCGCGGTTGAAAGACTTGGTCTTGGCCCCATTGGTTCCGCTGATGCTTATCGCCGGGATCATGGTGCTTTCGGTGATTTTTGGTTTCCTCTACATGATCCCTGTATTGGGTGACATTATTCTGGGTGGTTTTGGCTGGGTATTCCCACTGATGGGCGGACTCGCCATGGCCTTCCTTTTGGTTGGTTTGTTGAGCTGGCCCATCATGGTGGCCATCGTGGGAACGGATTCGGAAGATTACGTTCAGGCCACAGCTCGTGGTATCAGCTACCTCTACCAGCGTCCTCGCTCCATTTTCCTGTATGCCGTAGCGGCATTGTTGCTGGGTGCAGCGTCGATTTTCGTGGTGGGATTCTTCTCGTCGCTCACGGTGTACCTAGCCAAGTGGAGTGTTGCACAAACACCCGGTCTGGAATATTCATCAGGCTCCACCAAGCCAGCATCGCTGTTTGTGACCGCACCGACCACGTTTGGTTGGAGAGCTTTGCTACTTGAAGGGGCTACGGTTGAAGGCGGCGCCCCGCTGGTGGTTAATGGCAAAGTAGATAAAGAACGTCTGGAACTGTTCCAGAAGGATTTGAAGCTCGCGTATCCAGCCACCATCATCAACAGCGCATGGCTGTATGCAGCAGTGCTTCTGGTGGTAGGTTTTGGATATTCATTCTTCTGGTCGGCCAGTACGGCTCTTTACCTGTGGTTGCGACACGATATCGACGGTCTCGAAGTAAGCGAAGTTTACCTCGAAGACGATGATTTCATGGCGCCTCCTGCGGCTGCAGCGCCAGTTGCTCCTGCTCAGCCAGCACCAGCACCGCGTGCTGGTGTGATGCCCCTTTCGGTGGTCGATGCTCCTGCTGCTCCGCAGGCATGTTCCGCACCTGTGGAGCCAACGGCTCCTACAGAGCCGCCTGTTAGCTGATAACCCTCGCGTTGCGGGAGTTTCAAACCGATGTCACGCCCCGTATTGCTGTTTACTGGCGCCTGGACTGACCTCCCCTTGGAGGAGGTCGCCGGGCTTGCTGGTTCTTGGCAATACCAAGGACTTGAGTTGGCAGCATGGGGGCGGCATTTTGAAGTGCAGAGATCTTTGGGCGATGACAACTACGGCCCGGGATTGCTGGAAGTGCTTCAGAGGCACGGGTTGCACCATCTGGTTTTAGCCTGTCATCGAGCTGGCACGGCTGTGTGCGATCCGCCCAGTTCTGGCCTCAGGCGATTGCTGCCCGATTATGTTTGGGGTGATGGCGACTCTGAGGGAGTGCGTCAGCGCGCTGCTGAAGAGGTACTTGCCACAGCGCGAGCAGGGGCACGATTGGGTGTTTCGGTAATATCTGGCTTTACTGGATCTCCTATTTGGTCTAGAGCGATTGGCTACCCCCGCATCACAGCGGGTGAGGTACGCGACGGACTCGGTGAATTCGCCAGACGTTGGCTTCCTATTCTGGATGAATTCAGAGACTTGGGTATGCGCTTCGCCTTGGAAGTTCATCCCGGCCAGATTGCTTTTGATATTGCCAGTGCCGAGGCGGCGCTGGAAGCGGTTGATGGCTGCCCGGAATTTGGTTTCACCCTCGACCCTGCCCATCTGGCATGGCAGGGGATTGATCCATGTGCTTTTGTGCGTCGTTTTCCAGACCGCGTGTTCCACGTTCATGCTCGGGATATCGTAGTCCGGCAGGATGGTGGCCGTGGGTGCCTGAATGGCTACCTTGAAGCTGGCGATCCGCGCCGTGGCTGGGATTTTCGTTCGGTAGGCCGCGGCCATCTCGATTGGGAAGAGTTGGTCCGCGCACTCACCCACGCTGGTTATCAGGGGCCCCTTTCAGTTGAAGCGGTAGACCCGTATTTAGATCGGGGTACTGCCGCTGAAGAAGCCTTGCCCTTCCTTAGGCGATTCGACACGCTGATGGAACCAACTCCCCGTCAAGAGGCACGGGGCCAGGAGCACACGCCTTGATCCTGCTGATTGATAATTACGATTCCTTCACATGGAATCTGGTACAACGTCTGGGCGAAATCGACCCGACGGTTGATTTGCGCGTGGTGCGCAACGACAAAATCACGATCGAGCAGATAGAAGCTGATCTGCCAGAGCGATTGCTCATTTCCCCGGGGCCATGCACGCCTCACGAGGCTGGAATATCGTGTCAGGTGCTGGAACGGTTCACAGGGCGACTTCCCATATTGGGTGTATGCCTTGGCCACCAGTGCATTGGGCAGGTGTTTGGCGGTGAGGTGATTCGCAACTGGCGTGTGATGCACGGGAAAGTCAGCCCTATCCATCACGATGGATCCGGCATTTTTGCAGGCTTGTCCAACCCGTTTGATGCCACGCGTTATCACAGTCTGGTGATTCGCAAGGAAACGTTCCATCACCCTGATTTTGTGGTGTGCGCATGGACGGAAGAGGGTGAGATTATGGGGGTTCGTCACCGAACAGCCCCATTGTTTGGTGTGCAGTTTCACCCGGAAAGTTTCTTGACCGTTGAAGGGCCCAAGTTGCTCGAAAATTTCCTGCGTTGGCCAACGTCCTGATTTAAGACACGAAAAAGGCCCGTATAACGGTCCAGTTCATTGTGCCTGAATTGTTTAGTTAGCCTCGCGCAAAACTCGTAGGTCCGAAGCTACGTTGCAACCGATGGTTATCTGATTCCTTGATTGGAGTCAGAAGTCTAATCCAACCATTTTCCGATAGATCAGTTCGCGTCTGCGAATTTCATGACCAATATTGACGAACTGAAGTGTGGCAGATTGCGGAGCCTCACCGCAAAATTCAGCGTATGGAGTCTTTGCGATCGCCCCAAGAATTTTGTCGCATGTAACACCATTCTTTAGTTCTTCTCCCAACTCTTGTGCGACTGCAATTCGCAGCTTCGTTAAGTCGGTCTTGCGCTTCAAAGCAAATCCGATGTTGAGAATTGAATCCTGAGAATGATCATAGGCCTCGAATTCTGCAAGAATAACAGCGTTATGAGATATAAAGAACTCTAGCTTCTTGGTGTCGGCTTTATTCAGCGGCTTTATAAAATCAGAGTGTGCCGTTTCGACTGCAAGGGCTTTTTTCCATTTATTGTTCACGAGCCTTTTCAGTATATATAGGGTGCCGTCATAGAGCTCCTTTGGATCTTTAAGAGAAGCTCTGGGCTCGAAGTGTGAAGGCACCTCCGAGCATACACGCCAAACCCCAGCAGAATAGGATCTCACCCAGTCATTCTTTTTGACGCTCATGCATAAATCCAGTTCAGATACCAATTTGGGTAGAGCGCCCGATGGTGTTTCTCGCTGGCAAGAAACAGGATGTTAGTTTCCGGGCTTGTACAGTGAGCCGATGAGGTCGTCCCACGCTGGGAATTGAAGATTGGTCAGATCTTCCAAAACAAATTTTTCCTCTTCTTCTTCATCGTTATCATCAAGATTCGCTTCAACCAAGGCCGTACGGGAAGGCCGCTCGCGTTCTTGCGTTTCGCCTTCTTCATCGCCTTCACGATCGGAATCGTTACCGTCGGAATCCTGACCGTTACCATTTTCGTTGCCTTGGTCAGACCCACGGCGGCGCCGGCGACGGCGGCGCTTACGGTCGTCGCGAGGGGCACCTGCTTCTTCGGTGGAAACGGGTGGCGCGTCTGCTGTGGTAATAACAACAGATTCGGTGACGTCCACACCTGATTCAGCGGTCACCTGCTCGGCAGGTTCGTCTGTATCGGTAGAATTTTCGTGAATTTCAACCGGCACTCCCAAATCTTGGAGGAGTGAATCGAAGCCGGAGTGCATGGGATCGGTCATGTTTTATCCTGATGTCTGGTTCAATTGTTAATCATAATGGGGTTTGGCGCGTTGGGCAACTATCTTCTCTGTGGTGAATGGCTTGGCCCGTGGGCGGCAAGAAGGTGCAAGACCAAGATACCGGCCGTCCATCGCGATATGGCATGACCCCATGAAACGGTAAGCCATCGGCTGCAAGCACCAAAGGAAGAAAAATTCGGTCTCCTTCCCACATGGGGAGTTCGCTAACCGAATCGATGGCGTGCCAGGCCAAAGTGCCTTCATCGTTTTCTGAAAGGGGCGTTCCTTCAAATCTGTGGATGCGAAAGAGGAATCCGAACCAATCTTCGCCATTCTTGCCAAATCCGGGCCAATTGATGGTTCCGCGCATCTCCAGTTGGGTGACTTTCAGCGAGCTTTCCTCGTGAATTTCGCGGATCATTCCCGCAACGGGGTCTTCCAGCGGCTCGAGTTTTCCTCCTAGGCCGTTATATTTTCCCAAGTGTGCGTCGTTGCTTCTGCGGTTGCGGTGAATGAGTAGGACTGAGGATTGATCGGGGGATAGCACATATCCCAGAGTGGCAAGAATGGGTGTGTAAGGCATTGCTTAAGCCCCCGGAATCATTCCTAGGCACATCTAAATTGCTTTCAAATCGGCCGCCTTCGTCATGCCGCGTTTGTGCTGGCCCCAAGTCGTTGCCTGAGTTCGGATACCCCGGGGCCTTGAGAAAGACGAGCTTCTAGATAGCGGCGTCCGCTGGCATCGTAAAACAGAATGCGATTTTCTTCGGGAGTCCAAACCGCCTGTTTGCGGAGTCTGCGAGGCCCCTGAATTTCAAAAAGTAGTCCGCACACCTGCCCAGACCGCGTCAAAGGCATAGCGAACATGGGGGTGGAGCCTGTATCGAGCCGTTCCGCTTCACATAGGGTCGAAAGAACAAACTGTTCCACGGCGTGATAGGTAGGAAGATTGGCTTGCAGAATCATCTGGTGTTCCTCAGTGCTGGTAAGGCTGTCATCGGCACCAGAATGGGTTGAGGTTGATACGGCTTGCCACTCACCATGCCTTGAGTTGGCGAAGTGCCTCGTACAACCCGATCGCCACGCTGCTTGAGAGGTTCAGGCTGCGAACAGCGGAAGCCGGCATGGGTATCCGGACAACAATGTCTGGATAGCGTGCCAGAATGTCGTTGGGGAGTCCGCGAGATTCGGGGCCAAATAGCAGCACATCACCTTCCTGAAAAGCCACCTGATCGTGGGTTTGCGTGCCACGGGTGCTGAAGCAGATGATTCTGGACTGGGGCAGTGTTGCTAGGCAGGTGGTGAGATCTGGATGCAGGTTCAAGTTGACCGAAGGCCAATAATCGAGACCCGCGCGCGCCAATTGCTTGTCATCGAGTGAGAAACCAAGGCGCCCCACCAAGTGTAGAGCGACACCGGTTGCTGCGCACAATCGTGCTATGTTGCCCGTATTGGGTGGGATTTCCGGTTCAAACAGCACGACATGCGGTAGGTTCATGGCATTTCCAAGGCATAATGAACGAAAACCTCATGCTGGAGGATCCATGATCGCCAAGCAACCCTTTCCGGTGTCGGATGTTTCAATTCGTGTTCCTGCGACACGTGCCTTGGGCCTTGGTTTGGGCCTTGCTGCGGGCTTTTGGTGTGCGGTGCTAGTGCTTTCGCATCCAGCGCTGGCATTCGATACCCGGTGGCCCAGCGGTGCTGATCTGCACCCACTGGGGGCGCCAGCAGCTTGGTTGGCCAGATTGACGTGGTCGATGTTTGGTTGGGCGGCACCGCTGGCACCGCTTGTTCTGGCGATGCTTTCTGCAGGGCTTTGGCGGCGCCGTGTGGGGTGGTTTTTGAAAGCATTGGGTGCCTTGGCTGTGCTGGTGGCATTGCCCGTTGTATTGGTGCCTGCAAGAGCCCTTGAGGAGCATCTTCCGCAGTCAGGGTCGGGTGGATTATGGGGAGATTGGCTTGTTGCGGCAGCACATGAGGCTGGGCGAGATGGTTGGCTGATTCCAGTAGCATGGGGGATGACCGTTCTTGGGTGCCTCACATCCCTTGGAATGGGGCCGTGGCAGATGCTGGGAAAGCTGACGGGGGGTAAAGCTGCCCCGGTTCCCAACGCTACCCCTGCAGCGCCACCCAAGGCGGCAGTCAAGCGAACCCGTGTGGTGGTTCCACCAAGTGAACCTGTTGACAAACCAGCGGAAGAATCGACGGAAGCTGCTACCGCATTTTTGACATCTGTGCCTTTGGCAGTGGAACCTGCTTTGCCAGTGGCGGTCGGTCCGTCCATACCCATTCATCACCACGCATCAACCCCTCCTGTTTCTGAGTCGGTTGCCGCATCGGTGGTTCGGCCATTAACAGATACCAAGGCTGCTGAGTTCGCGTTCTACAAGGCGCCCACCATTGCCATTCTTGATGAGCCAGAACCGTTTGCTGTCAATCAGCATGAAGAGTTGCTGCGGACGCGCGCGGGCCAGCTGGAACAGGCATTTCGAGATTTCGGCATCAACGTGAAAGTGGTGGGCATCAATACCGGGCCCGTTATTACTCAGTTCGAACTTTCGCTGGAAACTGGTTTGAGGCTGAACAAGGTAACCCGACTGGGAGATGATATTGCCCTGAATCTGAAAGTGCCCAGCGTTCGCATGGTGGCTCCGATACCAGGGAAAAACACTGTTGGCGTTGAAATCCCCAATGAATTGCGTGCCAACGTCCGGTTAAAGGAAGTAATGACCACGGGCGCGCCGCGACTCGCCTCCATGAAAATCCCGTTGTTTCTCGGCAAAGACAACGAAGGCCGAGCACTTGTTCACGACCTTGCCGATATGCCCCACCTGTTGATTGCCGGCAGCACCGGTACGGGTAAATCGGTTTGCATGAATAGCATCATTCTCAGCATTCTCATGACGCGCCGGCCTGATGAGGTGCGGATGATCATGATCGACCCGAAGGTGGTGGAATTGTCGGACTACGGCCGCATACCGCATTTGATGCATTCGGTGGTGCACGACATGCGCAAGGCCGAGGCCATTCTTTCTTGGGCTGTGGACAAAATGGAGGAGCGTTACGAGCTTTTCCGCCGAGTTCGGGTGCGTAATATCGCCAGTTTCAATGAAGTTCCGCAGAAGGAGCGTAACGAGCGATTGGCAGCCGAACCGGGTGAAGGTGAGGATCCGGGCGAACGGATGCCTTATATTGTTGTGTTCATCGATGAAATGGCCGACCTGATGATGATGATGCGCAAGGAAGTGGAAACGCACATTATCCGATTGGCGCAGAAATCCCGTGCCGCGGGCATTCACTTGGTGGTGGCAACCCAGAAACCCACTGTGGACGTGATCACCGGTCTGATCAAATCGAACCTGCCTTCGCGTATCTGCTTTAAAGTAGTTAATAAATCTGATAGCCGAGTTGTGCTTGATGAGATGGGTGCGGACCGTTTGCTTGGCAAGGGCGACCTGCTGTTCCTGCCACCCGGCACCAGCCAGCTTGTTCGCGCCCAAGGCACCTACGCGTCGGATGGTGAAATCCGCCGCGTGGTGGGCTCGATTGAAGGCGATCCATGCTATGTGCAGGAACTGATGCACTTGAAGGTGAAGGTCGATGAAGATGGTGCAGGTAAAGGCGAAAAGGCATCTAGGCCTCGCGACGAAATGTATATTCCTGCCGTGGAAGTGGTGTTGAGGGAAGGGCGAGGCAGCACATCGCTGCTGCAACGGACATTGGGAATAGGTTACGGCCGAGCGGCGCGTTTGATCGACGCCATGGCTGAAGAAGGAATTGTTGGGTCGTACAACGGCTCAAGCGCGCGGGATGTTCTGATGTCGCCCGAGCAGTGGGCGTCGAGCAAGACGCCCACACATTGACGGATTTCCATCAAGGCTTCTTTGTGGTTGATGGTGACGTTGTCTTGGTGCTGCCACTGCCCGATGTGGCTGGCGGTCTTGTGGATGAACTGGATGATTTTCCTGAACTAACCGGTGGCCGTGACGATGGGTTGGAGGTTCCAAGGCTGGCTGGTGGCCGGGTTCCTGTCGAGGTTGTTGGAGCGGTTGGCGAGTAAAACGAGGGGCGAGTTCCTGATGGACCGTTCCCAGAAGGGGCGGGTGCTTTCGGGTTTTCAGGCCTTTTTGTGTCTTTAGTGCTTGAAGGCGGCACGGTTGCTGGGGGTCTGGTCGAGGGTACTCCGGGATTGGTCTTTGGATTGTCCCGAGGTGGAACAGTCGGATTGGTCTTGGCTGGCCCCTTGTCCTTTGTCGGATTGATAACAGGCAGTTCTTTTTGAGGTGTTTTGAGGGGAGTATCTTTAGGGCTACCGATATCTTTCATGGGGCCCTTGTCTTTGGTCGGAATGACAACGGGCAGATTCTTTTGCGGCATTTTATCCTTGTTGAGAGGAATGTCTTTAGGTTTGGCGACGTCCTTTGCGGGCCCCTTGTCTTTGGTCGGATTGACAACGGGAAGGTCTTTTTGTGGCATTTTGTCCTTGTTGGGAGGAGTGTCTTTCGATTTGGCGATGTCCTTTGCGAGGCCCTTGTCCTTGGTGGGTGGCATATCTTTGGATTTAGCAAGGTCCTTGGCAATTCCTTTGTCTTTGTTGATCATGGGGTCTTTGGACTTCCCAATGTCCTTGATATTTCCCTTGGAATCTTTCGCCAAATCCTTGTTGTTGGGGGAAACAATTGGCCTGCCTCCTGGCCCAACGGGCCGGATGGGCCTTGCCACTACTTGTGATGGCGGGATATCGGTTTTGGGAGGAATTTTATCGGGGTTCTTCAGGTTGATCTTTCCCTGTTGATTGGCGGAAACCACGCGTACGGAGTCTCCAGAAACACGCGCCAAAGGGCGGTTGGGACCGTTGGCTGAAACAAGGGCAAGAGGTGGCGCCACAGCTGGTTTGCCTTCTTGGCGCAAGCGCCCGAAGTCCTGAACCCCTGCTACCCATGCCCGATCACGGGATTGCCTGTAATAAACGAAAAGTGGATCGGGACGATAGATTGGCCTTTGGTTGGCCCAGAATACATAGCCTTGATTGCCATAAACCGGGCTAAAATAGTTGCCAAAGTAGTAGATTCCTGCTCCGGGGCGATTGAAGAGCCCGCACGAGAGGTCGTTGTTCACAATAATGACCGAGGGCCGATAGAAGTATCCCGGCCTCGCGATCCAGCCACGCGGGTAGTACACAGGGGCAAAGATCACGCCACGGTATTCGAGTGGGTAATCCCAATAGCCCGATGTGAATACAAATCCGCTTGGTGTGTAAATCCACCTGGCAGGGCTCCAGACCCAACCCGGTCGGTAGGTAATCCATGTGCCGGTACGCCAAGCCCAACGTCGTTCCTGGCGGACATAAAACCCGGGTGCCCAAGTCATGTTGGGTTGCGGCGCAGGTATTGTGGGGCCCACGTCGAGCGAAGGCGGTGGTTGTTCCTGCTCGGGTTCCTGATTGGCCTGTTCTTCAACCTGCCAGTATCCCGAATACCATCGCCAGCCATCGCCCTCTTTTTCAAAACGGCCCGGCATCCAGACTTGGCCTGGGGGTGTTTGCCTCCAGAAACCGCTGATCCAGATAAAATCGTCGCGGTCTGGATCGAAGTGCCAGTACCCGTCGATCCAGAGAACGTTATCTCCTTCGGGTTTTTCATCGGGCGGTTGTTCGGTGACGGGGGCAGGTGGTTCCTTGGTGAGGATTGGGCCGCGCGTGCTGCGTGCTTCCACGGGTTGGGCAAAGGCTTCGTGGATTGGGCCG
>Ga0255133_1000637_pt1 | contig 10228 bp, 6 predicted proteins | sample Law_Law_RepB_8d_FD_188553 | JGI IMG/M metagenome (GOLD analysis project Ga0255133, IMG submission 188553) | Freshwater microbial communities from St. Lawrence River, New York, United States - Law_Law_RepB_8d | ecosystem: Environmental > Aquatic > Freshwater > River | place: USA: New York... | reverse complement strand
CAACAGGGTCTGACACATGCGATTGGAAAGACAGCGGCGAGGTTTCAGTCATGCCGTAGCCAATGGTGATTTGCTTCATGTTGAGCGTGCGCATCACCGCTTGCATGGTGTCAACAGGACAAGGTGCACCGGCCATGATGCCGGTACGCAATAAACTGAAATCCATGTTCGCCACACCCGGCTCGGCCAGCATGGAGACAAACATGGTGGGCACACCGTGCAAGGCGGTGCAACGTTGTTTCAACACCGCTTTGAGTGTGGCGGCGGCATCAAAACCTTCACCCGGGAACACCATGGCCGCACCCGCTGCGGTGCAGGTCAACACACCCAGCACCATGCCAAAACAATGGTAGAGCGGCACAGGTATGCACATGCGGTCGTCGTGCGTCAGCGCCATGGACTTGGCTGCAAAACGCGCGTTATTGACGATATTGAAATGCGACAGCGTGGCGCCTTTGGGGTGGCCGGTAGTGCCACTGGTGAATTGGATGTTGATGGCGTCGTCCGGGTCGAGCGCGGCTGATAAATCTTTCAAGCGGGCGTGTTGTGCAGGACCGGCCTGCTGCAAAAAATCTTTGAACCGCATGGCGCGCAAAGGCACTGCCTGCTTGGCGGCCTCATGCGCAGGGACAGAAAGATCGTCAAGCAAGATGACATGCTTCAAATGCTCTAGCTTTAAAGAGGTCAAGTCACCGGCTTGCCCGGGTCTGTCAATTTCAGGCGCGAGTTGACGCAGAGTGTCTAGGTAATTATTGGTCTTAAAGCCGCGCGCCATCACCAGCATGCGGCAACGCACTTTGTTCAAAGCGTATTCGAGTTCACTGCTTTTGTAGGCGGGGTTGATGTTGACCAATACCGCACCAATGCGAGCCGTGGCGAACTGCGTCAACAACCATTCCAAACGGTTCGGTGACCAGATGCCGACACGGTTGCCGCGTCGTATGCCCATGGCCAGCAATGCGGCTGCCATGTTGTCGGCCTGTTGCTGCAAGTCGTACCAACTCAGGCGCTGGTTTTGCGCGACAAACACCGCCGCGTCCCGCGAACCATGTCGCGTCACCGCGCGGTCCAGCAGTTGCGGGATGGTCATGAAGTGCAATGAGGCATCGGTGGGGCCAGCCACAAACGACAACGAACCCGGCGGGCTCAGCCTGTGATCCGATCCACCTTTGACCCAATCTGACAGAAATGGATTGTGAGACACGTTAGCCTGTTACCTGCTGTCTGAATACTGCGCTGCAGTTTAAAAATTGTGCCAGTCACCGGCTTGCTCAAATGCATGGGCTGCGCGGTAAATGGTGGATTCGTCCCAATGCTTGGCGACCAGTTGCATGCCGATCGGCAAACCGTTGGACATGCCGCATGGGACGCTCATGGCGGGATGACCGGAGACATCCATCGGACAGGTGTTGCCCAGCATTTCCAAGGCACGCTGCACATAGAGTTTGAGTGAGGCATTCGCCGGTGGCAGCGGCGTGGCTTTCATGGGCAGCGTGGGCAACAACAACAAGTCATAACGCGACAACGCATCGTCGTAAGCCTTGGCCAACACACGGCTCAGGTTTTGCGCCTTGGCGTAAAAATGGCCACGGTAATTTTTGATGAAGTACTCGCCCGCCATCATCGAAACTTTGAGCGATGGCGACAATTCATCAGCCCGCGAACGCCAAGCAGAATGGGCATCCAGCAAACTGGTGGTGTACAAACCCTTCCAGTTGAATCCCATGCCATTGCCGTTCATCATTTGCGCCTGCAAACCTTCGACCGCAATCGCCGTCCAAATGGCCGGGCCGTCCATGTGCATAGGCACGGACACATCTTCCACAATCGCACCCATGGAACGCAAACGGTCAGCGGCCTGACGCACCTTGTGGTCCACATCGGGTTCGCTGTCGGCGCGGTTAAAGCCTTCAAGCAACACGCCAATGCGCAAACCGGAAACGCCGCGTCCTAATGCTGCGGTGTATCTGTCCACGCGCGGGCTGTATTGGCGTGGGTCTAAGCCGTCGGCACCCGCAATCACCTCGAGCAACAAGGCGTTGTCCGCCACATTGGCGGTCATGGGCCCCGCATGGTCAATCGTTGCTTCGATGGGCATCACACCGGTGTATGGCACCAGACCATGGGTGGGTTTCATACCGTAAATACCGCACCATGAAGCAGGCATGCGGATAGAGCCGCCTTGGTCGCCACCAATGGCCAAATCGAGTTCACCCGCGCCCACCAAAGCGGCGGAGCCCGATGAAGAGCCGCCTGCAGAATAGCCGTAGCGGTAAGGGTTGTGCACCGGACCTGCGGCATTGGTGTGACTGCCGCCGGACAAGCAGAAATATTCGCAATGCGCTTTGCCGGCGATGGTGCCACCGGCATCCAAAATGCGTGTGACCAAAGTGGCGTCAACATCGGGCACATAACCTTCCAAGGAAGAAGCGCCGTTCATCATGGGTACACCTGCCAGACAGACGTTGTCTTTGAGCACCACACGTTTGCCGCTTAACGGGCCGTGGGCAGCGCCACGCACTTCGCTCTTGACGGCCCAAGCATTCAGCGGGTTGTCTGCCGCAGTGGGTTTGATGCCGGGGGTGCGCGGATAGCGAACCGGTGGCAAGTTATCTGGCAACTGCGTGAGCCTGTCGTAAGACTGGAACGTGCCCTCCATGATCTCAAGGTATTCGGCCACTTCACGTGTAGACATGTTCATGTGCAGTGATTCGACGATGGCGTGCATCTGATCGACAGTAGGACGTTTGACAGTAGACATGATTCCCCCGAGGCCGGTGGCCTTAGATTCGATGGCGGTTGAATGCGACCGCTTGTTGGTAGAAGAAGATTTGACCGATGGACGACTGTCCGCACGCCCGTGTTCTGCATTGGCGTGGATGGTGGAAGGTGCAGGTGGTGTGTGATGAGATGAATGCGATGCAGTCGGCTGGTTGTGCGCGCTTGCAGGCTTGGAGGCGTGTAAGTGCGGGCTGTGTGTCATGCGCGCAGAGCCCATACCCAGCAATTCACTTAAACCACCGCCACTCAATTGACTGGCATGCAATTCTTTGATGATGGTGCCGCGCTCAAATACCACCACGCGGTGCGCGACATCGAGCACCAAGTCCAAATTTTGTTCGACGATGATCAAGGCCAAACCGAATTCATCCCGCAGGCGAGCCAACGTAGCGCCAATCTCTTGCACGATAGAAGGTTGTATGCCCTCGCTGGGTTCGTCCAGCAACAACAACCAAGGCTTGGGAATCAGTGCGCGTGCCAAGGCCAAAATTTGTTGCTCGCCGCCGGACAAGGAGCCGCCCTTGCGATCCAGCAACACACGCAAACGCGGGAACTGATCGACCACACGCTCGACCGACTGTTCTTCGGTTTCGCCTATGTCTTCGCGCCAGGCCATGCGCAAGTTTTCCAAAGCAGTGAGGCCCGGCAAAATGCCACGACCTTGAGGCACATAACCGATGCCCATTTGCGAGCGTTGGTGAGCGGCAGAACCAGTGGCATCTGTGCCATCGAGTTCAATGCGCCCGCCTGTGGAGGGCATCAAGCCCATGATGACTTTGAGCAAGGTGGTTTTGCCCATGCCGTTGTGGCCGACGATACCCACAGCCTCGCCTTCATGGATTTGCAAATTCACACCATGCAGTACGGGTACGCGGCCATAACCGGCGCGCAAATCGGCCACTTGAAGAACGACATCAGCGCGTTCAAAACTGTCGGCCATAGGAATGTGTGACTCAGCCATGCTCATTTCGCCCGGTTACCTATGTAGACCTCACGCACCTTTGCGTTGTTCATTACCGCATCGGTGGCACCTTCCATCAGCACAGCGCCTTGGTGCAACACCGTGACTGTGCCGCCCAACATGCGAACGAAATTCATGTCATGGTCAACCACCACTACTGCGGCTTGTTGGTTGATGCCATGGATCAATTCAACCAATCGATCAGCCTCTGCGCCGGTGATGCCAGCAGCAGGTTCGTCCAGCAACACCAGTTTGGGGCGCTGACACAGCACCAAACCGATCTCGACAATTTGACGCTGACCGTGCCCGAGCTCGCCCACCATGCGACGCACGTGCGTTTGCAATCCCAGTTCGGCAATGACCCGATCAACCTCGGGCGATGCGCCTTTTTTGCCATGGATTCGCCTGGCCGACAACCACAGGTTTTCCCACACGGTCAAACCATTCATCACCGAGGGCACTTGGGTTTTGATGCCGACACCGAGTTGCACAATTTCATGCGGACGCCAGCCGGTGACATCGTGGCCGCGAATGAACACACGTCCATTGCTGTGGTGGATCTGGTGCAAACCTGTCATGCATTTGAACAAGGTGCTTTTGCCAGCGCCGTTGGGGCCGATCAGGCAACGCAGTTCGCGCTCGCGCAAATTGAAATTCACATTATTGACAGCCAATACGCCACCAAAGCGCATGGACAAGTCGCGGGTTTCAACAATCATTTCGCTCATGATCGACGCCCTGTTTTGTCGTGCTCTTTTGCGCCATGTTGCTGCTTGCGTTCACCGCCGCGACGGCGCATGCTGTTGGAATGGGCGCGGTTCACACTGCGTTGCCCATGTTGTTTGCGCCATCCCATCAAGGTCGGCAGCAAGCCCTTGGGCAATAACAACACCACCAACACCAAAATAGCGCCGATGACCAGGGAGTTGTCAATAAAGGTTTGGCCACCGAGCAAAAGTTTCATGGTGCCCAACAACACAGCGCCGATGATCGGTCCCATCAAAGTACCCAAGCCGCCCGCAATCACCCAAATGATGACTTCTACGGATTGGCCCAAACCAAACAGGGCCGGCGTGACAATTTCTGCCCAACTGGCAAACAAACACCCAGCCATGCCAGCCATGGCAGCTGACAGCGAAAAAATAGCGGTTTTATAGGCGGGAGCGTTGTAACCCAGTAACTCGATACGCGCTTCGTTTTCGCGAATGCCCAGTAAGACTCGGCCAAAAGCGCTAGACAACACCCATCGCGACACCAAATAACACACCACCAAACAACACAAGACCACGTAATAAAGCGCTGTGCCAAAGATGGGTGTAGATGGGTCCCCCGGAACGTTCAAGATCGGGAAAGCAGGTATGCCGTTGAAACCGCCCAACCGAGCGCTGCCGATGCTGTAAGCGTCTCCAGCGGTAGCCCCCATGAATTTGGCCAAGATCAGCGAAAACACCAAGGTAATGACGCCCATGTAGACATCGCTGATGCGTCCGTAAAACATCATGGCGCCGATGAGTGCCGCAACAAATGCGGGCAACACAATGGCGAATATCCAAGCGGCTGTACTTTCGCCTAAGTTCATGGACGTGATGGCATAGGTGTATGCGCCCAGACCGAAATAAGCCGCATGGCCAAAACTCAAAATACCTGCATAGCCCCACATCAAACCAAGGGACAACGCAAACAATGCCCAGATGCCCAATAGCGTGGGGGTATTGGTATCAAACACCGCCGGCAACAGCAGCAGCAAAATGAAAATAGCAATGATCCAGCCCCAGTGGGTGCGCCCGGCACTGGTGAAATTGGCAGCGTCCCCGATCATGGCGCGTTACGGAAAAAGCGACCCGTGATGCCTTGGGGCATGAGGCGCAACAATACAACGGCAAATGCCAACATGATGATTTCGCCAATCACTGGTGTCGAACCAAATGACACGACCTGATTGATGGTGCCAAAAATCACCGAACTGGAAAGTGTGCCGGTGATCACAGCTGCACCACCCGTGATGACGGTGATAAATGCCTTGGCGATGTATGCACCACCTGACGAGGGAAGCAAGCCCGTCAAAGGTGCCAACACGCCGCCTGCCAAGCCAGACAAAGCGGCACCCACAGTGAATGTCCACATGTACACACGCTTGGGGTCATAGCCTAAAGAGGATGCCACATCGGCACTTTGCATGGCGCCGCGCGCCACCAAACCGAGACGGGTGAAACGCATCACCAGCCACATACACAAAATCAACAAGGTGGCGATACCAATGATGAACAAGTTGTAGCCGCCCATTTGAAATTCACCTAACTCGTAGCCAGGAATAGGTGCCGGCACACTGACGGCCGTATTGCCGAAAATAAATGTCACGATGCCAACCATCAACAACGACAAGCCCCACGTGGCCAGCATGGTGTCGATCATGCGGCCGTAGAGTTGCCTCACAACAAGTCGCTCGACCAGCAAGCCCAGAATTCCCACCACCAAGGGTGAAACCACCAACATGGCAAAGTAAACATTGACACCGGCTTTGGCGCAGGCAATCGTGGTGTACCCGCCGATCATGACGAATTCCCCGTGCGCCAGGTTGATCACCCGCATCATGCCGAATACGACCGCGAGTCCGGCGCTTGTCAGCGCCAAAAAAGCAATCATGTAAATGATTTCTAAAAATACAACTGCGGCGTAATCCATCTCAACTCTCTGAAACGTGCGCGTCTCGACCCACATGGGCCGAGACGCAATCCGACATTAAATTTTTACTTCGTACTGCTTGTTGTCTTTAGGATTTTTTTGCAAATCACAGAATTGCAGCGTGTCTGAAGGTGGACGCGCTTTGAATTGCTGCTTGATGGTGAGTTTTTGGTTTTTTACTTCCATCACATTGATGTCCAAAATCGCATGGTGGGTTTTGGGGTCCAGTGTGACAGTGCCACCGGGGCCTTGGATGCTGATACCTGACTCAATGGCTGCCAGCATTTTTTCGCGATCGAGTGAACCGGCTTTCTTGACGCAAGCTGCCCACAACATGATGCCTTGGTATTGCGACACGGCAATTTCATGCACCAGCTTGGTGTTACCAAAACGCTTGGCCCACTTGGCCAAAAAGTCTTTGTTGGCAGGGTTGGTATTTTCCTGGCTGTAGTTACCAGCGATCAAGATGCCATCGCCTTCAGCTGCAGAAAGCGCCAAATGCTCGTTGCCCACACCGAAGGTGGTTGAGCACAATGGAATCTTTTTGTTCATGCCAGACGCCGCCCATTGACGGAAGAAGGACATGTGCGCACCACCGACCAATGCCGCCACCACAAACTTGGGTTTCTCTTGCTGGATTTTGGCAATAGTGGATCCGAAGTCGGACACATCCAAGGGGAAGAAGTTGGTTTGCAGCACTTTGCCGCCACCTTTTTTGATGTAGTGTGTCAACCACTTTGATGTGATTTGGCCGTAGTTGTAATCGGCTGCCAGTACATAAGCAGTGTTGCCCCATTGCTTGAGCGCCACTTCCACAATCGGCTCAACCGCTTGAGCGGGGGTGGTGCCAGTACACACAATGTTGCGGTCACACACGCCGCCTTCGTACAACACGTTGTAGAAGTACAAAGAGTTGGCACGGTGGAATGTCTGACGAATCGCTTCGCGGGACGCTGAAGTGATGCCGCCGTGGGTGACGTCCACTTTGTCATCACGGGTCAGTTGCTGCGCGTACTTGGTGTACAGAGCAATGTCTGATTGCGAATCGTATTGAACCACTTGGATTTTGCGACCCAGCAAACCGCCGGCGGCATTGATCTCTTCGGCAGCCAATGTGGTGGCCATCACCATGGGCTTGCCATAGGCGTCCAGATTGCCAGAATTGTCAAGAATAGAACCAAGTTTGATGGGGGCACCTTGCGCCAACACCATTTCAAATGGGATGGTTGCGCCCAGTGCGGTCAGACCGGCTGAACCAGTTCCTGCCAAAAAATGGCGACGTGAAAAGCTCATGCTGTTACTCCTGAAAAATGAGCAAATTGCTCGTGGTTGGGAAAAGAAAAAGTGAGAAAGAAAAGATACATCAGGCCTTGTCAGCGCCGGGAGAAGGCTTGCCAGCAGCCGCATCGATAGAGCCTGATAAATCGACACCGATTTGGTCGCCGATGCTCTTGAGCGCAGGCAATTGCAAGGCCATGCCCAAGATACTGTCCATGACCTGAGTCACGGGTGGCTTGCCACCACCCCCGTCGCCTGAACCAGCGCCACCGGCAGAACCGCCTGCGCCGTTGGAGGCACCGAACCCGCTGACATGGTTGATACGGATGCTGTCGATTTTTTCAATCGGACGCATCATGTGTGACATGATCTCGGGCAAGCGGTCGAGTCGGTATTGCTCGAGTTTCATGTGCAATACAGGCGTGCTGAGTGCGTTTTCTGCATCGATCAATGCGCGTGAACCTTCAGACTCGGCCAGCATGCGCGCTTTTTCCGCAGCGGCGCGTGTGTGTGTGGCCTCTGCTTCTGCTTTGGCGCGTTTTAACAAAACAGTCACTTCGGTGGCTGCGTTGGCCTCGGCCACTTCACCGGCTTCTTTGACGCGTTTGACAGCCATTTCAAGCGAACGGTCTGCCACTGCACGCTCGCGATCGGTTTGAACTTTTTCTTGCGCCAAGATCACTTCGGTGCGAGCGAGTTCTGCGGCGGCTTGCGCATGCGCTTCTTCAGCCTGCTTGGCCGAGAGGGTAATGGAACTTTCCAGCTTTCTCACCTCTGAATTGAGTTGTGCTTCAATTTCAGACTTGCGCAATTCGCGCTGCTTTTCGATCTCGCGCATGCGGGTTTCTTGCTCGCGGGAAATGCGGGCGGCTTCTGTGGCGGCTTGCGATTCTTCGCGGGAACGCGCAGTTTGTGCATCACTTTGCGCTTTGATTTTTTCAAGCTCCAAGCGCTGGCTGATCTGCGCTTCTTCTTCCTGTTGGTTCAACAACAAGCGCTGCTTGGTGGCGTCAAGTTGTGTCTGGCGAACCGAGATGTCCGCCTCTGACTCGATCTGCACCCGCTTTTTGCGGTTGACTGCAATGATCTCTGCCAAGCGACGCATACCGACAGAATTGAACGCATTGTTTTCATCAAGCGAAGAAAAAGAGGTCTGGTCCAAACGGGTCAAAGACACAGAGTCGAGCACCACACCGTTTTCAGCCAGATTGCCTTTGAGCAAGGCAGAAATGTCAGACACGAACTGTGAGCGCTTTTCGTGGATCTGGTCCATGGTGCGACTGGCTGCAATCGCTTGCACCGCGTCGATAAAACGACCTTCTAGCAAATTGCGCATGCCATCGGGATTGAATGCCTTGGAACCGAGCGACTGCGCGGCAGTGGCGACGCCATCGATGGTAGGTTGCACACGCACATAAAACTCAAGCTCGGCGTCCACCCGCATGCGGTCTTCGGTGATGAGGGATTTTTCAGCGATCCGTCGCACTTCTACGCGAATGGTGCGCAAGTTGATTTCGTCAATCTTGTGCAAAAAAGGCAGCGATAAACAACCGCCTGAAATCAGGGTTTTTTGCCCGCCGAAACCGGTTCGGATGATGGCTACGTCGCGACTGGACTTGCGATAAAAGTGATTAAGAAATGTAACGAGTGCCGCAATAACGACGACCAGTACAACAATGCCAAACAACCAAGCAAGAACTATCATGCAACTTCCTCAAGGGTGACACAACCAAAAACTCGGGTCATTCTAGGATCAAGTTTTTTGTCGCAGTCTAAGTAATTCCCCTGTAACCCAATCGCTTTGTTTTTAGTCCGATGCATCAACAGGGTTAATACACCTCAATCAGCGCACCGCGACCTTGTTTGGTGCTTGGATAGACACAAAACTCATGTGGGTTTTGATTGCATCACAAGCCCAATAACCGCACCGCATTGCCCTTCAATATTCCGGGCATCACCTCTGGTTTGAAGCCCGCGACTTCAAAGTCTTTCATCCAACGCTCGGGGGTGATCAAGGGGTAATCGCTGCCGAACAACACGCGGTCTTTCAGCAAGGTATTGGCGTACTGCACCAAACTTTTGGGAAAGTATTTCGGGCTCCAACCGGAGAGGTCTATCCACACATTGGGTTTGTGCATGGCCACGCTCAAGGCTTCATCTTGCCAAGGAAAACTGGGATGCGCCATGACGATTTGCATGTCAGGCCAGTCAACCGCCACATCGTCTAAATGCATAGGATTGCTCAAAGCCAGTCGCAATCCACCACCGCAACGCATGCCACTGCCTATGCCGCTGTGGCCGGTGTGAAAAATGGCGGGCAGTTTGTAGGCGTTGATGACGTCGTAAATCGGCCAGGCCATTTTGTCGTAAGGGTGATAGCCTTGCACCGTCGGATGAAACTTGAAGCCGCGCACACCCTCTTCTTTGATCAAACGCTCGGCCTCACGCGCACCCATCTTGCCTTTGTGCGGATCAACGCTGGCAAAGGCAATCATCATGTCGCTGTTGTCTCGCGCGGCCTTGGCG
>Ga0255133_1000633_pt1 | contig 10254 bp, 9 predicted proteins | sample Law_Law_RepB_8d_FD_188553 | JGI IMG/M metagenome (GOLD analysis project Ga0255133, IMG submission 188553) | Freshwater microbial communities from St. Lawrence River, New York, United States - Law_Law_RepB_8d | ecosystem: Environmental > Aquatic > Freshwater > River | place: USA: New York... | reverse complement strand
TTTGTACCAGGAACTTTTTCGATTCTAGGATCTGGACGGGCGTTTTTTTCCCTTTGTCGTCAAAATTGCGACGGGTTGTACTCAGTTTGCACTCGTTTCTGACACACCTGCGCCACTTCTCTCAGGGTGTTTTAGGGTGGCGTTTCTTCCTTTATCGCTTGCGATTGCGCTCTGGGGCTCGACGGCTCGCTACACTACCCGCAGAGCAAGAATTGTGGCGACGAGGAATTGCGATCCATGGGAAAACGTGAACAAAGCGGGATGCCCTCCGATTTCGATGGGATCGTGCGCCTTTTCCCGCTCCCTAATCTTGTGTTGTTCCCAAACGTCATCCAGAACTTGCACATCTTTGAGCCCCGCTACTGCGAGATGCTCAGCGATGCTCTGGAGTCTGACGACTTGATCACCATGGCCCTCTTGGACCGTGGTTGGGAAGAGAACTACGAATCGCAGCCCCGAATTGCGAGGTCGGTTTGTATCGGTCGGATCATCAATCATACGCCACTGGGTGATGGCCGTCACAACATCATGCTAGCCGGACTGCACCGTGCTCGAATTATCGAGGAGCTCGATGTGGAGACAGCGTTTCGGCAGGCCAGGGTTGAATTGATCGAAGAGCAGGCTTGGGATCAAACGGAACTGGCGGAAGCGGCAAAATATGATTTGGTAAAGCTCTTTCGCAGTTTTCTACCCCCCGAGATTGCGAAGGCAGATCCTTTATCAGAAGTCCTCGTGCATCAATTGCCTTTGGGGGTATTAACGGATATTGTCGCATTCGCGATCAATCTTCCGTTACCTGTCAAACAGATGTTGCTAGGTGAACCTAGTGAAGAGGTTCGTTATCATACTTTGATGGAGCAACTTCGGCAGCTTAAGCAACGTGAGCCGGAACCTGTTGTACCAGTTGTCAACCGAACGCGTCATCGTACGGATGAGACTCCGCCGTTTAGTGTGAATTGAAAATTGCTTCGACTGAATCTGCGATGTTCCCTTGGTCTATTCGCCCTACGTTTCAAATCCAACTTTCCGCATGCCGCGAGGACGCGATTGTTCGATTTGAGGTCGCCATGTCGCAGCAAACTCCAGCGGCGTTGTATTTGACTCACGGTGAGTACGCAGAGTTTCATCTGGAAGATGAATTGCACCGACTCTGGTCACCTCACTTGAGTATCTACTTTCTTCCTGCGACAAGCGAAACGCATTGTGAGCTCTTTGGGCGTTTTGCGCCGCGTCCGAACATCTGGACCCTGGTTTGGATTTTCTACTTGGCGTTTTTCTGCTGCATTTTTTTCGCTTCCATTTTTGGCGGATCGCAATGGATGATTGGGCACTTCCCTTGGGGCCTAGCGATCGCTGCAGCGACGATGGTGCTTTACTTGGGTCTGTTCCTTGCAAGTCAAATCGGACAGTCTCTTTGCCATGATCAAATGGAGTTGTTGCGCAATCGGCTTGATAATGTCCTTTTTCAAGCGGGACTTGAGGTGCACAAACCGACTTCCTAAATCCAGCAGATATCCGATCGATATCCAGTGGATTTTGGATTCATCGCGATCAAGGAGGATCTTGTTTGAACGAATCGAGCAAGAGTTGTCCTGCGGCAGTTGGTTGCATATGACGTTCGAGGACATCGAGGCCAGCTTGGAACTGTTCGCGAAACTTGTCGAGCGCAGGTTTTAGTCCAAGATCTGGAAACTGCTGATCAAGCTGAGCATGGACGCGACAATTACGAGCCAATACGAATGCGCCATGAAGGATTTGAAACATCGGGCGTGGATCGGGGCGAATAGGTGCCTTGTTTATTTCTTGAGGGTTCGTCAACAAGGGATCGATCATCAGCATCGCATTGAGATACAGATGGGAGCACTCGTGGACGAGGTGCTCGAGGAACCAGCCTTGTGCGTTCTGTAAAGTTGGTGCTTTGAGCCACAGAGCGCCAAAAACCTTCGGTGGCTTAACCCCTCGATTCCATTACCAGTGAAGAGTTTGATGATCGAGACGTGGGATTGAATCTCCGCATGCATCTGCGGGTTGACTTGTCCGATTCGCTCAAGTGCCAATAGGACTTGAGAATGCAACTGCGACGTGTCTCTTTCCAGAAGAGGAAAGAATTCGAGGGCTGCGACTCCTGAAACCTGCGTTGAGCGGACTTCACGCAACAGCGAAGATTCCCAAGCATGGGTTGCGATAGACTCGGTTTGCAAACCGGTTGAATACCAAGATTCTGGAGGATCGGCCGTCCATGCTTGGATTCCATCCATGACCGCGTACCCATCGCGTCTTTCCATTGACTCGATGAGGCTGCTCAAACGTGCGCTAAGGCGGGGGGCTAAGGTACGTTGAAGATCGATGGCGCGGATACTGGAGAGCAGTATATCGAGGTTTTCGCTAAGCCCTTTGGCTGCTGTAAGCACAGCCTTCTCTGCATTGGATCGCCAAAACTCGCGAGTCAGTCTCGCGAGCACTTCCGCACGCTTTTCGTTGGGCTCCCAACAGAAAAAGCTCTCGTCGATCTCCTTCGCGAAGCTTTGAGAACCATCGGCTAAATCTCCGTAAAGCGGCTTGGCTGTGTTCCCGATATTTCCCATCGTTTGGTGATCCTTGTGTAAGCCGGGCCGTTGGTGTAAGCCAGGACGTCGGTGTAATCCGGGGCATTGTAAGCCGGCATGTTGGTATACGCTGGCACCTTATTGATTTTAGGCCCGCGTGTGGTAACGCTGCGTGTCCTTCGTGGTGCAAGCGTCGCTTGTGAACTTTCCTGCGATACCTTGTCATGCTAGCCGTAGAAAAATGGGCGTCAATGAATGACTGTAAATTAATGATTCTCAATGACTTGCAAGGTATCCAAGTAAAAACATTGCCATAGCTTTTTCCGCTAGTGCATTTGGTTTGAATGTTTGGCTTGAATGTATGGCTCGTGTATGCGGAGGAGTTTAACGCACGACCGAGAAAGCCAAGCGTTGCAGTTCGATCGCCAAATCGACTTCTTGGACAATTGTCCGACCGGCTTGGGAAGGCCGAACTGCCACGGGCGCAAAGTTCAAGACACCGGATATATTCGCTTCTTCGATCGCCGCAAGGACGCTTTGGGCTGCTGTTGCAGGGACTGCGAGGATTGCTAAGTCAACGGCTTGCTCCGAAGCAAAGGAAAGGAGTGAGCCGAGGTCTTGGATCAAAAGTCCGCCGACTTTCTGACCGATTTTTTTCGGGTCTGAGTCGAAGACTCCCACGAGGCGAAATCCTTGTTCGCCAAATCCTTTATAGCCGGTAAGAGCGCGGCCCAAGTTTCCAACGCCGACTAGAATAACATTCCAAGCGCGATCTGTTCCGAGGACATGCTGGATATTGTGAATTAGTTCATCAACGCGGTATCCAACGCCACGCTGGCCGACAGTGCCAAGGCAAGATAAGTCCTTGCGCACTTGTGAGTCTTTTAGTCCAAGCTTCTCGGCGATAGATTGGCTTCGGACGTTTACAACTTCAGCGCGGTGCATTTGCTGCAACTCGCGCAAGTAGAATGCAAGTCGAGTAACGGTCGCTCGTGGAATCTCGTTCCGCGATTTGGTCATCCGGTCACCGACTATGGGTTAGGTGACTCAGTCGTCCGGAAGGATTCCGGAGCGATGGTCTTTAAAAATTCGGCGCACTTGTCGACCGCAAAGAGTATTTGCTGATTCGAGTGGGTTGAATTGATAAAGAACCTCAATCGAGCCGCTGATTCTTCTACCGCTGGATAGAGAATGGGTTGCACGTTGACACCGGCTTCAATCATCCGCCGCGACAATTGCAATGCGTGCAGCGAATTGCCTGTAATCACCGGGACAACTGGGGTCTCGTGACTGTTGCCCGTATTGAGCCCCCTCTTTTTGGCTTCTGTTAAAAACAATCGCGCTGCTTCTTTAAGCCGAGTAACCCGCTGCGGACTTTCTTTGAGCGTTCGGATCGCCGCAAGCGCTGCGGCGGTATTTGGAGGAGAAAGCCCGACGCTGAAAACAAATCCAGGTGTGGTGTATTTGAGGTACTCGATCAGAGCGTGTTTGCCGGCGATGTACCCTCCGCATGAGCCGAACGACTTGCTGAGTGTTCCCATCCAGATGTCGACATCTTTCGGGTTAACGCCGAAGTGTTCTGCGATACCTCGCCCCGTTTTGCCCATGGTTCCAATCGAGTGAGCTTCGTCGACCATCAACCAACATTGGTGCTTCTTGCAGACTTCGACGAACTTAGGAAGTTCTGGGTAGTCTCCATCCATGCTGTAGACACCTTCGACAATCACCAACACGCGCCGATGCCGCTTGCGTTGCTCTTTGAGGATCGCATCGAGGGCTTCGAAGTTATTGTGTGGGAATGGTCGCCTGCGGCTTCCCGATAGAATCGCACCTTGGACGATACTATTGTGCGATAGGGAGTCGTGTAGGATCAGGTCTTGTTGGCCGACGACGTGGCCGATTACGGATTCGTTGGTCGAGTGTCCTCCGACCATCACTATCGAGTCTTCTACACCTATCCAGTCGGCGATTTCTCGCTCGAGTTCGCGGTGGATATCTTTCTCGCCACTGACCAATCGCGAAGCAGAGACGCTTGTGCCATATTTGCGAGTCGCTGCGACTACTGCGTCGCTGACCGCTGGATCGCCGCTCATGCCGAGATAGTTGTAGCTTGCAAAACTGATTCTCTGTTGGCCATCGACGAGGGTCGTGTCGCGAGTGAGGCCTTGGTGGACGGAGAAATAAGGGTTGGGTAACCCGGTCATCTCCATCTGTTGCATGGTCTGCTTGAGCCTGCGATATTCGGGCAAGGATTCGAACTGGTAATCCTCCGGCGCAATGACTCGTTCGGAATGCTCTTCTTCTTGGGCTACAGCAAGCCCCTCGCGGACTTTGTCTTTGCCGAACAAGCTTTCGATCGCTTCGGAGATTTCTCGAATCGTTTCGATTTCTTGAAGGATCTCTTCTGGGAATCGACCGCCGACGGAGTTCTCTAAAAAGTGTGCGATTTGCAATCGTTCAAGACTATCGAGTCCGAGGTCGACGATCACGTTGGTATCTAAATCCAAAAGCTTGGCGCGTTCTTGTGCGACGCTTTTGACAGCTCGTTTGACCAATTCAACAACCGCTGGATCCGGGTCCCGAGTTTTCTTCGGGTGAACGCCTCCTGAAGCGAATCCGTCCTTGATATCGTTCAGGGTTGCGGCAGCAATCATCGGTGGGCCGTCGAAGAGACCTTCTTCCCAACTTAGCCACTGATGAACAACCCGAAGCGTTCCTTCTCGGAACCCTTTCAAGCAAGCGTGGCGTTGGATTTTTCCAGAAGATGTTTTCGGCAATGAGGCGTGACGAACCAGCACAACCGCATCGGGTGGTATCTCGTGGTTTGCGGTTACCGCTCGTCGGATTGACTGTATTACAGGATTCCAGTCATCTTCCAAGGAGCGTTGGACTTCTACGGTGATGATCAATCGTTCACGCGGACCGGAGTCGTCAGCGAAAGCTGCGGCTGCCGAAGACTGGATCGATTCGTGGCATTCTTCGACGGTCTGTTCGATGTCTTGCGGATAGCGGTTGACTCCGCGGACGATAATCAAATCCTTCACCCGTCCAGCGACATAGAGTTGCCCGTCGCTAAAAAATCCCAAGTCGCCGGTTCGCAAGAACGGGCCTTGGCCATCTTTGGTCATCGCGCGGAAGACATCTTTCGAGATTTCGGGTTTTTCCCAGTACCCAAGTCCAACGCTAGGGCTATCAACCCAGATTTCTCCGATTTGGTTTTCGGGTTGAATCTGCAGGGTCTCGGGATCGACGATTACGACTTCTTCGTTGGAGGTTGTCACGCCGCAACCGACGAGTTTTCGGGCGTTCTCATCGGTATCTAGAACCGGTTCGACGATCCTTGCGTCGAGCAACTTCCCGTTGAAACTTCGGATCACCGGTTGTTCGTGACTTGGTCCACCGGTGACGATTAGCGTTGTTTCCGCCATGCCGTAGCAAGGCAAGTGCGCCTCGTGCTTGAACCCGACCTGTGCAAACCGCTTGGAGAACTGTTCGATGGTCGAAGCTCGTACGGGTTCTGCACCGTTGAAAGCAACTCGCCATGAGCTCAAGTCGAGTCCTTCAAGCTCTTCGTCGGTCACTTTGTCGACGCAAAGTTGATAAGCGAAATTCGGAGCTCCACTGGTCGTCGCTTTGTATTTGCTGATAGCTCGCAACCAACGAACCGGACGCTGCAAGAACGTCATTGGGCTCATCAGAACCATTGTCGCACCGAAAAACAACGGAGAGAGGATCCCTCCGATGAGTCCCATGTCGTGGTAAGTCGGCAGCCAGCTGCAACCTATACAAGTATGATGTTCGCTAAACAACGTCGAGATGATTTCGCAGTTGCGAATCAGGTGTCCATGCGTGAGCATCACCCCTTTCGGAGCTCCCGTCGAGCCCGAGGTGTACTGCAAGACCGCAAGGTGGCTATCGAGTATCGGCAGCTCCGAAAACTGAATCGCAATCGAGCGATCGATCTTGTCAGTGCCGATGATGTGGAGACTTTGCGTCTCGGTTCGCATGTTTTCATCGCGAGCGATTTGGTCTGCAACATCTTGGGTCGTCAACGCAACGGCTGCATTGCAGTCCTCGGCGATTCCTTGAATTCGAGCACCCTTGCGGTTCCGCTTCGGTGGGTACGCAGGCACGGCGACGCAACCGGCGTATAAGCAACCGAAGAAACCGGTGATGAATTCCAAGGTTCCTGGTGGGTAGAGCATCAGCACGCGGGATCCGACCGGATGGGTCTCGAGGATCTTCACCGCCGTCGCCCGAGCTGCGTGATCTAGCTCCGCATAGGTAAGGCTCGTCTCGTCGCTGCTTTCCCCGTCGGTCAGGTAGAAGGCGACCTTATTCGGAAACGTGTTCGACCAATATCTCAACAGGTCGACCATGGTCGTAAGGGGCGGATTATAGGGTGCGTGAACCGCGCTCACGTCCAGCTTGTTGTATTCTTTGACTCGTTTCACAGACTCTACCACTTCCCTGAGGATTCCCCGAGGATCGATGCCGGAGTTCGGCGGAATGACAATTGACATTTTGCTCGCATTCATGTGGCTTTGGTGCGTACTCATAGTGGTTGTATCGGCAATTGGTTATACCTTCTATTTGTCAAACTCGGTACAGGCGAACATTTCGGAACAACCCGCACCCTATTTTTCCTCGCCGAGGGGGGACGCCCCTCGAGTTTTTTCCTTTCAGTTCCTTAAAATCATTTCGATCTAGTCGGACTGGCCCCAAGTCAGTCATTGAGATAGTTAATCGTCGCGAAAGTTTCCTTCAGATGGCGAACCGTTTTAGGGTGCTGCCCCAAAACAAGCAAATTCGAAAGAAAATTTCCACTTGCTTGATGTTCCATCTAGATTTATACTTTCGCCCCCTTCTGGTAAGGCTCGCTGGGTGTTACGATCCGACCTGCCGATAATCCCTTCAGCGGTAATCCCGTCATCGGTGGCTTTCGCCTCAGATCAGGGAGAACTTGGGCTACCAAGTTCATCACATCGAGAAAACATTGAAGAATTGTTATGATTGCTCAACAAAAGACAACAGTCGCAAAGACAGGTAAAGTCGATCAGAAATGGTATGTAGTCGACGCAACCGACTGCACGCTCGGCCGACTCGCGAGTGAAATCGCTATGGTTTTGATGGGCAAACACCGCCCGCAGTACACCCCACACGTTGACACCGGCGAATTTGTGGTCGTGATCAATGCGGAAAAGGTCAAGATGAGCGGCAGAAAACTCGAACACCGCCACTACACTTGGTATAACGGATACCACCGCCAGAAGATCGAATCCTATGGCGAACGCTTGGAACGAAAGCCAACGGACTTGGTCCTCTTGGCTGTCAAGCGAATGTTGCCAAAGAAGAACAACTTGGCGCGACATATGCTTGGGAAATTGAAGGTTTACGCTGGCAACGAGCATCCACACCAAGCTCAAAGCCCGATTCCACTCCCACCACGAATCAAGACGAACTAGTTCTTTAGCAGGCTAGTTTTCAAACTGGCGGTTGTGGACTACCAGCGACCGCTAAACCAATCTTAGTACTGAAATTTTCATTCCCTGATAGAGTCCGAGCGAGATTTAGGCCATGTTCATCAAGAAAGACAAGATCAGCGGAGATAGCTTGGGAACCGGTCGTCGAAAGACCAGTGTCGCTCGCGTTCGCGTTCGTGCAGGCTCCGGCAAGATCACCATCAACGACCGAGCATTCGAAGAGTACTTCACGACCGACGCAGAACGTCGTCTCGTGACCCAAACTCTTGATCACGTTGGTCACGGCGACAAGGTCGATGTTTTCGCTCGCGTCGCTGGCGGTGGCCCAATGAGCCAAGCCGGTGCGATTCGAATGGGACTCGCCCGTGCCCTCGTCAGCCTCGCTGAAGAAAACTTCCAACCGCTTCGCGATGACGGATTCCTTACCCGCGATTCCCGCATGAAGGAACGCAAGAAGTACGGTCTCCGCGGTGCACGCCGTGGTACACAGTTCTCCAAGCGTTAATCGCAAGGTTTTCGATTATTTGGTCGTAGGCTCCGGATTCTCCGGAAGCCTACTGTCCTGGATATTGGCTTCGCAAGGACGTTCCGTCCTTCTCGTCGACAAGGCGAAGCACCCTCGGTTTGCTATCGGGGAATCTTCTACCCCAACAGCCGACTTTCTCGTCGCGTTTCTCGCTCAGCGATGGAATCTCAAAGCGCTTGCCCCACTCGCCTCGTGGGGTAACTGGAAATCGCATTACCCGGATCTGCGGTGCGGCAAAAAACGGGGCTTCTCCTACTACGAACACCGCCGGCACCAATCGCTTCCCTACGGTGAACTTGATCGCCACTCCGTACTCGTTGCTGCAAGCGCCTCCGATGCATGGAGCGATACGCACTGGTTTCGTAGCGATGTGGATGCTTTCTTAGCCCAGCAAGCCGTTGACGCTGGTGCGGTGCTCGTCGAAGACGCGACGATCGACGAAGCAAATTTTGACCCCATCGATCATCGCTGGGCGGTTCGCCTGCAGGATGGATCTGGAGAGAATTTAAACGTACAAGCGACCTGGCTCATCGATGCAACTGGCCCCAGTGGTGGACTTGCACGCTGGACGAAAAGTAGTGATGACTCCGATTGGATGAGGACGCGGACATCTTCGGTGTTCGGTCATTTCCTCGACGTAGGAGCATTCGAAGAGTCTGCACAGGCAGCAGATCCATTCTGTGGCGATGATGCCGCCCAGCATCATGTGCTCGATTCAGGATGGTTCTGGATGCTTCGTTTCGATCATGGCGTAACGAGTGTCGGTTGGGTGCATCCTTGGAGTGGCCGTGAGCAAAATGAAAGGCTCTTTTGGGATGAGGTTCGAGCTCATCCAAGCCTTGGTCGGATCATGCATAAGGCCAGGCTGATTGAACCCCATGCAATGGGATGCATTGAACGGATAAGTCGTTGTCGAGCGAGTGCTTTTGGGCCTGGCTGGGTCTCCTTACCCGTGTCGTACGGATTTGTGGATCCATTGCATTCGACCGGCATTGCACATGCGCTCAGCGGTGTAAGCCGCTTGGCAGAGATCTTCAGTCGCCCCACGAGCGACATCTACTTAAAGCTCGATAGATATCAATCCGATTTGCGTAACGAATTGCAATGGATAGATACGTTAGTCGCAGGTTGTTACGCATCGCAGCCATCCTTTGAGTGCTTCTATGCGTTTGCATGTTTTTACTTTATTGCCGCAATCGAGTTCGAACGTCAACTTGCTGCGGATCCGAGTCATTGGCCGCTGGGGTTCCTTCAAGCTAGCGACAGCAATCTGCGCGATGTAGGTGAGCAAGCTTATCAGTTGCTTTTGCATCGCAGCGATACGAGTGGTGGTCAATCAGATTCAATCGCCCAACTAGGCGAACATGGTATAGGCTTTGTTGATCAAGTAAGAAGTTGTATTAAGCCTTGGAATCGAGTCGGTCTACTTGATCCTTCAAACGGAAACCGCATTGCACATTCGGTAGCCCCGAAGTATGCGGCTGCGATTTCCGCTTTATGCGATTGATAGGAACAGTGTTCGATTGATAGGAACAGTGTTCGAGCGAACCGTTTCGAGCTCATGAGAATAACTCTGAGCTCGACGGCCGTGTCTTATTGTTTACTAGTTGCATCGAATCGATCGAGCATCATGATTTTGTTCCAAGCCGCAGCAAAGTCATTTACGAATTTTGCTTTTGCATCATCGCTTGCGTAGACC
>Ga0255133_1000627_pt1 | contig 10350 bp, 9 predicted proteins | sample Law_Law_RepB_8d_FD_188553 | JGI IMG/M metagenome (GOLD analysis project Ga0255133, IMG submission 188553) | Freshwater microbial communities from St. Lawrence River, New York, United States - Law_Law_RepB_8d | ecosystem: Environmental > Aquatic > Freshwater > River | place: USA: New York... | reverse complement strand
GCGCAGGGGTGGATCGCGCAGTGATCACGGTTGAAAAAGCTTTAGCCCTCTATGGCGCACCGGTCTATGTGCGAAAGCAGATCGTTCACAACGTCCACGTCGTTGCATCCCTAGAAGCAAAAGGTGCGATCTTTGTGGAAGAAACTGATGAAGTTCCAGAGGGCAAAACCGTTGTCTTTTCTGCCCACGGAGTTTCACCACTTGTGCATGAGCAAGCAGCAGCTCGTAATCTAAAAACTATTGATGCAACATGCCCATTGGTAACCAAGGTGCACCACGAGGTTCGACGCTTTGCCACAGAAGACTCTGAAATTTTGCTGATTGGTCACCATGGCCACGAAGAGGTTGAAGGCACCGCTGGTGAAGCACCAGATCGTGTTCGAATTGTTGATGGGTTAGATGGTGCTCGCACCATTCAACCAACCCCTGGCAAGAACTTAGTCTGGCTTTCTCAAACAACGCTCTCTGTTGATGAAACTATGGAAGCTGTTGCAATCCTGAAGGAGCGCTTTCCAGATATTCAAGCACCACCTAGTGATGACATTTGTTATGCAACACAAAATCGTCAAGAGGCGATCAAAGAGATTGCATCACAGGCTGATTTAGTAATTGTTGTGGGTTCTCGCAACTCCAGTAACTCTGTGCGCCTGGTTGAGGTTGCATTGGAATACGGCGCCAAAGCCTCCTATCTAGTGGATTACGCCGAAGAGATCCAGGATGAGTGGTTCACAGGTGTTGAAACTATTGGTCTAACAAGTGGTGCATCAGTTCCTGAAATTTTAGTTAAGGATGTCCTAGCAACGCTGCACGAACATGGCTTTAAGGATGTTCAAGAAATCACCGCTGCAGAGGAATCACTTCTTTTTGCGCTACCACCAGAGCTTCGAAAAGATATGAAGGCAGCTGGTCAAAACTAAGGTTTTAAAGGATCGGCTTTTGGTGGGAATTTTCCAAAGAAGTTAAACCAAAATGAAAATGATCGACCGATTAAGAGAGCAATGATAACTGTTCCTATTCCAACATCTCCACCAAGAAAGTAACCAACGGTTAATACTAGAATTTCGATCATTGCGCGGACAACGGTAAATGGCATTTTTGTTTTACCTGTAAATGCCAACATAATGCCGTCACGAGGCCCGGTACCCAAGCCACAGGTTATATACATCGCACCGCCAGCACCTGTAATGAATACGCCAGTAAGCACAAGTAAATAAGCCATGAACGTGTTGGCTGGATGCGGGATGTAATCAACACCTATTTGCAATCCAAATGCGAAGAAAACTGTGTTTGCGACAGTTCCATAGCCAGGCTTTAGAGAGAGCGGGATCCACATTAAGAACAGAGTGAGACTTACTAAAAAGAATGAAACACCAAGTGGTAATCCAGTTTGGACAGAGATGCCCTGGGCGAGAACTGTCCAAGGCGCTGTTCCGAGATCGGATTGAACAGTAAATGAGCCTCCGATACCTAACAAAATAATTCCGATTGTTAAGAGAAAAACCCGCAACCATGAAAGATCCCACAAGCCATCTGCTGTCCAACGAGTAATTGGCACCTCATTATTGGGTGCAATTAGATTGATAGCTTTTTGCTGAAACCTCTTGAATCTGTTATCCACTGTCAGACTCGTAGCTCTTGATTATCGAACTATGGTCCAAATCAGAGTTACCTTTATCTATGTGTTCTTGATACAGATCGAATAAGAGTTGAGTCAAAGGTAGTTTTAGTCCTGCGCCATCAGCCGCCTCTAGCGCGATCAATAAGTCCTTTAACTGAAAAGAGGATTTGCCACCGTTGCTAAAATCTCCTGATATCAACTTGGACCACTTTGTCGTCAATGTGCTTGAGCCAGCTAATCCATTTGAAATAACATCAAAAAAGTCTTGATCTGATATGCCAAACTTTCTAGAAAGAGACAGTGCTTCGGCGATTGCAACTAAGTTTCCTCCAACAAGAATTTGATTACATGCCTTTAATCCTTGCGCAGAACCAATTTCTCCAACGTGTTTAATTGAAGTTCCGATAACCTTTAAGAACGGAAGTATCCGTGCGTAATCTTGGCTACCTCCGCCAACCATTATTGAAAGACGAGCCTCTTGGGCTCCCACATCACCACCGCTGACCGGGGCATCAACCGCGCGAGCACCCTTGGTGCCAACTAGCTCGTTGATTTCAAACATGCTCTCAGGTGAAACAGTTCCCATCACAACAAGCAGGTCATCTTTGTCCAACGTCTCGAGAAGTCCATTGTGTAGAACTTCTATGACCTCATCACTATTTGGCAGCACGGTAAGAATTACTCCTGCATCAAATGAATTAAGGTTTTGAGCAATAGAAACGGAGTTAGCCTTAAAATTCAGACACTTTTGGGGATTTCGATTCCAAATCTGAATCTGAAACTTAGAACTCAAATTATGTGCAATGGGTTCACCGATTGCGCCTAATCCAATTACTCCTATTTCGTAATGATGCATGTAGTTGCTAACCCTTAATTACCTTAAGTTTTGCAACGGCATCAGGAGATAGCGAGACATTACCAACCGGAAGTCTCATGGTGCCAAGGTTGGGATTATTGAGTACTTTACCTGCCTCTTTCACGGCAGAAATAATGTCACCAAAAACGAACTCTGGCTGTAAGAATCCATTAACCGTATCGATTACAAATTTCAGAGTCTCTTCAGCTTCCTGTAGATGGCCCCCTCGATACTTTCTATACACCTCTGCCATCTGAGCAGGAAAGATGTTGCCAAGTCCGCAAATTCCGCCAGAGGCACCTTTCTGCAAAGCTTGTATTAGCAAACTGTCTGAACCAACGAGCACCTTAACTTTTTTGCTTAAGAAATCCTCGGCAGAGCTAATGATTCCCGATGAATCCTTAACACCCCATATTGGAATTTGTGAAGCAACGGAACTTGAAAGAGTGACCACAGTTGCTGGGATGTTATAAGCGATTATTGGATGTGTGGTCTTTCGAGCGATTAGTCTGTAAAACTCTATGAGGTTTTCATCAGTCACCGGTCTGTAATAACTCGGCGGAGAGACCATCACGCCGGCGATTGGAAGATCCTCAGCAAACTCTAAATACTCTTGGATTTCAGCAAGTGAGTTTGAAATGATGGTTGGAATCAACAACTTCCCGTTGGTCACATTTAACAGGTCAGTCGTCACCCTCTTTTTCTCGGCAAGCGAGAGTGAGCTGCCCTCGCCAAAAGTCCCAAAGGGGACTAGCCCAGTCACCCCATTGCTCAAGAGCCAGGCTCCGTGTTCCTTGGTGGCAACGTAATCCACCTTTTGATCTTTGTTAAAGATGGTGAACTGCGGAACAAATAGACCCTCAATCATTATTTCTGACCCTTCATCTCTTTATGGCGAGGATTATTGCCCCGCCTACCCCACGTAACGGTTCTATAACTTCGACAAAAAGACTCGCCACGGCTATATCCATTGTGTGTCCTATACCACTATAGTCCTGTTAATCGTTAACCGTTCACAAGGAGGACGCTCAATGAAAATCAAGTCAACTAGCCGCATCGTCGCGGCTATAGCTACATTCGGGCTCGCAGTAGGTGCCTTGGTTGGTGTGCAATCTGCACAAGCAGCCACAGGTGCAAATTGCACCGTAAAGTCAAAAATCAGTAACGCTGTATGTGATGTGGTCATATACGGCACTCTTCACAAAGTTTCTTCATTAGACCCCAACGTTCCATCTCTTGGTGGGTACACCGACTCTCAGATGGCTTACATCATTCAAGGCAAGTTATATCGCTTTGATGCAAGCGGAAAGCCACAACGTGACCTTGTTGCCAAAGCTGAAAAGAGTGCAGACGGCAAGACAATCACTCACACCTTGCGCGATGCTAAATATTCAGACGGTACTGCAATTACTGCAGCTGATGCCGTTAATGCATATAAGCGCTGGGTTGATCTAAAAATTTCATCTTCATACATTGATGCAGTACAAACTGTTGTAGCAAAGGATTCAAAGACTTTGGTGTGGACATTGAAGCGCCCATACCCAGATTTCAACTTTGCATTAGCACAACAGTTCTTGGGTATTCACCCAGCAGGTAAGACTGATACAGAAGCCAAGGCTAAGGAGTACTTTAAGAATCCTGTAGCTGGTGGACCAATGATGGTTAAGACATTTGTACCAGGAACAGATCTGTTTGTGGCTGTTGCAAATCCAAATTACTGGGCTAAGTCTCTTGTTAAAGAACTTCGCGTCGTATCAATTCCTGACGGAAATACTCGCCTAGCGGCTTACCAGGCTGGAAGTATTGACTATGCAATGGAGCTTCCATTAGCTGCTAAGTCAATCAAGTGGGACAAGACAAAGTACCGCGTAACTGGTGAGCAAGATTCTGGTACTTTCATGTTGGCGTTTAACCTAGGTGTTAATCAGCCAAACAAGGCACTTACAGACCCACGAGTTCGCCAAGCAATCTCAATGGCTGTGAACCGTGCAGCAATTATGCGTACAGCGTTTTCAAACTTGGGTAAGGTGAATTGCGGAATGCAGTTCAACTACAACAATGACTACGCGCTATGTTCACTTCCAAAGAATGGTGCACCTGATCGTGATGGAGCACGTAAGTTGCTAGCAGCTGCCGGATATCCAAATGGATTCAAGGTTAAGATGAACGTTCCTAACCGAATCTTCTGGCAGGATGCAGCTCAGGTTGTTAAAGACAGCTTGAAGCTAGTTGGCATTGATGTAACTATTGACATGGTTACACCAGACTCTGCAATCACACCAATCATTAACAAGCGTGACTGGGAAATGATGTGGTTTGGTAACAATGCTGCAACTCCAATTCTTCAGCTATCTAACTGGTTCAAGCCAGGTGGAGTGTGGTCTGTGAATGCAAATATTCAAGACTCATTACTTGTTGAAACGAATAAGTTGCTCAATGAAGCCTCAGCAAGTGAGAGCCCAGCAGTTATCAAAGAGAAGTTAGCGGCTGTTGAAAAGATTGCATTTGATCTTTCAGCATTTATTCCAATTGGAAACCGCTTCTATCTATCCGGTAGCCGTATTGGTGACAATATCGCCGAAGCTCTACTGCCAGGTCAGTTGCAGTTCGTAATTGCAACAAACCCAGCACTTCCAAACGACTAATAACCAAATAGTCGGCGGTTAGCGATAAGCCAAGTCAACGAGGGTACTTGGCAAAATGTCGAGAGCCTGGGTGTCTCTTTAGGGAGACACCCAGGTAATCGATTTTTTATGTAAAGAGTCAATCATCAGCAGGAAAGGCTAATACTTAACCCGTGAATAGAAATGTATTTCTGCGGAAACTTGGTGGACGCCTTCTGCGCACGATCTCAATCTCCTTTTGGGTCATGGTTATCTCCTATTCCCTTATGAGACTTTCACCTGGTGATCCTGCAGAAGCTCGATTAGGAGCTGGCGCGGATCCAGAAGCCATTATTAAATTGCGTGAAACTCTCGGTCTTAATGAAAACGCTTTTGTTGCTTTTGTTGATTACTTCACTGGCGTATTGCGGGGGGACCTCGGCGTATCACTTGCCAATGATGTAGAAGTACTTGAGATAATAAAGCGCACCTTCCCACTTACATTGACCTACATTGTTCTCTCGGTGTTTTTTGCATTCATCATTTCAGTCCCTATCGGAACAATTATTGGTTGGTCAAATAAGGCTTCAGCCGTTTATGTATTTCGAGGAATTACTTCAATAATTATTGCAACGCCAAACTTCTTTATTGCAATGGTCGGTATCCTATTGTTTAGCGTTAAGTATAATTGGGCTCCGTTATTTGGTTATGTAAGCGATTTTCCAGGCAATTTAAAGTATTTGTGGCTGCCAATAACAGTTAACACCTTGATTTTAGTATCAATTATTTCCAGAGTGCTTCAAACCTCTGTTGTTGATACAAGAGCGGAAGAGTTCGTTGAAACAGGCATTATCCGCGGTGTGAGTCGCCCACGATTTTTCTGGTTCTACATCCTAAAGCCATCGCTTGCACCAACTGTTGTTTTACTTTCATACATGATGGGAACGATGCTAGGAGCCACGGTGATCCTAGAAACGATTTTCTCTCTCCCGGGTATTGGCCGCGAATTAGTAGGTGCTGTTTTGGCAAATGATTATCCGGTAGTTCAAGGCATCCTTCTATTATTTGGTGTGATAACGGTTTTCTTAAGTTTTATCGGTGATCTATTGGCATATGCGTTAGATCGGAGAGTAAAGCTATGAGTAACAACAAAGCATTTGCGGCTGATGCATCTCGCAAAGAGCGCATAAAAGAGTGGGTTTCTAGACCTGGCGGATTCGGAATTATTACCGGGTCCTTAATGTTTGCTGCTATCACTTTGGTGGGCTTTATCTATCCACTAGTCGGACCATACGCGGCTGATGAATTTGTTGGCGAATCACTGGAAGGTCCGTCACTGTCACATCCAATGGGGTTAGATCAGCTCGGCAGAGATGTGATGACACGTGTTTTTTCAGCGGTTCCAGCAGATATCGGAATTGCTTTTCTTGGGGTGACGATTCCGCTGACAATCGGAACCGTAGTTGGAATTCTCTTGGGAATTTCAAAGAATAAATACGTGGTTAGCACGGTGAGTTCCCTCATTGACGGAATCAATGCATTCCCGCTATTAATTATTGCGATAGCAATGGTTACCTTCCTAGGGCCTGGATTATTTAATGTTGTAATTATTTTGACGCTCATGAGTTGGGCAAGATATGCACGTATTGCACGAACAAAAGCGGTTGTAGTACTACAACAAAACTACATCGAAGCAGCTAAGTTAATGGGCTATTCCAAGCGTCGCGTTATTTCAAAGCATGTTGCTCCCAATGTTTCTTCTGAAAGTCTTGCCTACGCTCTTAGTGACTTTATCTTGGTAATTATTATCGTTTCAGGTCTTTCATTCTTGGGATTTGCTGCACGCCCACCAATGCCTGAGTGGGGGTCAATGATCGCTGATGGAAGAACTTTTCTAGGCCAAGCATGGTGGTTAACCGTGTTCCCCGGTCTAGCAATTTGCTGGTCAGCAATTTCACTGTCATTTATTGTTGAAGGACTTTCTCGCAGAGATCGAGGAAATTCATGAGTAATGCACTCGTTCAAATCGACTCACTGTGCATTGACGTTAAGGTAACGCGTACTCGCAGATTAACAATTGTTAATAGCGCTACTTTTGATGTTCAACCAGGACAGCTTCTCGGACTTATTGGTGAATCTGGTTCAGGAAAGACGATGTTATGTCGTTCTTTGGTTGGCACACTGCATCGTCGCGGCGCCTACATCAATTCAGGCTCACTAACATTTAATGGAATTGATTTAGTCAATGCATCACCTAAGGAATGGCGAGACATTAGAGGAAAAGAGATTGGATACATTCCACAATCTGCTTTAGCTGGACCAAATCCTGTTATGACTATCGGTGCGCAAATGGCTGAAGCGATCCAGCTAGGCGAGAAGATGGATAAAGGCGTAGTTCGAAAGCGCGCCATTGAGCTTCTTGAAATCGTTCAAATTCGCCGCCCAGAGATTGTTCTTAAGCAATACCCATACGAGCTTTCGGGTGGTATGAAGCAGCGCGTAATGATTGCTTGTGCAATTGCCCGTGAACCTAAGCTAATTGTTGCTGATGAGCCAACAACAGGGCTTGATGTAACAGTACAGGCCGAGATCATGCAGCTTCTCAAGCAGATTCGTAAAAATCTCAACACTTCAATTATTCTTGTTTCCCACGACCTTCCACTCATCAATGAGGTCTGTGATGACATCGTGATCATGCATGCAGGATCTACTGTAGAAAAGATTCCATCTGCAAAGATTCAAGACACGCGTCATCCATATACCGAAGCTCTCTACAGATCGAGAATCGACTTAGTCGAACCGCGAGGAAAACTTGTCACGATTAATGGTCAACCACCAACAGTTGGTGACTGGCCAACTGGTTGCCGCTTTGCAGGACGTTGTGATTATGCAAAGCCAGGATGCTCTGCAGATGTTGAGATCCCATCAATTAAAATTGGACCTAATCACCTAACTTCATGTATCCGCCAGGCAGAGATTTGGGGGAAGTAAATTGAATTTATTAGAAGCTTTCGATGTCAGTGTTACCTTCAAAGCATTTGGCTATGAAGTTCAAGCTGTAAAGAATGTTGATTTCGTTTTGCCACAAGGCAAAGTTGTAGGCATTGTTGGTGAGTCAGGTAGTGGCAAATCAACCTTTGCAAGAGTTCTCTCAGGCTTGCAAGAGCCAACAGGGGGATATGTCACATACCTAGGTGCTCCTATTCAAGATGGCAAGGAGATCTATAAAGGCGAGCTACGCAAAGCTGTCCAGATGGTTTTTCAAGATCCGTATAGCAGTTTGAATCCACGTATGCGCATCATCAATGCGGTGGCAGAAGCGGTGCGAGTTCACCAAAACCCAAATAAGGCCGAGGCGCAACAGATTGCACTTGATTTGTTAAAGCGCATGGGAATTAGTGAAATCGATGCCTTTAAGTACCCAAGTTCGCTGTCAGGTGGCCAGCGCCAGCGTGCCTCAGTGGCACGTGCACTGTCGGTTCAACCAAAGATTTTGATCGCCGATGAACCAACATCGGCTATTGACCAGAGCGCACAATCTCAACTTCTTGAGCTCTTTAGTGAACTTATTATGGATGGATTATCGATTGTGCTTGTGTCTCACGACCTTGGAGTAATTCGCTACTTAACTGATAATGTTTACGTTATGCAAAACGGTGAGTTTGTCGAAACGGGATCATCTTCAAAAATATTTGAAAATCCTTCAAATGCTTACACACAAAAACTTATTGCTTCAATTCCATCATCTGGCAAGAAATAGAAGAGTTTGTGAACCAAGTTGTTTGGTGTCAATGGAACGACATTGCAATACCGCACAACTGGAAGTTAATTAGTGCGCCAGTAGATACCTTGAGTAAGAGTGAGTTATCTGAGATAACAATCTATGTGCCAACATATATGGGCGGCAAGAAGTCACTAGATCCAATTTCAGATTTACCAAACCTTAGAATGGTTCAGTTATTGACGGCTGGGTATGAAGATGTAGTTCCGTTTATGCGAAATGACCTAATACTGTGTAACGCTCGAGGAGTACACGATTTCTCTACCTCCGAATTAGCTATCTCTTTGATCTTGGCCCACTATAAGAATCACCACGAATTTGCCGGCAATCAAAGCCAGGGTTTCTGGAATCATAAAACAATAGGTTCGCTCTACGGTAAAGAGATTGCAATCATCGGGGCTGGATCTGTTGCTCAGCGGTTAAAGAGCATGCTTGCCCCTTTTGAATGTAAGGTCACAATGTTTGGACAAAGCGCCAGAGATGGTGTTGAAGCAATCTCAACTGCTCAAGCAACTATCGGAAAGTTCGATTGTGTAGTGCTCTTGGTACCTCTGACTTCAGGCACACGTAACCTTGTAGATAGTGCTTTTCTTGCAGCTATGAGAGATGGAGCATTGCTCGTCAATGTCGCTCGGGGGGCTGTAGTTAATACCGAGGCATTATGCGCGGAGTTAAAGGCAAAGAGGCTATTTGCAGCCTTAGATGTAACAGATCCTGAACCACTTCCCAAGGAACACCCACTATGGGAACTCAAAAACTGCACCGTGGTCCCACATGTTGGTGGGGATTCCACAGCCTTTGAACCACAGGCACACGCATTTCTCGCTGAGCAGTTCCAAAGAATGGCCCAAGGGCAACAACCAATAAATATCATCGATTGGAAAAAGCTATGAACTTTTCAGTTATCGCATCATTCACAGTTGCACTTGAAACAGTAGGGCTTTTTGAGGAATCTTTGGCAAAGCTGGCCGCGAAAACTCAACAAGAGCCCGGTTGCATTGAATATGAGGTTCACAAGAATTCAGAAATTGATGGAGCATATTTTATTGTTGAAAAATACGTAACCTACGAAGACTATGTTGCACACCGTGAAAGCGCCCACATACTTGAATTCAAAGCAGCAGTTGGGAATAGCTTTATTCAGCCGCCAGTTGTTCTTCGTGGCAGCAAAGCCTGGTAAAGCTCTACTTAGATATTTGTTTCAGATGAACGCTTTTTAGATGGTTTGCTCTTAGCCTTTTGATTTAAATACACAAACCAGCCATATGCCGCAGCAATAATCAAAAATGGTGCCTCTGATGCAAGAGCTGCAATGAAATCAATTCCAACGCGAGATGGTCTAAATCCATCCGCAATCATTGTTATGAATAGGGCAGATCCTGCAAATGCCAATGGGGGAGTAACAACTGCAACATAGGTTGTTCCTGGGCGACCAAAGCGAAGTGAGCCATAGAGGGCTGCGCAAATTGCGATTCCAGTAAGGACTCCAACA
>Ga0255133_1000625_pt1 | contig 10357 bp, 10 predicted proteins | sample Law_Law_RepB_8d_FD_188553 | JGI IMG/M metagenome (GOLD analysis project Ga0255133, IMG submission 188553) | Freshwater microbial communities from St. Lawrence River, New York, United States - Law_Law_RepB_8d | ecosystem: Environmental > Aquatic > Freshwater > River | place: USA: New York... | reverse complement strand
CGATATTTTTTCAACTTCTTTGTCTGTTATGTTGTTAAGAAAATCTACAACTGATCGTATTCCTAAGCTTCTCATTTGAGGTATTTTTTGTGATAATGCCCAAGAATCAAAAAGATGCTTATGTCTTGGTAAAGACTCTCTAATCAGTTGATTCTGAAATAATAGTTCTGCTGCATTGTGAAATCCAATTTGTATCATAAAAAATCTCCTATTATAATATAGTTTTTAATAAATATCACTAAATTAAAAATAAGATTAATGAATAAGGGGAAAATAATGGCTGATGAAATTTATAGACCACAAAGACCAAACACACCTAACGGATTTGGCGGCAACAATCCTGTTAATTTGCCAAAAGAACAACAGATGGATTTACCGGAAAATCATCCTTTAAGACAGCAAATGCCGCCACAAGGGCAACCTCAAGGACTACCACCAGAGTTTAATAATTTTCCCGCTGGAGCAGTCACAGGTAATATTCCTCCTCAATTCAGATCTCAACTTGGTGGTGATACTTCTGGTTTTGCGCCAATGCCTAAGTCGCAAATGGACGTTTCGACTGCAATGGTGATGATGAATGCAAACCCTGAGCTTAATGCTATCTTAAATGCATTAAAGCAAAATAGCATTAACTACGAAGAAGTAATGCTTCCTAGTAGGGGAAAGTTTTATGATGGGACAGATGGACCAACGAATGGAATAATTCACATTAGACCGATGACTGGTGAAGAAGAGCAAATTCTTGCGACACCTAGATTTGTGAAAAAGAACACTGCTATTAATATGATTTTTAGCAAGTGTATCAGAGAAGATATTAAACCAGAAAATCTTCTTTCACAGGATAGAACATTTCTTTTGATTTATCTTCGTGGTATTAGCTATGGAACTGATTATGACATTCAAATTAAATGTCCAGAAACAGAAAGGCAATTTTCAACAACTGTTGATTTAGACACTTTGGAAATCATTAGATGTCCTGATAATTTTGGACCAAACAATTTGAATGGTGTTTTGCCAAAAAGTAAATATAAATTTAGTTATAGGTTTGGAAGAGGCAAAGATGAAAATGATTTGCAACAATACAGAGAATCAAAAATAAAAGCATTTAGTGAAACGGCGCTAGATGACACAATGACATTTAGACTTGCGCTTTTGCTAAATAGTGTTGAAACAATCACAGATAAAGAAGAATTGAAAGTATTAATCAGAAATTTGTCTATTCAAGATGTAAATTACATGAGAAATGTTATCAATGATCCTCCATTTGGAATGGAAACAAATATTACGGTGCTATCTCCTTATTCAAACGAGGACTTTGAAATAGAATTGCCACTTGATTCAGGTTTTTTCTTCCCAAAGAGCAAGAAGGCGAATTAAGTCCGAGCCTGAAGTTATGGCAAGCGTTGATGGATGAAATGTTTTTCTTTCTCTATCATCTGCGTGTTCAAAAACAAGACTTTATGCAATTTACAATTGCTGAAAGAAAATATTTGATTGATAAGTTTGTGGAGCAGAAGACAAAAGAAAAAGAGGAATACGATAAAGCTTTCAAAGGTGGTAGGAAATAAAAATGGCAACAAAAGAAAGATATCAGAATCCAGTTCCAAACGACACAGTTGTGTTGCGATTGTTTGTTTACAACCAGAACTCTTTTTCTAATGTGCAATCAATAGAAAAAGTAGAAATTTATAAAATGCCTGATGATGCATCAATTAACGATGTATCTAAAGGAACGCTTTTTCGAACAATAAGTCCTCCTGATATTAAGCAAGATGATACTGGAAAGTATTATGTTGATTTAGTTGCAGACTATCCTTTATTCACTGTTGGCAAGTATGTAGATATTTGGCATGTTGTGTTTGCTTCAGAAGAAGGCACAAACCAAATCATCAATACTTTTAATCTTTATGCAGATCTTTGGTATACAACGCCAATACCAGTTGTTTATGATTTTAGTTTCGTGTTTCGTCCCAATAGATTCAGAAAAGGATCAAAGCAATATATTATTTGCCAGATAACGCCTAATGTTCCAAGGGGAACAGATCTTGGTCGATATTATGAAAACCTAATTATCAATTCGAATGTCATGATAAGCATGGAATTGACTTGTGGTGATTGTGTGCCAGCAGAACAAGATCTTAGGCTTGTTTTAGACCAAGCTCCAACTGACTATAGAGAAAAGAACTACGCATATTATTTGCTTGATACTACTGAATTGGAAGTTGGTATTTACAATGTTTGGTTCACCATGGAGATGGGTGAAAACACATTCATTTCTGATCGAATGAATCTACAAATCTTTAATTGACAACCTTTTTCAACATCCTTATGATGATGACATCCAATCAAGGAGGTTGTCATGAATCTTGTAGAAAGACTCAAAAAACATTTCGATGTCGAAAGTAATGTCTTGATAACTGGCGCACATGGCGTTGGTAAAACATCTATTATCAAACAGGTATTTGAAGACAATGGCTTGGTTCTTAATGAATCATGGCTTTATTTCTCAGGATCTACTCTTGATCCTTGGGTTGACTTTATCGGCATTCCAAAAGAAATAGAATACAACGGCAAAAAATGCATTGAAATAATACCACCAAAAGCATTTATAGATGAAGGTAAGATTCAAGCTATTTTCATCGATGAGTTCAATCGTTCGCCTAGCAAGATCAGGAATGCTCTTTTAGAACTTTGCCAATTCAAATCCATCAATGGTCGAAAATTTCCCAACTTGAAAGTTGTTTGGGCTGCGATCAATCCAGAAGATGAAGAAAATACTTATGATGTAGAAAGGCTCGATCCTGCTCAAAAAGATCGATTTCCCGGTAATCAAATATTTGTTCCATACGCTTGTGATGCAGATTATTTTATCAAAAAATACGGTAACGACATAGCAACAACTAGTATTAATTGGTGGAACGATTTACCCGAAAACATCAAAAAACAAGTTTCACCTAGAAGACTTGATTATGCCCTCGAATATATGGCTAAAGGTATACCTTTAGAAGACATTCTACCAAAAGATAGCAATCCGTCTAAATTAAGACAAGATCTTAGTAATGGTCCCATTGATAAGAAACTGTCCAAATTGTATGAAGCAAAAAATGTAAAAGAAGCAAAATTATTTTTAAATGTAGAAAACAACTATGTATCTGCCATAAAGATAATCAACATCAACGAAGGCTATAAAGAATTTTTTGTTCCTTTGTTGAAGAAGGAAAAATTATGTTTATTGATTGCTGATGAAAAGATGTCTATTTCAGATTATATCTTAGCAAACAAGAACAAACATCCTGAATTCAAATCAGCAGTAGAAGACATATTGACTGCTAGTACAAATCCAAAAGCATTGATGAAAATAAGATCCTATTATGCTTCTAATGGCATAGAAGAATCAAGTAAAACCAAAGATATAAATAATGGCGTTGTCAAATCGTTGTCAAATAATGATTACATAGATCAATTTGACAAATGTAGCAAGAAAGATAAAATTAAAATTGTTATGCAAAATTTTCCAGATGATCCAAATGTTGATGTTTGCGAAAAAACAATGATATTTATTGCAGATTTTGTAGCTGAGAAATGGGAGACAACTATAAAACAATATGATTTAGATCTGTTGGTAGATATATGGAATAGATCTTATGTAAAAGTAGACAAAATGTTTGCTGTTAAAATTAGTCAGACCCTAAATTTTAAGAAGAAATGCGAAAATTTAGGAATCATTAACATGATGAAAGGAATTCAAAATGGATATTAATTCAGATTGGGAAAGACTTAAAAACAAGCTTGCTTGCCATCATAGTCTTTTCTACAAGATTGTCGAAATGGGTAAACCCTTTTTCACTGATAGGATTCCTACAGCAGCGGTTCAGTTTGACAAAGAAGGAAAATTTATTAGTTTTCTTTTTAATGAAAAGTTTTGGCAAGAGTGCGACGATTACAAGAAAATGTTTGTAATTTGTCATGAATCTTTACATATAGTTTTACAACATGGAACAAGATTCTTAGAAAGTTTTAAGAATCAAATAGCAAACATTGCTATGGATATAGTTGTCAATCATGCTCTTGTTAGAGATTTCGGTTTTATTAGGTCAGAACTTGATCCAAATTCAGATTATTGTTGGGTTGACACTGTTTTTAAAGACAAAAAATACTTAGGATTTCCTTATCCTGACGATGAATCAACAGAATTTTACTACAACGAAATTGAAAAAACCATGGAAGAAAAATCCGATGGTGATTGGCAGATGAGCTTAAACGGTGGTGGTAACCTTGTAGATGATCATAGTGGTATGTCGAGTGAAGAATTAGAAGAAATTATTAAGAAATCAGTTGATACTTTAGATGAAAAAGAAAAGAGCCAATTAAACGATGCTTTAAACAACATTAAAAAAGCTGGCAATCAAGCTGGTGACTGGATGAGTATTGGAAAAATCCAAGAAGTAAAAAAACGTAAATGGGAAACAATTATCAAAAAATGGCAAATAAAATCTTTAAAACTAGAAGAAGCTGAAAAGGAACAATGGATTAGAAAATCAAGAAGAATGAATTCTTTTCATAATGGTTTGATATTGCCTTCTAATGCTGAAATTGAACATTTCCATATGACGAAGAATAAAGTAAATGTTTATTTCTTTTTAGATACATCTGGAAGCTGTATAAATCTAGCAAAAAGATTTTTTCTTGCTGCCAATAGCTTACCAAAGGAAAAATTTAATATAAGATTGTTTTGTTTTGACACAAGAGTAGAAGAAACAGATTTGAAATCTGGTAAAGTATATGGCGGTGGTGGGACTTACTTTGATATTATCGAAGAAAGAATCCAGCAAGAAAAAAAAGAAAATAAAAAATATCCAGCCGCAGTTTTTATCATTACTGATGGTGCTGGAAATAATGTTACACCTGAATTCCCTAATAGATGGCATTGGTTTTTATCTGAAGATAACAAAAGATATATTCCTAAACAATCTTTTGTTTATGATTTATCAGATTTTGAGTGATTAGCAGTCTAAGATTGGTAGAAGAACTCATCGTTTAGCTTTAGGATGTGATCTAAAGCCACTCCTGTCCATTCTTTGTACTTCATTGTATATTCGAACTCATGACCAACAAGATCTCTTGTAAGCACAAAAACGAGCCAAGGTTTGCGTGTCTTCTTCCAGCAAACCATAGGGCTTCTGCCACATCGTTTGCTGTCATCGGTTACTTGTTCCATAAAGCTGTCTAATTCGCTATTACCTTTGATAAAGATGGAACTCATGTCAATGCTGTCATAGCCGCCCTTGCTTTCAATGACAAACTTAAAGCCTTTGGGTACGACAAGATCACCGCTAAACACTTGTGTGGCTTCTTCTGTCATTTTATCGACTTGAGCCCATCGATTGCCGCTCCCGACAGAACGTGTGAAGGGCATATTGAATCTATTAGATAAAATCTTAGTTAGTTCTAATTCTGTACGATTTCCCTTTTTCTTACCGTTTACCTTTTTAGGTTTTTTTGGAAGTATTTCGTCTATATCAAGACCAGAAAAATCATTAGTACTCAAGCAGCACCTCTTTATGTAATTTAATTGAGTAAAATTTTCTGGTTATAGAAACATCATCATAAGTGAATTCACATAGTTTATAAGGACTAACTTTATAGAAATTACATTCTTTCATTATATTTTCTGCTTTATTGTAGTAAGACAAGGCATGTAGAAATATTTCAACTGTAGAACAGAAGAAAATTTGTCCTGTTATGTGAGTCATATCGAAGAAATAAAGCGGTCTTGCATGATTTCTGTAAAGATATAATTTTATTTTATTTTCTTTGTGTTCGCATAAAGATATTGCAAATTGACTTTTAGGTATCAAACCTGTCAATTTAGAAAAAGCTTTATTGGTAGGACTTGTATCATTTTCAAAGAATCTGAGTAAAACTTCTGAATCGCAAGTTGATTCTGTTTGAAAATGTTCTTTTAACGAATCGTATTCTGTTCTTTCAACAATGCCATTATGTATAAGGATTTTTTTATTATCTTTGCTAACAAAAGGATGATTGTTTATATTGTTTTCCGGTTCTCCACAATTTGCTGTAGCATGTCTGGTATGCATCAAACATAACTTCATGTTAGTATATTTAAGATTTTTAAAAAAAACTGTTTTTACAAACTCGGAAGAAGGAATAGGTTCTTTTTTAAAATAACAATTATTTTCTACATCAACAGCATAAAAACCGGATGCATGAATTCCACGATATTCTAAAAGCTTAAATATTCTTTTTGAAAAATTATAAGTAAACTTTGGACTGTTGGAAATTCCTATAAAGCCAGCTATGCCGCAAATAATACACCTTACCTTTATAACATTTTATAACGATTGTTTTGAGTTTTGATGTTTGGTTTTTTTCTTTCTTCAATCAATTTAGTTTTAATTGATTTGGTAGACGAAACATCCGATAAATTGTAGTTAAATTGTTTTGCATTAAGAAATATATTGATCTTGTTGAACATTTCTATTGGATTGGCTATTAGTTTTTCATTTTCAATAGTCATGAAATTTTTAACTTTATCTTTAAGCTTCATGGCATTGGAATAGCATGTATCGTATGAATTTGATTTTTCATCATGCGATGATTTTCTAAATTTAGGATTTACATATGAATTGTGTGCTGACCAACTTTTTATAATGCTGTTTTTGTCTTTCAAGCAATAAAGATAATAAGAATTTGGCATATTTTCAATCAGCCAATCTGTATGATTGTTCTCGATCCAAGGTCTTTTTAGGATAACTCTATTTTCTTTTTGAGTTAAAGATTCTATTTTTTGAGCATTTGCGTTTAATAAAAAATCATTTTCTAAAATGAATGCCATTGATCCGTTATTGAATAAAACAAAATCAGGATGTTGGCGTATTACATGGGCTACAATTGTGGTCCCAGAATGAGCCATACCGCAAATAATTATTAATTTTTCATTACCTTTTATCATTTTTGCGGCATTTGACTAGTAGGTGCTGCTTGAGACATGTCAAAACCGCTTGCAGGAGGCATTTCAGGTGCAATGTCCTGCGTTGCCACATCCTTGGGTTTTTCCATTTCAGCGGGCTTTTTGGTGATTTGAAAGGCATTAACAGGAACGCCCATCTTATTAACCACTTGTTGCAATGCAGCAATTGTGCTTTTAAGAACATTTTCTATGTTATCGTTCTCATCTATAGACTTTGCCAAAGCGATAGCACATTTTTGTAAAGACTTAAGAAATTTACGATTTTCATTTCCCCAGTGACCTTGCAAAATACCTCTGCATTTATTAACAATTATTTGACTGTAGCGAACTAAATTTCTTGTACCTATTTTATTGACTTCGTCTGCTAGTTCTTGAGAAGAATTGAGAACATCGCCAATTTCTTTAGCTAAATAAACTTTGTTTTCGTTCAAAACATATGTTCTAAAATTAAAATTTGTCATATTTCTATTTATTAATAAAGTATCAAATGTTTTTTTTATCACATCATTTTTATTGGTAAATTTACATCACAATGCTTCACACCCGGTATTATTTTGCTCATGAAGTAATTGTTTAACAAGATATGATTAAAGTGTTTTGAATGATAAACATTTTCTGGTATAGCTTGTGGAGGCGCAGTCATTAAATGTAAATTGTTAAATCTTGCTGATAAATTATCCTGTCCGAGAAACGATAAACCACCAGTACCATTGTTGCGAATTGTAATATTATAAAACATTTCCATAAATTTATCTTTATCTCTTCTTCTCAGATTTCTTAACATTGTTTCTTCTTGAATGCTACATTTTTCATTACAATGCGGATAAACATTTTTGATATAATTGATTTTATTGTGTTTGCCATTCATGATATCATTGTATTCTTGATCGATAAATTCTGCATATTTTTTAATCGAATCTTTTGTAGAATCGAAATAAATTATACCACCATTAACAGCCAAATTGTCAGCATTCAAAATACCAACTTTATCCCAATGGAAATTAGAAAATTGATTAAGTAAAAAAACATCTACGTCAATATAAATTGCTTTAGATTTTTCAAGTTTGGCATGATTATAGCAATTGATATGTCTTGAAAACATTTTCCAATTCATATTAGGCTGATTGCATTTTGCGTAAACTGGTTCTTGTTCAACCAAATCAAATTTTATCTTTTTTGATGCTTCTAGAATAAGATCTGGAGGTTTGTCGTTTTCGTAAGTTATTACAACGATTTTATTATTAGGGTAATAATGTCTCAATGTTAAGACTGAAACTAAAAAACAACCCCAGAACTTATGAAAACCAATTGAATTGCTATTGGTGTAAACTGCATAATAAAATACTATTTCTTCTTGCATATCATCTATGTATTACGATGTAATTAACAACTCCATGTTTCCACCTCAATAATAGAGTTAAAAACATGGAGTTGCTTTGTAGAATTGTTAAATACAATTCTTAACCACACTTAGACCATCCGCATGATTTGCAAATAACGCAACCATCATTTCTTTCAATTTGACTGCTTGTGCATGATGGGCATTCTTCACCATGAACCTTAGTGCCATCCTTGATGTACTTCTTAAGAGTTCTTGCAAGCACCTTACTAAGGCTGACAAGATCTCCCTTAGTCTTTTCAAGCTGATGAACGACGAAGCTAATATCAGCACCGTGACGAAGTGATGTGCTAACCATGCGGCACAATGCATCTCCATTCTCATGATTGCTAATATTAATCAAATTAAATGATTCGTTGCCAGCTTGGAACACATACTTGCCTCTATTGAGCTTCTTGAGCAATCCCTTGGTTTCCTTACACTTAATCAATAGTTTGCCGTCTTCGGTGTTTAAGCCAGCAAATACTTCGTATGGCTCACCGTTAAAAAGACCTACAACAACATAATAAGGTTCACCTTTAACCATTGGAAGATACAATTCTGCTTCAATATCAGCAGGACGTTTTGGAGCATCGTTCTTTATGATCTTTTCTTCTACTTCTTCTTTCTTAGCAGGTTTTTCAACCAAAACTCCTGTTCGGCAATTCTTGCGATAAACGGTCATACCCTTGCACTTATACTTCCATGCAGCCTCATAAATCTTAGCAACTTGTTCTTCTGTAACTTCTTCTGGCAGATTAACGGTCTTAGAAATTGCATGATCTACATACTTTTGTGCTTCAGCTTGTAATTCTACAGCCGCAACCCAATCAATATCTTCCGCACAGCAACCAAACCAAGGAGACTTCTTAAGATCCGTTTCCCCTGTAATATCCATCCACATTTTGACTTTAGGATGATACACTTCAAATTCTTGCCAGTGATCCCCATTTGGATCAACAAAATCTGTTCTTGCATTCTTATCGTTTGGATTGATCTTTTTTCGTCTGGTATATGGGAAAAGCATGAACAAAGGTTCAACACCAGATGTTGTCTGTGTCATGATAGACACAGATCCTGTTGGAGCAATTGTTAAATTAGCAATATTCCTTCTGCCATGCTTTTGCATGTTTTCGTAAAGAGTTGCATCAAGATCTTTCAACATCAAAAGAAATTCAGAATCCTTTTCTTTGTTCCAATCCCAAACAGGGAATGCACCTGTCTTTTTAGCCATATCAACACTAGACCGGAACGATGACAAGCACAAAGTCTTGCAAATTTTGCCAGTCATTTCAATACTTTGTCTGCTACCATAAGCAATACTCAAAGCTGCCATCGTATCACCCAAAGCAGTCAATCCAGTACCAGTTCTTCTACCATTTTCACACTTTTTATAAATATCTTGCCAAAGTTCAATCTCATTAGCTTTAATAGTGCTAGATTCTGGGTCTTTCTTAATTTTCTTGATAATTTCGCTTACTTTTTCAAGTTCAAGATCAATCATATCATCCATCAATCGCTGACAGATTATTGCGTGTTCTTCAAACAATGCAAAATCAAAATAAGCATCTTTAGTGAAAGGATTGACAACATAAGAAAACAAATTGAGAACCATTAAGCGGCAACTGTCAAAAGCGCAAATTGGTAACTCAGCGCATGGGTTTGTTGATATAGTTTTATATCCATCTTCTGCATAGCAGTCAACGGCGTTGTATTTAGTGATCTGATCCCAGAACAAAAGACCGGGTTCAGCTCTTAGCCATGCATTGTGGATGATCTTTTTCCACAATTCCTTAGCATCGACATAGATGTCACTGTCGCTAGGAGGTGCATCTACGGGGAATCGTAAGCGGAACTTTTCACCCTTTTCAACAGCTTCCAAGAATTCATTACTAAGCAAAACAGAGATATTTGCCCCTGTAACCTTTGAACTGTCGTTCTTAATGGTGATAAACGATTCAATGTCCTTATGAGCAACATGGATACTA
>Ga0255133_1000621_pt1 | contig 10411 bp, 12 predicted proteins | sample Law_Law_RepB_8d_FD_188553 | JGI IMG/M metagenome (GOLD analysis project Ga0255133, IMG submission 188553) | Freshwater microbial communities from St. Lawrence River, New York, United States - Law_Law_RepB_8d | ecosystem: Environmental > Aquatic > Freshwater > River | place: USA: New York... | reverse complement strand
ATGGACATCACCTACATCGCCATGGCGCGCGGCTTCGTCTACCTGGCGGCGGTGGTGGATTGGTTCAGCCGTCGGGTTCTGGCGTGGCGGCTGTCGATCACGCTGGAGACGGAGTTCTGCCTGGAGGCGGTGAACGAGGCGTTGGCCCGGCACGGCAAGCCGGAGATCTTCAACACCGACCAGGGCAGCCAATTTACCAGCGTGGCGTTCACCGGGATGTTGCTGGACCAGAAGATCGCGATCAGCATGGATGGTCGCGGCGCCTGGCGAGACAACGTGTTTGTCGAGCGGCTGTGGCGTTCGGTGAAATATGAGGAGGTGTATCTGCGGGCCTATGACAGCGTGAGCGATGCGCGTGCCTCGCTGGGGCGGTATCTGAACTTCTACAACGCCCGCCGGCCGCATTCGAGCCTGGGGGCAAGGACGCCGGAGCAGGCCTATCTCGACCATCTGCCGCAGAGAGAGGCAGCATGAGAGAACTGCTGCTGCCGTGGTGCCGCTCCGGTTGGGCTACGCCCGCCCTGTGCGCCACCACGGCAGCAGCAAAACGTGCGTATCAACCGGCAGGCGATCCACCTAACGGAACCGAAACGCTGTAGCGAATAACCGAGCCACCTCTGTATTAGCCCTGACCACGATCAGTGTCGCTGTGGTGCGGCGTCGAACAACCGGTCGACCAGCGCGACCAAATGGGCCGCAGTCTGCACATAGCCGGCCTGGTCTGCCTCCTGTGCGACTTGGATCAGGTGATCACACAGCATGAGGGGGCTAATCTTTGCAGCCTGCTCCCCACGCAGCAATTCCACAGACTGAATGTTGGCAATACACTTTGGCATCGGGGCCTCGTTCGGGGTTTTCCGAAGGGACAGGCCAGCCCTGCCCCTGCGACCAATCAAGCCCTCTATTGTTTGCCCCATCCTTAACGCGATGCGTTAAGCGCATGGACTCTTAAGGATGATGCAAGCGGCCGATCGGCCGAGCGTTCGGCATCGATCTCAATGACCAGCTTAGCGAGGCTTGACCCCTGCGCGTTCGCCAGTTGCTCCAGCACCAGCCAGAATTCGGTTTCCAGCGCGATGCTCGTCCGGTGACCTGTGAGAGTGAAGCTGCGTTTCACCAGCCAACTCACGACGCAAGCATTTCCGCGCTCCAACGACCAGCATCCGCCACCACAGGATCCGAATCCGCCGCAAGCCTTTGCGCAACCGGCAACAGGTCAGGCCGCCCACTGTTGCCGATCGCAATGGCCACGTTGCGGATGAATCGTCCACGGCCGATCCGCTTGATCGGAGAGCCTGCGAAGCGTCCCCTGAAAGCCGAATCGTCCAGGGTTGCCAAATCCGCCAGAAGGGGCCCTTGAAGGTCTTCGCGTGCGGTCAGCTTCAGATGCTTAGAGACCTTGGCAAACCGATTCCACGGGCAGACAGCAAGGCAATCGTCACACCCATAGATCCGATTGCCAATGGCCCTGCGCAACGGCACCGGAATTGGTCCCTGGTGCTCGATCGTAAGGTAGGAGATGCATTTGGTCGCATCGAGGCGATATGGCGAGGTGAATGCGTCGGTGGGACAGGCCTGGAGACACCGCGTGCAACTACCGCAATGGTCCCTCCCGGGAGGGTCGACGGGAATCTCAAGCGTTGTGTAGATCTCACCGAGGAAAAGCCACGATCCAAACGACCGGGAGACGAGGTTGGTATGCTTGCCTTGCCATCCCAGCCCAGCGGCGGAAGCAAGTGGCTTCTCCATGACCGGGGCCGTATCTACGAAGACTTTAACCTCGCCGGCCGCTTGAGCGACGACGAATTGGGCAAGGTGCTTCAGCATTCCCTTAACCACTTCATGATAGTCGCGGTTACGCGCGTATACTGATATATTTCCCTTCTGTTTCTGCTCAATGTTTTCCAGCGGGTTGAAAGCTGGCCCATAGTTGACACCGAGGCAGATCACCGTTCTCGCATCGGGCCAGAGAGCGCGGGGGTGGCTGCGCTGTTCTGCCCGCTCCCCTAACCACCCCATCGTTCCGTGATGCCCGGCAGCAAGAAATTCCTGAAGACGATTGCGGGCATTTTCGCCCAGTTCGGCGCGCGCGAAGCCAATTGCGTCAAACCCCAGTTTGAACGCACTGTCTCGGATCGCTTCAGCCAGTTTGGCTGCCACCTATCCCCGCCCGCGATAGGTGGGAACGCCCTGGTCAGGTACCCACACCCCACTAGGCGGGGCCCCGGTCTGCCAAAATACGTCGATCGGTATTCCACCCCGCGGATACCAGTATGCACCGATACGCAACCAAGCTGGTGCGAGCAGATCAACCAGGCGCCGCGCAATCATCATGGTGCAATCCTCATGGAAGGCACCGTGATTACGGAAACTGGCGAGGAAAATCTTGAGAGACTTGCTCTCTACGATCCAGTCAGCCGGCACATAGTCCAACACAATATGCGCAAAATCAGGCTGTCCGGTCAGTGGGCACAGGGACGTGAACTCCGGGCATGTGAAGCGAATCAGATACCCGTTTCCTAGGCTCGGGTTCGGCACCCGTTCCAGAACCGCAGCTTCAGGCGAAGCGGGAACTCGTGTCGACTGACCTAGTTGTGTCAGCCCCTCGATGCCCTGGCTCATAACGGAGTGTCTCCTTCCAGCCAGAGCTGGCGTGTCTCGGAACTGAACTGCGAAAGCTGGCCAGCGAGGATAGCAGCTCGCGTGCCCTCCATAAGATTCTGATAATAGGTCAGATTGTGCCACGTCAGCAGTATCGGACCCAGCATCTCATTGCACCGAAACAGGTGATGAAGATACGCCCTGGTATGCTTGGTGCACCCCAGACACCGGCACCTTGGATCAAGCGGGCGATCATCGGTAGCAAACCTGGCGTTGCGAAGGTTGGCAACGCCAAAGGACGTAAAGGCGCGCGCCGTGCGACCAGCACGAGTTGGCATTACGCAATCAAACATATCGATGCCTCGGGCGATCGCTCCCAGAAGATCGTCTGGGGTGCCAACGCCCATCAAATATCGCGGTCTGTCATGCGGCAGACTTGGGACCGTGCAGTCGAGCACCGAGAACATCGTCGCCTGCCCCTCCCCTACAGCCAAGCCACCAACGGCGTAACCGGGAAAGCCAAGACTCACGAGCGCGTCAGCGCTTTGCTTCCGCAGGTTGGGATAGACGCTGCCCTGCACAATGCCGAACAGCCCGTATCCCGGGCGTTCCACGAACGCCCGCCGCGACCGTGCGGCCCACGCCAGCGATAGGTTCATGGACTCGCGCGCTTGGTCCATCGTAGCTGGAAAGGGCGTGCATTCGTCGAGCACCATGGAGATGGTGGCATCAAGCTTGTGCTGGATGTCAATTGAGCGCTCAGGCGTAAGCCTGTGACGGCTACCGTCTAGATGTGACTGAAACGTAACACCATCGAGATCTAGCTTGCGAAGCTTGGCCAAGGACATGATCTGGAACCCGCCTGAGTCGGTCAGGATCGGCCCAGGCCAGTCCATGACCCGATGCAGGCCGCCCATGGCAGCGATGCGCTCCGCGCCAGGGCGCAGCATCAGATGATAGGTGTTCCCCAATACAATGCGCGCACCGGTGCTCCGTACAGCATCCGCTGTCATCGCCTTCACGGTCCCAGCGGTGCCAACCGGCATGAAGACCGGTGTAGGTATCGGTCCGTGGGCGGTGAGCAGGATGCCGGCTCGCGCCTGTCCGTCCAACGCCTCAGTCGTCCATGAGATTGTCATGCACGCTCCAAAAGGGTGGCATCGCCATACGAATAAAATCTGTACCCTTCGGCTATCGCGTGCGCGTATGCCGCCTTCATCCGATCCGTGCCAGCGAAGGCACAAACGAGCATGAAGAGTGTTGAGCGCGGCAAATGAAAATTGGTCAGCAGCAGATCGGCGCTGCGCACCGGAGTTCCCGGTCGGATGAAGATCGCCGTTTCTCCCGCGAAGGGAACGATTTTTCCATCGGGTTGCACCGCCGTCTCAAGCAGACGGAGCGTCGTGGTGCCAACTGCGAGAATCCGCCCGCCTTGAACCCTCGCATCATTGACGGCAGCGGCCGTGTCGGGGCTGATTTCACCCCGCTCGGCGTGCATCCGATGCGCCGAGACGTCGTCCACCCTTATGGGCAGGAACGTCCCAGCGCCCACATGCAGCGTCACGGTAACCAGCCCGACACCCCGCTCGCCGATGCGCCTAAGCAAGTCTGGCGTGAAGTGAAGGCCGGCTGTCGGCGCCGCCACGGCACCCTCATGCGCGGCAAACACTGTCTGGTAGTCGCTACGATCCTGCTCGCGGTTGCCTTCGGGCCGATCGATGTAGGGGGGCAATGCGAGCGCGCCGGCGATCCGCAGCGCATCCCGGAAGGCGCTTCCCTCAAGGTTAAAGCGGAGCATCACCGTGCCGTTTTCGTTTCCCCGGATGACCTTGGCCTGGAGCACCGGACTGCCATCAAACGTCAGATCATCCCCATCCCGTAGCCGCCGGGCGTTGCGTGCAAGTGCGAACCAGTTTCCGCACGCATCAGGCCTGTCCAACGTGATGCTGATTCTTGCGGCCTGTCGTCGTGCCACCAACTGCGCGGGGATAACTTTCGTGTCATTCACCACCATCAGATCGCCGGGCCGCAGATGATCCGGGAGATGAGCGACAACCCTATCCCGCAGCCCATCAGTCTGGACATGAAGCATCCGGGCACTATCCCTCGGACTGGCAGGCGCCTGGGCAACCCGCTCCTCAGGCAGATCGAAGTCGAAGTCACTCGTCTTCATCAACGCGGAACAGCCGTGACTCGTCGAACCAGCTGCACCAAGGGATATGCGAACAGAAGCGCCCAGGCCTTGCCTACGATCTGCCCTGCCAAATAGTCGAGATTGCCGAATGCAAGAAGAAGAAATACAATTGAATCGACAACCAAGCCAACCAGAGACGAGGCAATCACGGCAAGCAAAAGACGCCTCTGTTGGAGTGGAGTGTAAACAGCAAAATCCGCCAACTCACTCAACAGGAACGCAGTGCTCGAGGCGATGACCAGGGAAGGGGGTGCCAGCCAGAATGACAGGACTGCACCAGCCAGTATCGCAGCAAGCGACCACGCCCCGCCCATGAGTCGCTGCACAATGTCGCGCATTACCAGCGCCAAACCAACCATCAGCACCCCAGAGGGCGCCATCACGCCGGGTGCGACCGGCACCAGGCAAGGGCCATTCGGAACGCATACAGTACCGACATGCCCAATCATCCAATTCGCAAACGGTATGCAAAAAAGGAATAGGGCAAGCGAAATCACGCCCAGAGCGGATCGCTGATACATCTGGCTAATCCCGAAGATACGTGCCGATCTCGATAAGATTGCCATCGGGGTCACGGCAATAGACCGAGGTCAAGGGACCAAGTGCGCCCACCTTCGCAGCAGGCCCCTCAACGATCGCAACGCCGCACAGCCCAAGATGTTCAACCACATCTGCAGGCCTGATGGCGGTGATAAAGCAGAGGTTCTGGGACCCAGGAACAGGAGCGGCCGCCGTGTTCGGCCTTGCTTCCTGCGTTACGGGATCCAGATTGATCTTCTGCCCGCCGAAGCGAAGCGCGGTCCGGTTTCGCGGACCGAACTCCTCGCGCTCCATCCCCAGAACGCGCTGATACCAGGAAGCCGTGACCTCCATATCACGGCAGGAGAGAACCATGTGGTCCAGCCGGTCGACGGTGAACCGCATCTATTCGATACCCTCATAAAAATCGTTGCCTTTATCGTCGACCACAATAAAGGCCGGAAAGTTCTCCACTTCAATCCGCCACACAGCTTCCATGCCGAGTTCGGGGAACTCCAATACCTCCACCTTCCGAATACATTCCTGAGCAAGTCGGGCGGCAGGGCCTCCGACACTGCCGAGGTAGAAGCCGCGATGCTTCTTGCATGCGTCACGGACGGCGCGGCTTCGGTTGCCCTTCGCTAGCATCACGAAGCTACCACCGGCCGCCTGGAAGGCCTCTACATAGCTGTCCATCCGGCCAGCAGTCGTTGGGCCGAAACTCCCGGTGGCCATACCGTCAGGGGTCTTGGCGGGGCCCGCATAGTAAACCGGATGATCCTTGATGTAGTCCGGCAGTCCGCCTCCGCGGTCCATTCGCTCCTGCAACTTGGCATGCGCAATGTCGCGGGCAACAACCATCGTACCCGTCAGGGCTAGGCGCGTCTTCACGGGGTGCTTAGCAAGCTCATGGCGAATTTCGGCCATCGGCCGGTTCAGATCAATCGGAACTACCTCGCCGCCCAGAATGTCATCGGTGGTTTCCGGCAGATACTTGCCAGGATCGGTTTCCAACTGCTCCAGGAACACGCCGTTTGGCGTGATCTTCGCCTTGATCTGACGATCGGCCGAACATGACACGCCAATGCCAACCGGCAGGCTCGCGCCATGCCGCGGCAACCGGATCACCCGAACGTCATGGCAAAAGTATTTGCCGCCAAACTGCGCCCCAATCCCGATGCCGCGGCTGATTTCCAGTACCTTTTGTTCCATCTCAACGTCACGAAAGGCGTGACCAGCCTTGCTTCCCTGGGTTGGCAATTCGTCCAACCACTTGGTGGAAGCGAGCTTCACAGTCTTCAGCGTAGCTTCGGCCGACGTGCCACCAATCACGATTGCAAGATGGTAGGGCGGGCACGCAGAGGTCCCCAGCGTCTTCATCTTCGTCTCAAGGAACTTCACGATTTTCTCGGGCGAAAGAATCGCGCGTGTTTCCTGAAACAGGAACGTCTTGTTCGCGGAACCGCCCCCCTTGGCAACGAACATCAGGTGCAGTTCATCAGCATGATAGTCACCGGGAGAAGCCATGATGTCGAATTGCACGGGCAAATTATTGCCCGTATTCACTTCCTGGAACATAGTGAGGGGAGCCATCTGCGAATACCGTAAATTCGTCTCGGTATAAGTTCGATGGACTCCCCAGGAGATTGCCTCCTCCTCATTGCCTTCGACCCAGACCCGCTGGCCCTTTTTCCCGAAGACGATTGCCGTTCCTGTGTCCTGGCACATCGGCAGTACGCCACCGGCGGAAATATTCGCGTTCTTCAGAAGATCGAGAGCCACGAAACGGTCGTTTCCCGAGGCTTCGGGATCATCGAGGATGGCTGCCAAGCTTGCCAGGTGGGCTGGGCGCAACAAATGCGACACATCCCGGAACGCCTGGAAAGCCAGTTCAGAGAGAGCCTCCGGCTTGACCCGCAGAACAGCCTGCCCGTCGCAGGAACTGACGGAAACGCCTGCGATGTCGAGTTTCCGCCATGGCGTGGGATCAGGTCCGAGGGGAAACATGGGGGCATAGAGAAAGTTGGCAGGCCGCGGTGGAAGGACGTTCATTTAGGTTCTCTCGGTGGAATCAAGAGTCGCGGGGGGGAGTGCGGCGGCGGAATGCATCCAGGCTTACGATTTGCGGCGTCTCGGCCGGTGGTTCTTCAGGCGTGCCCTCGGCGTCAGGCGGCGACGGCTGGGGTTCGGACAGTGGTTGGTACCTGAAACGGACACCAAAGCGTACATGGGGGTCGGCGAAGGCTGTGACCGCCAAGATAGGTATCACCAGCGTACTCGGCACACCTCCAAAGGACAGCCCAATACTGATCTGGCCCGCCCCTGTCTGCTGATCAGCCTCGTCAACGACCAGATCCCAAAACTGGTGTTGAAGTACGATAGTCATCTCTTGCGGGTATTGGGCCTTCAGGCGCGCGGGGACGATCGTGCCAGGGTCATCGGTCCGAAATGTCAGATAGAAATGGTGTTCGCCGGGCAGGCCATTCTCCGAGACGTATTTGAGCGCCTGGACCGCGACGCGGCGCATCGCCTCCTCGGTCCATACGTCGTAGGGCAACAGGCTCTCAGGCGCGCCCTGCCCTGTCATGTCGGGGTCGTCTTCCATCGCTCGCCTCGCGGTGCCGTGGTGTCCCATAGCGCCAAGACAGGCGGCCGAAAAGCCTATGTTGGCGATATATGTCGGGAGCTCCAGCGCGGATTGCATAGCGTGATGCTTTGTTGGACGGGACAGTCGGCAGCATGCGCTCCGGGCAGCCAACCCAAGCTCATCAGGAACTCACCAACGATCTCACCGCCCGTGAAGCGGAATGTGCGACGGAAGAGTTTCATCCACTCCGGCTTTTCCAAGGGGTGGTGGGCATCCAGCCACTCGAAAAAGCTCCCATGGCTTTGCCGAAGCCCTTGTATGGTGCGGGCGTTCGAGATGATCGCCTCCACCTTAAGCCGATTGCGGATAATGCCAGGATCCGCCAGCAACCTGGCCACATCGGCGGTGCCGAAGGCCGATACGCGATCGACATCGAACCCTTCGAACGAGATCCGCATGGTGGCGCGCCGCTTCAGGACAATCTCCCACGAGAGCCCGGCCTGCATGATCTCCAGGCACAGCCGTTCGAAAAGCACGCTCTCGTCGCGAGATGGGAACCCATGCTCGGTCGCGTGATAGTGATCGTGAACTGGATGGCCAGTCGCGAAGGCGCAATAGGACGACATGGGCAGCAGGGTGCGCTTTCCGCGCCGCCCCGACAACCCGGCGGCGATCGGTCGAAAGTGGGGGGCTTCTGTTGCCCGGTGCCCCCCGAACCGCGCTTATCGCTTATGCAGCGACAGCGAGCGCCTCATGATTGTCATTGGCACTTGTGATACGGCCCGATAACGGCGGAACCATGCCGGGCAAAAGATGAGTCTTTACCACGCGTGTCGAGCCTGTTTCGCCCCCTCACCCCTGCCAAGGCAGGAACTTGGTGGAGGCGCCGGGCACTGCCCCCGGGTCCACAACGCTTATTCCACGCACCGTTTATCGCCATAGCCGGCAAGCCAGCATCGGTAATATAGGGACGACAGCTACCGGTGGGAAGGGACCCTACGCATGCCTGTGACCGACGATCAGCAGGGCGAGATCATGGACCAGCGTGCCCAGCACGCGACGACCAGGCGCGCCACCGTCCCAGCGCTGGAGGAACTGCTCTTCACCGCCATGCCCGTGCTCGATCATGGCTTCGTGCGGGTGATCGACTATATGGGCGACGATGCCGCCGTGGTGCAGGCCGCCCGGGTGTCTTATGGGCGGGGCACGCGCCGCGTTTCGGAAGACGCCGGCCTTATCCGCTACCTGATGCGGCACCGGCACACGACTCCCTTCGAGATGTGTGAAATCAAATTTCACATAAAATTGCCTATTTTCATCGCCCGCCAGTGGATTCGTCACCGCACTGCGAATGTGAATGAATACTCGGCACGCTACTCAGTGCTGGATCGCGAATTTTACATCCCCGCACCGGAACAACTTTCTGCCCAATCCTCCAGCAACCGACAAGGACGTGGCGACGTGCTGTCCGGGCCAGAGGCGCAAGAGGTGCTCAACCTTCTGCGCGACGATGCAATGCGCAACTACGACCACTACATGTTCATGCTGAATGAGGAAGCGGATGGCAGCCCTGCCGATCCAGGCCGCCAGGGCTTGGCCCGGGAACTCGCCCGAATGAACCTGACACTCAACGCCTATACGCAATGGTATTGGAAGGCTGATCTTCACAATCTCTTACATTTTCTGTCTTTGCGGGCCGATACCCATGCCCAGTATGAGATCCGGGCCTACGCGGATGCCATGCTGTCGGTTGTCAAAGCGTGGGTTCCCCAAACCTACGCCGCCTTTGCGGACTATCGGCTTGGCGCCGTCACATTCTCGGCCCAGATGCTCGCCATCCTGAAACGCATGCTGGGAGGTGAGGAGGTCGCTCAGGCCGAAAGTGGCCTGTCCAAGCGCGAATGGGCCGAGATGATGATAGCTCTCGGGCGAACCTAAGGAAGCCGGGCATGATAGTCGTATTCGGATCGGTCAATCTGGACCTGATCTTCTCCCTGCCGCATCTGCCGGCAGCGGGAGAGACCGTCCTCGGACAGGAGATGTCCATCGAACCTGGCGGCAAAGGCGCAAATCAGGCCGTTGCTGCAGCGCGCGACGGCGCCCGGGTCGTTTTCGCGGGCGCCGTAGGATCGGATGCCCTCGCAGAAGATGCTCTGAGGCTGATGCGCAGCACCGATATGGACATCAGCCGCATTTCCAGGGCGGCCGCCGCAACCGGCACCGCTGCCATTTGTGTTGATGTTCAGGGCCGCAATCTGATTGCTGTCGCAAGCGGCGCCAATCTATGCGCACGGCAATCCCAGGTCGAAGATGTGTTGCTCGGCCCTCACACGACCGTCTTGCTCCAGATGGAAGCCCCGCGCGCCGATACGGAGGCACTCATCCACCGCGCTCGAAAGGCCGGATCCCGTATCGTGCTCAACCTTGCTCCGGCCGCACCGCTCGATGAAGCGGCGCTCAGCAGCCTCGATGTCCTTGTGGTCAACGAGGGTGAGGCGGAATTCCTGGCT
>Ga0255133_1000605_pt1 | contig 10526 bp, 5 predicted proteins | sample Law_Law_RepB_8d_FD_188553 | JGI IMG/M metagenome (GOLD analysis project Ga0255133, IMG submission 188553) | Freshwater microbial communities from St. Lawrence River, New York, United States - Law_Law_RepB_8d | ecosystem: Environmental > Aquatic > Freshwater > River | place: USA: New York... | reverse complement strand
AGGCGGGCCCGGCGCATGTCTGAACCAGCAAGCAAACCACGGTCTGGTAGCAATTGTTGAACAGAATCGGAAACCGAGTAAAAACTGGCATCTAATTGAAAGAAACCTCCGATATGCGCTATAAAATTGCGGTCTTCCGACTTGAACATAAGCCGGCCATCCTTACCCCAAAATACTTTCAACGGAGTCTCTTTAGACTTTTCTTTCTTGGTTCCAGAGGCATCCTCACCTTCCTGAGGTTTAGTACCGGCGCTCAGGTTAATGGTTTCCATGACCTCAGGCAGAGACCCGCCTGAGGCGCTTTCCTGGGGTTGTATTGAAGCCGGAATGATTCCTTTGAGAGCCTGCCGCTGACGTTCAAGAAACTCACTTTGCTCACGGATCAATCGTGCCTGATCGGCAAGCACTTTTGCCTGCTCATCCAGTTTGTCGCTTTGTGCCTTGAGCAGGGCGCGCATCTCTGCGGTTTGTTCATCTGCGTAAAGGCTTGAGGAGTAGGCGAAAGCCAGCAAGACACCAACAATGAGCGGGGTTCGATGAAATGGTATTCCCCAACCAGCACACATGAAATTTTCTCCATCTATTCGTCACTGATGCCAATCTGCGTTTCGACCTTAACGGTTATATCGACCTTAACGGTTATTCGGCTTGAGCCTGATCCTGTGCCGCCCAGAACCTCCAGATTGCCAAGCTTGATCATCAGTACCCGCTATTGCTGGTCACGCATATTTAATGCGGTTACCATGCATTTCGATTCAAAGCAGATCCTGACGCCTTAGAAGGTTGAAACAGAATGTGGCTCATCCGCGCATCATTGCGCAATCCTTACCTTGTAGCCGCACTTGTTCTGGCGATCATGATCATCGGCTCACTTTGCCTTGCCAGCATCCCTGTGGACATTCTTCCTGTCTTCAAGGCACCAGCCGTTCAGGTGCTCACCTATTACCCGGGCATGCCTGCTTCTTCAGTCGAAAAAACCATCACGAACCGGATTGAACGATGGGTCAATCAGGCACCCGGAGCCCGACTGGTCGAGTCGCGGTCTGTTCCAGGCGTAAGCGTGGTTAAGATCTACTTCCGTGAAGACATCAACTCCAACGAAGCACTGACACTAACCAATTCTTTGGCACTTGGTGCCTTGCCCAACCTGCCACCAAATACCTTGCCTCCAGTCGCCTTGCCTTTCGACGCCACGGGCACACTCCCTGTGGGCATCCTTACGGTGAGCAACCCCTACCTGAACGATGCCTTGCAGAAAGACGTTGCCCGTATCAACGTCCGCAACATGCTGGGGGCCATTCCGGGTTGTATCTCCCCGGTTGTCGTGGGAGGGCAGGACCGCACGGTTTTGGTTTACCTCGACCCGACCAAGATGGATGCGCGCAACCTCGCACCACTCGACGTGGTCAGCGCGCTACGCAAAGGCAACCTGATGGTGACCCCGGGCTCAGCCTATTTTGGGCCCAATCAGGTGCTGCTCGACAGCAATGCCATGGTTGAAAATGTCGACGACCTGAACAACCTACCCATCACATTGGGTGCGCAAGCAGGGATCCTGCTGCGCGACATCGGCCGCGCCGAAGATTCCGCGACCATCCAGACATCGCGGGTACGTATTGATGGCCGCAACGAAGTGTATGTTCCCATCTACAGGCAGCAAGGAGCCAGCAGCCTTGCGGTAGCCAACGGTGTCCGTAATCACATCGCCCACATGGAAGAAAGACTCCCAAAAGGCACCACGCTGCAATTGGTGATGGACCAGACCGTTGCTATTCGCGCCGCTCTCAGCTCACTTCTGGAAGAGGGGGTGGTTGGTGCCGTGCTGGTTTCGGTGATGATTTTGTTGTTCTTGGGTAACTGGAGAATGACACTGATCGCCACATTGTCGATTCCCCTCGCGTTGCTCGGTGCCGTGATTGGGCTTTTTGCCACGGGCAATACCATCAACACCATGACACTGGGAGGTCTAGCCCTGGCAATAGGCCCGCTGGTAGACGATGCCATTGTGGAACTGGAAAACAACCATCGCAACTATCATATGGGCAAATCGCGCATTCGCGCGGCACTGGATGGTTGCGCCGAAGTGATGGTGCCCGTATTGGTGGCGACTTGCACCACGGTGATTGTTCTGGCGCCGCTGGCCATGATGCCGGGAATTGGTGGCTTCCTGTTCCGGCCACTCACACTGGCCGTGGGCTTTGCCATGCTCACCTCTTTTCTGTTATCCAGAACGTTTGTGCCCATGATGTGCGCGCGCTTTCTGCCGGATGAACACCGATCTGGCGTAGTGGTGACAAATGCCCATGACCGTCCTGTGGGGCCAATCGCCCAATTTTCACAACAATTCCAGAATTTTATCGATGGTGTCACCAGCCGGTATGTTCAAATTCTAGACTGGTCACTCAGCAACCGGACATTAGTGATTACCGGGGTGGGAACACTATTTTTGGCATCGTTGGTGCTCGGCCTTGGAATTGGACGCGAATTCTTTCCGCAGGTCGATGCCGGACAGATCACATTATCGGTGCGCGCCCCATCCAACTTGCGGCTTGATGAAACTGAGAAACGGATCGGCGAGGTTGAAGACTTCCTAAAATTGTCGATTCCCGCTCAAGAACGCGATATGATTGTCTCGGAAATCGGTTTGAATCCCGATTGGTCCGCCGCGTATACCAGCAATTCGGGCCAGCAGGACGCCATTATCCGGGTGCAACTCAATGAGTCGCGCACGCAAACCTCCCAAAGGTACGCTATCGCCTTGCGGCACCAGATACAGGCAGAACCACGGTTTGCCGACCTGCGCATCAGTTTCGATACCGGCGGCATGATTTCCACGGCACTCAATCAGGGTGCCGCGTCCCCCATCGATATTGAAATTGAAGGAGGCACGGCGGAGCAGTCACTGGCGGTAGCCAAAACCATTCGTGAAAGCGTGGCGACAATCCGTGGTACTGCGGATGTGCGCGTGCATCAACGTAACGATGCTTCTTACCTCGTGATCGATATCGATCGCCAGAAAGCGGCGACGATGGGACTTACAGCAGAGGATGTGATCCAGCAGGTGGTCGTGGCCATGAATTCCAGTGTTTCCATCAACCGCAATTTCTGGATCGATTCCAAATCAGGCAACCAATATTTCGTGGGTGTTCAGTATCCCGAACAACTAGACCGCACCATTGAAGATCTGCTATCCATTTCCGTCAAAGGTGCCAGCCAGCCCACTCCCATCAATTTGAGCAGTCTGGTCTCGCTGCGCCGCCGAGAAGACGCTGTTGAGGTCAACCATTCAGGTTTGCGTCGGGTCGCCAATGTTCTTGTCAACACGGAAAACCGCGACATCGCAGGCATTGCCGGTGAAATCAGCCAACGTCTCAAAATGATAGAGCTGCCCGAGGGAATGCATGTCAGCCTCAAGGGTGAGTACTCGCGCATGAACGAGTCGTTCAGCAATCTGGTGCAAGGTTTGGCTCTGGCTGGCATCCTGGTCTACCTGCTTCAGGTCACGTTGTTCAGATCGTGGGTGGGGCCGTTCATCATCATGTTCACGGTGCCACTCGGTTTTATCGGTGTGCTATTGATGCTTTACTTCACGCGCACCACCATCAATGTGCAATCGCTCATGGGCGTCATTTTTCTTGTAGGCATTGCTGTCAATAATGGCGTACTACTAGTCGATTTTGCCAACAAGCAAGCCCTTGGGGGCATGAATCTCCGCGAGGCCATCCGTTTGGCGGCGGCCACACGTTTCCGACCCATTGTGATGACATTTCTCGCCACGGTATTGGCACTCACACCCATGGCCATTGGACTAGGCAAAGGAAACGAGGCAAATGTCCCTCTGGCTCGGGCGGTGGTTGGTGGCATGCTGACATCGACCTGCTTGACTCTATTCATGGTTCCCATCCTCTACACATTGTTGATGCGCAAACCTTCCCAAGAAAACGATATCGAGGCGGAACTCGCCGACGCACCGACACAATGACCCGCCAACAGGAGCTTCACGCCATGACAGAATCAATTCCCGCCGGCAAGCCTTGGACGATGTTCAATAGTGCGGTTGTATATTTTCTTTTTGCGGGAGCCTTTTGGATTATTTTGATGGCGCTACGCTGGCAAGAAACAGCCACTGATACACAAATGTCTGCTGATGCACCTCCCGTCAGCGTTAAAACCACCCTGGCTAGGCGTGGGCCATCGCTCGAAGTCGGCGTGGAACAGCCCGCGTTCGTTGCGCCCTATTACCGGGTGGAACTGAATGCGCAGGCTTCAGGAACGGTTTCCTTCATTGAAAAAGAAATCGGCGACCGTGTAACAGCAGGGGAAAGGCTGGTGGAAATCAGTTCGCCCGGCCAAGACCCGATGACTCTCAAGGCACCGTTTGACGGCGTGGTTGCACGCCGGGGTGTCGATCCGGGAGCGTTCGTGCAGGATGCTACCGTGGTACCAGGAGTGCAATCGCTCATGACCGTGGAGCGCACCGATATCGTTACCATCTCCATGAATGTGCCGGAAGCTTATGTGGCACTTATCAGCAAAGAAACAGAAGCTGTTATAACCATGGACGCCCTGCCCGGCACATCCATGCGGGCCAAGATCACGCGCATGTCTCCCTCATTGCGTGAAACCGACCGCACCCTGCGGGTGGAGGTGGATCTGTACAACGGCACAGAAGTGGAATACCGTCAATTCGTTGCACGGGCAGAGCAAAGCGGCCGCGCCGATCTGAAGAGCCGAACCATGCCCTCTTTTCCAGAGCGGATAGCGGGAACAGGTCGCTTGCTGCCGGGCATGTATGGAACCATGCGATTGCTGGTCCGGTCATTCAAAGATGTCGATTTATGGCCCAGTCAGGTGGTATCACGAAAAGGCGGCGTTCCTTTTGTTTTTGTTGTGGAAGCCGGTATTGTTAAAAAGATTCCCGTGGTTATTGAATTCGACGACGGCACATTATGCCGCCTGACTGGCCAAGGTTTGACACGCACCAGTGAAATTGTGGTGAGCAATCAGGGCGAACTTTCCGAGGGACAGAAGGTCGATGCGACGCTGGGTAATCCTTAATTCAATTGCTTAAAGAATAGCGCGGCTCATGGGGCTCACGCCCCACGCTCGCCTTCATGTGAACTGGGTAATCACGAACTGCACGACAACATCGAGCAACCGGGTTTATGGCGGGCCCAGTCCGGGCGCTTCGCGGCAAATGCCTCTTTCTGCGGTTGCTCATCGTACGGTTTGCGCAGCACGTCAAGCAATTCCGAGATCATGCTGTAATTCCCTTCGGTAGCTTTATCGATGGCCTGCTGCGCCAAATAGTTGCGTAACACATATTTCGGATTCACAGCGTTCATGCGCGCCGCTCGCGCTTCCTGCCCAGTGCCCTCCGACTTCAAACGGGCAGCGTAGGCCCTTAGCCATGCGTTTGTACGCTCAACGTGCTCGGGAGTGAGCTGGTCTGGCCGGTAGTAGGCTTCAATCAGCAGGGCTGGAATCTGGTCGTTCAAGGCGTCCATTTCCACCCTTGCGAGGTTGCGGAAAAAGATCGTCATGTCCGTTTCGATCGCCATGAGGATAGCAACCAATTCATCGAAAAGTGCCTTATCCGCAGCAATATCGCTGGTGTAAAGGCCTAATTTTATCATCTGGGTATTTCGCCAACCCTGCTGAAATGAATCGGCGTACAGATCGAGGCCTTGTTGCAGAGGATCGGTATCGGGCATCAACGGCACAAGGCTATTGGCCAGTTGCAGCAGGTTCCACATCGCCACCTGCGGTTGGTGACCAAAACGGTAGCGCTTGCCACCGGCATCGGTGGTGTTGGGAGTCCAGTCGGGGTCGTAATTTTCCAACCAGCCATAGGGGCCATAATCAATCGTCTGACCGAGGATGGACATATTGTCCGTGTTCATCACGCCATGAACAAAACCAACACGCATCCAGTGGACAATCATATCAGCAGTGGTGGTGCAGACCGTGTGAAACCACCGGGAATAGACCTCTGGCGATGGTTCACCCAGTTGGGGAAAGTCCGTGCGAATGGTGTGATCGACCAGTTGACGAAGAATATCAATTTCGCCCCGCGAAGCTAGAATCTGAAAATTTCCAAAGCGGGTGAACGACGGCGCCACCCGGCAGACAATGGCACCCGGTTCCCTTTGCGGATTGCCATCGTAGAACATGTCACGCATGACCTGCTCTCCGGTCAGCACAAGGCTTAAGGCACGGGTGGTGGGAACACCCAGATGGTGCATGGCTTCACTGCACAAAAACTCGCGCACGGACGACCGCAACACCGCAAGTCCATCGGCGGTTCTCGAATAGGGCGTTTTCCCAGCCCCCTTCAGTTGGAGCACATGCCGCTGGCCAGCATGGTTGACAACTTCCCCCAGATTAATGGCGCGCCCGTCACCCAGTTGCCCGGCCCAATTACCAAATTGATGGCCGCCATAGCACATGGCATATGGAGCCATTTCGGGAAGAACTCGATTGCCTGAGAATACCTGAGCCATCAGGTCCCTGTCTGATGGTTCAGTGTCAAGATCCAGAAGGCCGGCCACTTCGCGTGACCAACCAATCAACTGGGGCTGTGCCACCGGGGTTGGGCGCGCCACCGAAAAACAGGCGCCACGCACCTGCCGTCGAAAATTGCCCGGCTCGGGGTCAGCCGGAAGATTACGGACAAAGCTGTTGTCGAACTTCAGCCTTTCGAGGCCACCCGAAAGGGAAGGAATGGAGACTTGGGACATAGTCAAAGGCATCCTTGGCTAAACATCGGCGAACATATTGATGGGACCATGGCCACCACCCAAACTGGGATGAGTGGCAATAGCCTTGTGAACAAACTTCTTGGCAACTTCCACGGCAGACAAAAGGCTTTCGCCCCGCGCCAGCCTGGCCGTAATGGCAGCAGATAATACGCATCCGGTGCCATGGGTATGAAGGGTATCGATCCGGCTTCCGGGAAATCGGTGAATCTGTCCGTTCGACCATAACAGGTCGGTGGACTCGCCTTCCAGATGCCCACCTTTCAACAGCACATGGCGTGGCCCCATGTCGCCAATCCGCCGGGCGGCTTCTTCCATGGTGGAAATGTCGGAAACTTCAATCCCCGCCAACCGGGAGGCTTCCGCAAGATTAGGCGTGATCAGGAAGGCGCAGGGCAGCAAATGGTCGATAAGCGCCTTGGTGGCCTCGGGCGCCAACAAAGGCACGCCATGCTTGCTGACCATGACCGGATCGATCACCAGCGGAAAGTTGAAGCCCTTCGCGCGATCCGCAATAGCAGAAATCACTTCGACATTACCAAGCGCACCTGTTTTGGCTGCGCGCGGAGGAATATCGGCCAGCACCGCATCGAGCTGGGCCATTACAAAATCGGGTTTGAGGATTTCCACCGCCAACACCGTGCGGGTGTTTTGGACGGTGAGCAATGTCACCACGCTGGTTCCATAAACTCCGTGTTGATGGAAAGTCTTCAAGTCTGCCTGAAGGCCTGCCCCACCCGATGGGTCCGATCCTGCAATGGTCATGGCTACTGGGGTCAAGAGTCGTGCTCCTGGTGGCTCGGTTCAAAGCGCCAATACTCAGTATAGGTTTGCAACAGACTGTTGCCGATGCATGCCCCATGGCATTACAGTCGTGTTTCGCTTTCACCGCTACCACCCATGCCCAACACAGCAAGGGAACCCCATGAACAGCCACCACCGCATGCAATGGATTTTGCTCGCGGCCTTGATGATTGACGGATCTGCGGCACAATCCCAGACCATCGACCAGGCCAAAGCCATATTAGATGCCAACGGCGCAATGGTTTGGTACGACCTGAAACTGGTAGGCCTAGAAGGGCAAGCATTTGCTGATGTGAAGGCACCGTTCGATCGCCTCCCGGCGCAGGCTGAGGGGGTGGTGCGTGCCGAGGTTTGGAATTTAAGCCGGCAGTCGGCCGGATTATGCGCCCGGTTTGTCACAGACGCGCCAGAAATTCATGCGAAGTGGACGCTGACATCAGCCAATCTTGCCATGCCTCACATGCCTGCAACAGGTGTCAGTGGCCTAGATCTTTACATGCGGTCGCCCAAAGACGGTACGTGGAAATGGCTAGGCGCAGGCCGCCCATCGGGCAAGGAAAACACAGCTTCGATTGGGTCCGGTTACCCCGCTGGCAAGCACGAATTCATGGTTTATCTGCCTCTTTATAACGGCGTTTCTGCTGTATCGATCGGTATTGGCAAGGGTAAGTCGCTTGAAAAAGCACCTGCATATCCAGCGGGGCGGGAAAAGCCGGTGGTGTTTTATGGAACCTCCATCACCCAAGGAGGATGCGCCTCGCGACCAGGGATGGTGCACACGGCCATTTTGGGTAGAAGGCTGGGAGTTCCCGTTGTGAATCTGGGCTTTTCCGGCAACGGACGCATGGAAGCCGAGGTAGGCCGGTTTATGGCCCAGATTGATGCCTCTGTTTATGTGATCGACTGCCTGCCCAATATGGATGCCGCGCAAGTGGCTTCCCGAACAGAACCTTTGGTGAAGCAGTTGCGTGCCGCCCACCCGCATACCCCCATCGTGCTGGTTGAAGATCGTTCGTACTCAAATGCCGCCTTGGTGGAAAGCAATCGACAACGCAATGAAAGCAGCCGGGCGGCACTTTGGTCGGCATATCGAAAATTGGTCGATACAGGGGTTTCCGGTTTGCACTACCTACCGGGAGACCGGCTTTTGGCTGCCGATGGCGATGGCACTGTCGACAATTCACACCCAACAGACCTTGGTTTTGCCCAGCATGCCGACGCATTTGAAGCTGTGCTCCGCCTATTGCTCCCCAAAGCCATGGCTGCGAAAGACCGCAAACCCGTCGAAGCCTACACCAATAGTCTGAGCTACAAACCCGGCGATACCATTCAATTTCATATTGCCTCCCAAGGCCCTAAGGCACAGATGGAGGTTTTCCGCGTCGCAGGAACACGGGAGTCGGTTTGGAAGGGTGAACCGTTTGCGGCACCATTCCCGGCCGTGCCAGCAATTGCCTCTTCGCACGGTTGTGATTGGCCCGTGGCCACCACCGTCAAAGTGCCAAATACTTGGAAGTCGGGCTACTACATCGCCAAAATTGATACCACGCTCGCCGATGGCAAACCAGCGTCGGGTGAGGCTTGGTTTGTTGTGCGTTCAGCGCGACCCGGCTCAGGCAACCGCATCCTTCTGCAACTCTCCACCAACACTTACAATGCCTACACAAATTGGGGCGGGTATAGCCTCTATGCGTACAACGGTCGTGACAAAGTGCAGGGCCAACGCGTTTCATTCAACAGGCCCATCACTTCACAATTTATGCAATGGGAGCAACCGTTCGTGGCATGGGCAGAAAAGTCTGGTTACAGCATCGACTATGCAGTTAATTCCGATCTGGAACAGATCCCCGACTTACTGAAAGGTTACAAGCTTGTCCTCAGTGTCGGACACGATGAATACTGGTCCGCAGGCATGCGCAATGCCATGGAACAGTACACCGCTAACGGAGGGAACGTTGCTTTCCTGAGTGGCAACACCTGCTGCTGGCAGGTGCGGCCTGAGGAAAATGGCCGGGCACTTGTTTGCTTCAAACAGGCACACACCCTCGACCCATTCTTCGACAAAGGCGAGCACCGGTTGCTCAGTTCCCTCTGGAGCCACCATTTAGCGGCGCGCCCGGAAAACACCATGACTGGTGTCGGTTTCCTTTGGGGCGGATACCGCAAAAGCCATGGCCAATTCATGACTGAACCTGCCGAATTCACAGTCCACAGGCCGGAACACTGGCTCTTTGAAGGAACAGATCTCAAGCGCGGCGGAACGTTTGGTGCCAAAGACACCGTTGTGGGTTATGAATGCGATGGTTGCGAATTGACCTGGAAAGATGGTGTGCCAACACCTTCTTTCAAAGACGGAACACCAACCACCATGCAGGTGCTGGCCACCTGCCCAGCGCGATGGCACCCCAACGATTGTGAATTCTACGATCGCTGGGAAAAGGGCCGTACCGGTAATGCCGTCTTCGGCATCCACCAACGAGAAGGCACAGTTGTAACCACGGGAACAACCGACTGGGCCCACGGCCTGCGCGGCAACGACCCTGCGGTGACCCGCATCACCCGCAATCTGCTCGACAAGCTCTCACGATAAACCACCTGTAAGGGCCACCCATGAACAACGCTCTGCGCTGCGCGGCATTGACCGTCACCGTTATTGTGATGGCCGCCGCCATTGGTCTGGCATGGCAGACACCCACTTCTGCACCTAACTGGAAAGTCGGCTTGGCCAAGGCCATCATTACCCCAGACAAAGCCGTCTGGCTGGCAGGGTACGGCTCTAAACGCGTGCCCGATGGCAAGATTCACGATATTTGGGTGAAAGCCATGGCTTTGGAAGACCCCAAGGGGCGGCGCGCTGTCCTGCTTACCAGCGATTTTCAGGGTGTGCCCAAATCGATGAGCGACCGGGTGTTCGACCGGCTGAAAAAGGACCATCAGCTAGAACGATCCCACATTATGTTTACC
>Ga0255133_1000599_pt1 | contig 10662 bp, 7 predicted proteins | sample Law_Law_RepB_8d_FD_188553 | JGI IMG/M metagenome (GOLD analysis project Ga0255133, IMG submission 188553) | Freshwater microbial communities from St. Lawrence River, New York, United States - Law_Law_RepB_8d | ecosystem: Environmental > Aquatic > Freshwater > River | place: USA: New York... | reverse complement strand
GGGTAGGAATGCCTGATTCTGGTGTGCCAATTTTGGCACCTTCACTGATGTGAATTTGTGCTTTAACAATGTCAATGCCAGTGACTTGTTCTGTCACTGTGTGTTCAACTTGAATGCGTGGATTGACCTCAATGAAGTAAAACTCACCTGTGTCACCATCCATTAAAAATTCAACGGTGCCTGCGTGTGTGTAATGAACTGCCTGCATCAAGCGAATCGCAGAATCACACAGCATTTTTCTTTGGACATCATCAAGGTAAGGTGCCGGAGCGCGCTCAACGACTTTTTGGTTTCGACGTTGCACGGAACAATCTCGTTCAAATAGATGAACAACTTGCCCATGCTGGTCGCCAATGATTTGAACTTCTACATGTCGCGCGTTTCTGACTAATTTTTCTAGATAAACTTCATCGTTACCAAATGCAGCCATGGCCTCTCGTCTAGCGATGGGCAATTCAGCCTCTAAGGATGACTCATTTTCAATCACGCGCATGCCACGACCACCACCACCCCAGCTGGCTTTCAGCATGAGTGGGTAACCGACAGCAAGGGCCAGTTTTTTTGCTTCATTCAAGTCTTGCGGTAATGGCTTGGTTGCTGGCATAACAGCAACACCAGCAGCCACTGCGGCGTTGCGGGCATCAACTTTATTGCCCAGTGTGCGCATCACCTTTGGATCTGGACCAATAAAGATGATGTCATTTTTACGACAAGCTTCTGCAAAATCAGGGTTTTCAGATAAAAAACCATAGCCTGGATGAATCGCATCCACATTAGCTTTTTTAGCAATGCGCAAAATATCTTCAATATCTAAGTATGCTGATATGGGCTTTTTTCCCTCACCAACCAAATAACTCTCATCAGCCTTAAAACGATGAAGGGCAAAACGATCTTCATTGGCATAAATACCAACGGTTCTAATACCCAATTCATTAGAAGCTCGCATCACGCGAATGGCGATTTCAGATCGATTGGCAATCAGTATGCTGCGGATTTTTTTCATCATGTGTTCTTTTCTAAATAATTCAATTGCTTTGTTTTCTCAGAGATTTGACCTATAAGGGTTAAAAAAGATGGTTTTTTATCAATATTAACTATAAATCTCGATATTTATTTACAATCTTAATATAAATAATTAAAATTTGGTGAAATAAATCGATTAAAAAACCAGTTTTAGGAATCTGGAAAGTGCCAGCCGTTGGCAGAAAGTGATAGATGAAATTAGTTTCAAAGGCATTCTTTGGTGAAGGCAAGTTAGAGCCCAAAACACTGGTTGAGGGTGCTTATCTTGCGTTGAGAAATGACATCATTAGGGGGGTCTACACTGCCTCAAGTAAGCTGAAGGTCGATCATTTAAAAGATGTTTATCAGGTGAGTGGTGGAACTTTGCGCGAAGCTTTGGCTCTTTTGGTAGCTGATAGCTTGGTCTATGCCGAAGGGCAAAAAGGCTTTTTTGTTTCTCCAATGTCAATCAAAGACTTTAAAGAGATCACTCAATTGAGGGTGAACTTGGAAATACAAGCGCTAACGGAATCAATTCAAAATGGAGATGATAAGTGGGAAGCAGATGTGATGGCAGCTTACCATCGCCTAGCACTGGCGGAGAGGAAATTGGCGCTCGAAGATATTGAGCAGCGTAACGCGCAGTTTTCCTCTTGGGAAGAACGTAATGCTGAATTCCATGCGGCTTTGGTATCAGCTTGTCAATCTAAGTGGTTATTGCAATTTATCGGCATCCTGTACCAGCAATCGGAAAGATATCGCTCTCTAGGTGTGCAATATGGCACCAATCTGAAGCGCGATTTACATGCAGAACATGAGGCTCTTAAGGATGCTGCGTTAGCAAGAAATGCTCCTTTGTGTTCAGAGATTTTGGCTGAGCACATCGGCATCACTTATGAGTTATTTGAAAAGCTTCCTGAGAGCGTCTTCAGCGGTAAAGAAGCCTTAGCCCAAACTTAAATATTGCTTAAGAAAATTAAAAATAAGAGGAATACATGAAACAAATTAAAAATTTTATTAATGGTGAATTTGTCATTGGCAGTGCCAATAAGTTTTTTGATAAGCGTTCGCCAGTTGATAACACGGTGATTGCACAAATTGCTGAAGCCAGTCAAAGTGATGTCGATGCTGCAGTAAGAGCTGCTCACTCAGCTCTGAATGGCGAATGGGGCAAGATGACCGTCGATCAACGTGTTGAAATCTTGTATGCCGTTGCCGATGAAATCACGCGCCGTTTTGAAGATTTTGTGGCCGCTGAAATGGCAGACACCGGTCAGCCCAATCATGTGATGCGCCATGTCTTTATTCCACGAGGCGCTGCCAACTTCAAAGTATTTGCCGATGTTGTTAAAAACGTTCCAACTGAATCTTTCACCATGGCCACACCTGATGGACGTGGTGCGGTGAACTATGCAGTACGAAATCCTAAGGGAGTCGTGGGTGTGATTTCACCTTGGAATGCACCATTTTTATTGATGACTTGGAAAGTGGGTCCTGCATTGGCCTGCGGCAATACAGTGGTGGTGAAACCTTCTGAAGAAACACCGATGACCACCGCCTTATTGGGTGAGGTGATGAATGCAGTAGGCATGCCTAAAGGTGTGTTCAACGTGGTGAATGGTTTCGGTCCTGATTCTGCGGGTGAGTTTTTAACTCAGCATCCAATGGTAGATGCCATCACCTTTACCGGTGAGACGCGCACGGGTACGGCGATCATGAAAGCAGCCGCAGAAGGTATGCGCGACATCTCATTTGAATTAGGTGGCAAAAATGCGGGCGTGGTTTTTGCAGATGCTAATTTTGATGAAGCTGTGAATGGTATTTTCCGCTCAGTATTTTTAAATTCAGGACAGGTTTGCTTGGGTACTGAGCGTGTTTATGTTGAACGTCCAATTTTTGATAAATTTGTTGCGGCTCTAAAAGCCAAAGCTGAGGCTGTTAAATATGGCCGTCCTGAGGATCATGGTTCAGATTACGGCCCATTGATTTCTGCAGAGCACAAACAAAAAGTCATGTCTTATTACAAGAAAGCTGTTGATGAAGGTGCCACGATTGTCACAGGCGGTGGTGTGCCAAAAATGCCAGACGATTTAAAAGAGGGTCATTGGGTTGAGCCAACTATTTGGACAGGTTTGCCAGAAACAGCAACGGTGGTGCAAGAAGAAATTTTTGGACCATGCTGTCATATTCGTCCATTTGACACAGATGAAGAAGTGATCAAGTTGGCCAATGACACGCAATATGGTTTATCAACCACCATTTGGACAACGAACTTGGCAAGAGCACACACAGTCGCTGCCAAAATTGATGTGGGTATTACTTGGGTGAATAGCTGGTTCTTGAGAGATTTAAGAACAGCGTTTGGTGGATCGAAGCAATCAGGTATTGGTCGTGAAGGTGGCGTGCACTCGCTTGAGTTCTACACAGAAACACGCAATATTTGTATCAAGCTGTAAGCAATATCTGAACAGTTGATTGCTGAAGTGATAGACCCACTGAACGAAGACTTTAGAAAGAATCAAAATGGCTTTAGAACTAACAATCAAACAAGAAGACATTCGCTTGCTATGTGATCGTGTTGAAGCTGCTCAAGAGGGAGCTTATGCGATCCACAAATTGACTGATGATTATCCAAGTATGACGATCAATGACGGTTATGCGGTTCAAGCGGAATTGAGAAAACGTTACTTGGCGAAAGGTCATCAGTTAGCAGGCTGGAAAGCTGGCTTAACTTCTAAAGCCAAGATGGAACAAATGGGTGTGCACGTTCCATCGATTGGTTTTTTAACCGATAAGATGGCTCGTACAGAGAGCATTGGCATTAAAACATCTGAGATGGTTCATCCGCGTGTTGAATGTGAAGTGGCATTTGTGACAAAGAAAGATCTTCAAGGCCCTGATTGCACTCTACAAGATGTGTTGGATGCCACGGATTATGTTTTACCAGCCGTTGAAATCATCGATTCTAGATTTTCTGGATTTAAATTTGATTTGGCCAGTGTTGTTGCCGATAACGGCTCATCAGCAAGATATGTTGCTGGACAGATACATTTAAATCCTCAGGATCTTGATCTCACCAAGGTGGGGGTGGTGATGAAAAAGAATGGCGTGGAAGTGGCTGCAGGTGAATCTTCTGCGGTTTTAGGTCACCCAGCTGAAGCGATTGCGATGTTGGTCAACATCTTGGCTGAGCAAGATGAAATGTTGCCAGCGGGTAGTTTTGTCATGAGCGGTGGCATCACTGAAGCAATTCCAGTGCAAGCCGGGGATGTCATTACGGCAGAATTTCAAATATTAGGACATGTGTCGATGACATTTGTCGCTTAAGTGACATATAACACAAGCAATACAGTCTAAAGTTCCACTCTATAGTTGGTCTACAAAGGATAAAGAAAATGGCAAAGATTAAATGCGCATTAATAGGATCTGGAAATATTGGTACAGATCTTATTTATAAGCTAAAACGCAGTGAGTTTTTAGAACCAGTTTGGATGGTGGGTATTGACCCTGAATCTGAAGGTTTGGCCAGAGCTCGCGATATGGGTCTAAAGACAACGGCCGAAGGTGTGGATGGTTTGTTGCCACACGTTTTGAGTGATGGGATTCAGATTGCGTTTGATGCAACATCAGCTTATGTGCATGCTGAAAACTCACGCAAGTTAAATGAGTTAGGCGTGTTGATGATTGACTTGACGCCGGCAGCGATTGGCCCTTTGTGTTGTCCAACAGTGAACTTAGATCAGCATGCAGCCAGTGGTGAAATGAATGTGAACATGATTTCATGCGCTGGTCAGGCGACGATTCCTATTGTTCATGCGGTGTCACGTGTGCAAGCTGTGCCATATGCTGAGATTGTGGCAAGTTTGGCATCTAAATCAATTGGCCCTGGAACGCGTGCTAACTTGGATGAATTCACTTACACAACATCTGATGCGGTGTGCAAAGTGGGTGGCTCTGTAAAAGGTAAAGCTTTGGCGATCATTAATCCAGCAGACCCACCGATGATCATGCGCAATACGATTTATTGTTTAACAGAAGATGAACCTAAAAAAGATGAAATCAAAGCATCTATCTTGCGCATGATTGAAGAAGTTCAAAAATATGTGCCTGGTTATAAATTGGTCAATGGCCCAGTTTTTGATGGAAAAAAAGTATCCGTATTCATGGAAGTGGCTGGTTTGGGTGATTACTTGCCAAAGTATGCTGGCAACTTAGACATCATGACAGCCGCTGCCACAAGAACGGCTGAGTTATTTGCGCAGAACATTATGTCTGGCAAAGTGACTTTAAAAGCAATCAAATCAACTAATGCAGTGGAGGCTTAATCATGTTTGATAACAATCACCTCAAAGGTAAAAAAGTTATTTTGCACGACATGTGTTTGCGTGATGGTATGCATGCCAAGCGTGAGCAAATATCCGTTGATGAAATGGTTAAAGTCGCAACAGCCATGGATGATGCAGGTGTGCCATATATTCAAGTGACTCATGGTGCTGGTTTGGGTGGTAACTCTTTGCAGCATGGTTTTGCTATGCATACCAATGAAGAGTACATCTCTTCAGTGGCATCCAAAATGAAGAAAGCAAAAGTATCAGTTTTGCTAATTCCTGGTTTGGGCACCATGAGAGAGTTGCAGTCTGCTTATGATTGTGGCGCACGCAGCGTTCACATTGCCACTCACTGTACTGAAGCTGATACATCACCACAGCACATAGCTTATGCACGTAAGTTGGGGATGGATACAACTGGCTTTTTGATGATGGCGCATTTAAATACTGTCGAAGGTTTGGCTCAGCAGGGTAAGTTGATGGAATCATATGGCGCTCAAACTGTTTACATCACTGATTCTGCTGGTTATATGTTGCCTAATGAAGTGAAGGCGCGTGTGCATGCTTTGCGTCAAGTATTAAAGCCAGAAACAGAAATTGGTTTCCATGGACATCACAATTTAGGCATGGGTATTGCCAATTCAATCGCAGCGATTGAAGAGGGCGCCACACGCATTGACGGCTCAATTGCAGGCTTAGGAGCTGGTGCTGGTAATACGCCGCTCGAAGTCTTTGCGGCTGTTTGCGAGCGCATGGGTATTGAGACAGGTTGTGATTTATTCAAGCTGATGGATATTGCAGAAGAACTCATCACGCCAATGATGGATCACATGGTGCGCGTGGATCGCTCATCATTAACACTTGGTTTTGCTGGTGTGTACTCAACTTTCTTATTGCATGCTGAGCGAGCAAGTAAACGTTTTGGTGTGCCAGCCAGAGATATTTTGGTGGAATTGGGTCGCAAGAAAATGATTGGTGGTCAGGAAGACATGATTCTTGATACGGCGATGACCATGGCCAAAGAACGCGGAATTCAGTTTGAAGAGTCTGTTTAAGCTTAAAACTTTAAAAAACCTAGCTTAAAGAAAAAGGAGTTCATGACGAACTCCTTTTTTATTGCAAAAATTTTCTGACACTAAGCTGAAAAAATCCTTAAAAAATAAGGATTAAGAAAAAATAAAGTCAGCCGGATTAGGGTATGTACTCATTGCCCAGAAGTTGATTCAAGAGAAAAATAATCTCGAGATTACTTTACATAGTCGGAATTTTTATGAACTTTAAATATTTTAAGAGTGCAGGTGTACTTTTAGCTGTTGGTTTAATGCTAACAGCTTGCGGTAAATCTGAGTCTACCGCAGTGTCTGCAACACCAGATACGGTAACAACACGCGTGGATCAATTTCAAGGCGTGGCTTCCAATCAAAAGGTAGCCGTGATCGTCGGTAAGAACGTGGTTGCAGTCATGCCTCACGATGGTAGCAAGCCAACAAGAGTTGATCTAAAGGGCATTGTTTCTTTGATTGATGTTGCGACTTGCTCTGATGGTAGCTTTGTGGCTCTCGACTTTTATAAGAAAGTTTGGACTTCTACTGACAATGGTCAGTCATGGGCATCCAAACCGACACCTGAATCAATTCGACCACTTGGGCTCACTTGTGGCCCAGCAAATACGTATTGGTTTGTTGGTAGCAATTCAAGCATTGTGCATAGTACAAATCGCGGTGGTTCATGGAGTGTGAACTCCAACAACGAAGACTCAATGTTCAATACGATTCAATTCATTGATGCTCAAAATGCAGTTGTTACTGGTGAATATGGCACATTTAAAAAGAGTTCTGATGGCGGTAAAACTTGGACAATGTCTTCAATTGGTCCTGAGTTCTACCCATACACAGCTCTCTTCACATCACCACAGGTAGGCTTTGTCACAAGCTTGACTGGAATCATCATGCACACCAAAGATGGTGGTGCAACTTGGACGGCAACTAAAAATGCATCAGGATTGTCACAGTTCGGCTTAGTGAATGTTGATGGTCGAGTTTTTAGTGTTGGTTTGGGCGGAACTGTATTGAGCTTTAACGGTACACAGTGGTCACCAGTCAAGCTTGAGAATTTTGGGGCGCCTTATCTCAAAGGCGTGGCGACAATTGGTCAAGGTCGTTTCCTTGTGGCTGGTGGTAACGGCGCATGGAAAGTTGTAACTGCTAAGAACTAGGAATAAAAAGTGAAAAAGAAACTAACTCATATCCTTCACGTTGGTGAAGAGTGGCTATTTGCAAACCCTAAGATTGTTCTTGGAGTCATTTTTGCCATCAGCTTAGGTTTTGCTTCTTTGCTACCTAACGTGCGCATGGGCACAGACTTTGAAGATCTCTTGCCACAAAGCCATCCTTTTATTCAATTGCACAATGAAATCAAAGATGACTTTGGTGGAGCGAGTGCGGTTGTTGTTAGTGTGCAAGTTAAAGAAGGCGACATTTTCACCAATGACACTTTACAGTTAATTGAAAATTTAACTCAAGGTGTTGATAGCTTGTCAGGTGTAAACCATAACTTGGTCAGCAGTTTGACGCATCGCCTAACCCGTAAAGTAACTTTAGATGAAACAGGCAGCATTAAATCTGCTTTGTATTTTGATCCAGCAGCTGAAAAACTAACTCAAGCTGAATTAGATCAAATGAGACGTGATGTGATGGCTAATCCAAGGGTGTATGGATTCATGGTATCTCCAGACTTGAAGTCAGCCATCATTAAAGGTCAAATGAATGAGGGCGGTGAGATCGATTATCAAAAGACCTTTGCTGAGCTCACAGAGTTACGTGCTAAATACGCTACAGATCATGCTTCGATTCATGCGACAGGTTTACCAGTTTTAACAGGTTGGGTGTATACATACCTCAACCAGATTTTGCAGATTTTGCTTTATACAGCCGCATTAATTTTTATTTTGCTGGTTGTTTATTTCCGTCGCTTCTATGGCGTGGCATTGCCTTTGTTGGGTATTTGTTTGTCATCTGCTTGGGGCTTAGGCTTCATGACGATTTTGGGTTACACATTAGACCCACTGTCAATGACGATTCCATTTTTGATTGCAGCTCGCGCAACCTCTCATGGTGTTCAGTTGGTTGAGCGTTATTACTATGAATTGGAAATTACCAAAGATGGTAAGAAAGCTGCGCGTAATTCATTAGATGCTTTGTTCAGACCAGGTTCTTTAGCGATCACGATTGATGCGATTGGTATTTTTGTGATTGCATTGGGTGCTGCACCGATCAACATCAAGTTGGGTTACTACGCAGGTTTCTGGGGCTTCTCAGTGATCTTCACAGTGCACTTCATGGTGCCATTGTTCTTGACTATTTTGCCAGCGCCTAAGAAGACTCAAAATAATCGTTCAGGCACAACCACAGTGCTCTATAACTTCGCTAAAGTTTTAGTAAACCCTTTGAGCGTGAAGATTGGTTTGATCGGCACGGCAATTGCTGTGGTGGTTGCTTCATTCTTTGTGGCTCAAGTGAAGTTTGGTGAATCTGAACCAGGTTCTCCGATTTTGAATCGTACTCACGATTACAACATTTCTGCTAAAGCTATTAATGAGAGCTTTCCTGGATCCGAGGAGTTGTTTGTAGTTGCAAGAACCAAGGATGAAAGTGGTATTTCACGACCAGAGGTTGTTCACGCCATGGAGCAGTTTGGTGACAAGATGATGGTGAAAGATCCTGAGTTGGGTGGCTATAAAGCTATTCCAGGTTTGATCCGTCAAGTGAATATGTTGACGCACAGTGGTGATCCACGTTGGGCACAGATTCCTGATACCCAACTTGAGGTGGCCGGTTTGATGTCAGCGTATGAACTCTCAAGCCCAATTCCAGGTGCCATGAAAGAGTTCATGAACCCACAAGGTACAGATGCTGTTTTGACTTTCTTCTACAAAGATCACCAAGCAACAACGCTTGAGCGGATTGTGACGAACTCTAAGCAGTTGGTGAAAGAAATCAATGGCACTGTTGAAAACTTTGAGCTCTTGTTAGGCGGCGGCATCATTGGTGTGAGCGCTGCGATTGATGAAGAGAATTATGTCGATACGATGATCATTACACCGGTGGTGATGATCATGGCCTTTATCTTTGTGATGATTTATTACGAGTCACTTCATGCTGGTTGGTTGATGGTGTTGCCAATGTTGTATGCAACGATTTTGACTTACGGTTACATGGGCTTTATGAACATTGGTATCAGTGTGAACACGATTCCTGTGATTGCCGTTGGTGTCGGGGTGGGTATTGACTATGCGGTGTACATCATGGACCGCATTCGTGAAGAATACGAAGCCACACAAGATCTGCGTGAATCAGTTTTACGCGCCTTAAGTACAACTGGTTTGGCGGTGGGCTTTACAGCAGCCACCTTGATTGCGGGTGTGATCATGTGGGTGATCTTCTCAGATCTACGCTTCCAATCTGATGCTGCACTTCTATTAACAGTGATGTTGGCCTTGAATGCTGTTGCTGCAGTACTTTTAGTACCTGCTTGGGTGATGGCATTTAAACCGAAGTTCATCACAGGTGCGCATCGTGATCAAGATGGAATCTTGCAAAATAGTTAAGTATGAATAAGGTGGTCGTTGCGTTAAAACAACACCACCTTCTAACTAGTACTAATTAGTAGAAACAGATTAATAAAAAGATAATAAAAACAATGAGATAAAAAATCTCGAGATAATTAAGGGTTATTACTAGTGGGAAAACTCCCTAGATAATAAATCTCGAGAAAGCAGTATTTTAACGGTAATAAGTGTTGGTCTTTTGATTAAAAGTTTTAGCAAGTTCGTTAAGGAGAGAGTTCATGAACAATAAAAAATGGCGCAAAGCTTTACAGCCAAAGGCGATAGCCCTTGCTGCTGTTATGTCTGTTACAAGCGCAAGTGCATTTGCACAAAATTTACCTGATTTAGGTGTCACAAGTGGTGATCCATGGCAGGCGGATTTGTACTACGAGAACCACACTGCAGGACGCGAAGGAGCTGGCTTGTCTAAGTTCCGTAATACTCTTCAATCAGAGATGTCAAAAAATCTTAATGATGGTTGGAGATTCCGCGGTATCTTGCGTGCGACATACGATGGTGTTTATGACCTGAACGACAAAGAGTACGGTAAGAATGCCGGCGGTGCGGTAAATATGGGTAGCTCACTTGGACCAGCACTTGGTATGCCTGCAACAACACCATATGGTGAAGGTGCAGTAAACGCCATTAGTGCGATTATGCTGGGCTTGCCGCCAACAAATACTTTTTACAACACAGCTGGTGGACCTACTTCATTTACTGTGCCAG
>Ga0255133_1000593_pt1 | contig 10708 bp, 13 predicted proteins | sample Law_Law_RepB_8d_FD_188553 | JGI IMG/M metagenome (GOLD analysis project Ga0255133, IMG submission 188553) | Freshwater microbial communities from St. Lawrence River, New York, United States - Law_Law_RepB_8d | ecosystem: Environmental > Aquatic > Freshwater > River | place: USA: New York... | reverse complement strand
AATTAGAACTGCTCTATCTCATAGGATCTGCACAATTGCCAAGACCGAGTCACGATTGCTCCTCGAAGTCGAAGTCCAGACACGGTTTCGACGCCAAGAGTCGGTTGCTGCAAATTATCTTTTTGAACTTGCTCCTCGACGGCGTAGCTCTCTGCACTGAACGGAGAAAGCCCTTCAACCTGTCGACCGAAGATCTTCCTTTAGAAAAAAATCGGGGCGACAAGACGGCTATTGAACTTTTTCTCCGGGAAATTCGGGGCTTGGAAGCTGGAGTTCGACGGAAAATCGAGGATGGTAACCTCTAGATTAGCTACCTGGCATCGGCAGACGTGGCATGATGCGCATGTTCCGCACTGAGCCGGATGATGCCGTCTTGCATTTCATAGATAGTGTCAAAGACATCCAGAGACCTCTGGTCATGTGTCACGACGATAACGCCACCTTTTTGTTCGTGAGCGACCTTACGAAAAAGCTCCATGACCTGTCGGCCGCGATGGCTGTCGAGGGCTGCCGTCGGTTCATCCGCCAAGATCACTTGTGGCTGGTTCGCCAAGGCGCGAGCCACGGCCACGCGCTGCTGCTGGCCACCGGAGAGCATTGCCGGATAATGGTCGGCGCGGTCGGCCACACCGAGGTAATCGAGTAGCTCCAAGGCCCGTTTTCTTGCAGCGCGGGGCGTCTGGCCGTTGAGTTCCAGAGCGATCTGCACATTTTCTCGGACGTCGAGGAAAGGAATGAGATTCGACTTCTGGAAGATGAAGCCGATGTGCTTGCGGCGGAATGTCCGCAAGTCGACAAGAGCTCGGGGGCCATCCATCACCGGCTGCCCGCCGATGGCGATCTGTCCAGCGGTCGGCGGGTTGATCAGGCCGATGGCCGTTAACACCGTGGACTTCCCCGATCCGCTCGGGCCGAGCAGCGCGACCACTTCACCCCGATTCACCGTCAGCGTGACATCGCGCATGGCCACCACTTCGGTATTGCCGCTGCCGTAGATTTTGGTTAGTCCACGGGCTTCAATCGCCGGCAACACTGTAATGTCAGTGGTCATCAAGATAGTGCCTCGTTGGGATCTACGCGCATCGCTTTCCAGATCCCCAGCACGGACGAAAGGATCGAAATGACCAGAACAATGACAGCAAGCCGGATGAGATCATCCTGCGTCAGGATGACCCGACGCGGGAAGCGGGGAAAAATCCACTGTCCGATCAAGTAGGCAATGCCATACCCCAGCGCGCCGAGCAACAACGCCTGCTGCAAGATCATTCCTAAGATGACATGGTTAGGAGCACCGATTAGCTTCAAGAGTGCGATGTCGTGCAGTTTGTCCAGCGTCAGCGTGTAGAAGATCAAGGCCATGATAATGGCTGAGATGATCGTGAGCAGAATCCGGAACAAGCCGATCTGAAGTTTCGCCTTTTCCACAGGGCCGGACAGCATGAGTTGGCGTTCGTCTTCCCGCGTATGAACCGAGACGTCAGCCCAACCTGAGATCGTGGAGGCCACTGCTTGGGGATCAACGCCTTGCAGCACGCGAACGAGAATGGCACTGACGGCTGGCGGCGCGAGGGCAGGAATGGCGGCCGATAACCCCTCGGCCCGGTCGAGCAAGCCCGGCTGACTGCTGCTTAGGTCAATGCGATCCGCCCGGCCCCGTCGCGCGGCACGCTCTAGGCGCATGGCTGCGCCCGGCAGGTCGAATTGGACCGTTTGGGCGTCCAACGCGGTGAAAAACGCAAGGCCGTTTCCGCCAGAGTCAATCATGCCCGTGGTCAGACCAACGACGGTGAACGTGTCCTTGCCGAGGGGAATTTGCTCACCCAGTTCCAAGCCTAGCGCCCGGTCTGCAATCATCTCGTAGTGATTCTGAGCCAGCGGTTGCCCGGCCATCAGCGGCAGCCATTCACCCCGATCGGTCGGCCAATCCAGACCGAGAATGGCCATGCGAAGCGGCTTGCCACGATGCTCGCGCTGGATGGTGTGAAACACGAACTTCCGCGTGTCGGCAACACCGGAGACGGAGGCGACACGGTCCACCAGATTTGGGGGCAATCGCGAAACTTCTGCAAACGGGCCGCGCGTGCTTCGCTGCACCACCCACAAATCCGCATCCAGCTTGTCGATCAGCAGCGTGGCGTCCTCGATGATGCCGCGATAGATTCCGCCCATGCCCATGACGACCATCAGCAACATGCCAATGCCGACAGCCGTCAGCGCAAAGCGTCCCAGATTGTGACGGATGTCCTTGACTGCGAGGTTCATGGCTCTACCACCCTCTGGCTATCTGCTAATTTGACATTGTTTATCCCTGCCGGCGCGAGGATGACCTCACCGACCTTCAGCCCTTCAACCACTTCTGCCGTCTCCCGCCCCCGCAGACCCAACGTCAAGGAACGCCACTCCGCACGACCGTTCACTTTCACGAACACACCGGGCTGGCCTTGACGCCAGACGAGGAAGCGAAGGGGAACGACCGCTTCGGCGTGCTTGCGGGCGGTTTCGATGTAGACTTCGGCTCGCTGGCCGACCGACCAGCTAGCCGATAGCTGCTGCGGGGCCACGTCCACGCGGGTCTCGCGGGTCTCCCGGTCGGTCTCCCTGCCCAGCCGAACGACCTTGCCGACGTATGATCGTTCTGGTTCTGAGCGAAACACGACCCGAGCCGACTGCCCCGGTTGCAGTCGGGCCAGCTGTGTCTCGTCAACCCAGGCTCCGATCCACAGTTCCTTGATTGCAACCATCGCCAGGATGGAACTGCCTGGAACGACCACGTCGCCGGCATTGCGATCCCGCCGGATCACGATCCCCGCGAACGGGGCTTCAATTATGGCATCATCCAGCCGGGCCTGGCGAAACTCCAGGGTCTTTTCCGTGGCTACCAGTTGCTTTCGCCCCTCGGCCAGGGCCGCCTCGGCACGGGATTGACCGGCCCGGGCAACGGCGAGAGCATCCACTGCTCTGTCGAATTCCTCCTGGGAGACGGCCTTGGGTGCCAAGAGCCGTCGTATTCGTCCTTCGCTCGCCGTTGCCAGTTCTAGGGTTGCCTTGGCGTGAACGATGTCGGCCTGCAACCGTTCGACGGTGGCCTTCCTTGCGGCTACGTTGGCTTCTTCGATCTCGACTTCGTGTTTCAGGTCATCGTCATCCAGCCGTCCCAGGATTTGCTCGGCTGTGACCTGGTCCCCCTGGTCCACGTCTACCTTCACCAAGCGGCCAGGAATCTTGGTGCTGACCGTCGCCTTGATGTGGGCATCAAGAGTCCGCGTACCCATGACTTCGGCGACGATCTCACCGAACGAGACCGAGATCTGTTCAACTGCAAGCGGGGCGAACTTGAACCAGTAGACCGCCGCGACGACTAGAGCCGGCACCAGCATGAACTTTCCGGCCGTCCAGAGGCGCAGGAGCATTGGCTTCCAACTGTCTTTCGTCATCGGATTGGTTCCTTCGCAGAGATGTTAAATAGACCAATCCTCGCTTAGCCTCCTTGCGAGGAAGGAGACCATACCGATCACACCCTGCCGATCCACCGACGATTTCTAACTCTATTACACCACTTTTTGTGTCACAGCACGTGATTATTCGTCATCAAATGGTATAAAATTGATTATTCTGTGAAGAGTCGAATCCGAAATTGTGTTTTTGAACTGCTTCCTTGATGACGTAATTCTTGCTCAAGTAATGAAAATGCCCTTCGAAGTCTTCGCCGAAGGATTCATTTCAAAACAATCGGGGTGACAGGATGTCCATTGAACTTGTTCTGGCTGGCATCAGCGATTGGGATGCAGGATTGACGCGGTTCCTTTCCCAAGAGCCGATTTAATAACCGCATGCTGAGCAACCGCGGACGCTCAGTGTACTGACTGTGGAAACATGATTGGGGACACAGGCTCAGGAACAGCCAAATGGATGTGCCGGTGAATTTCGCTGCACCGCATGATTAGGCGTTTGCGATTGATTGCAGACCGAATGTCATGCGTGGAGAAGTTGGTGTGCGATCTGGTGCCATCGTTCAATGCTGATTCCGTTGTGCTGGTCTAGCGCAAGCGGATGCTGTGTTGGCTCGACGGTGAACAACGGAGTTTGTCCCGCTGGACGCGACTGCACGGAAAGTTTGAGGTGAATGGTGCTCGGATAAAATACGATTGGGCTACAAAGCCATCCGAAGTACGGCGGATTGGATGCGCGGTCCAGGGCCTCCCAATGCTCGCACATGTGGAGAAAGCTGCTCTTGCTGAGCGACGACCAAACCGAGAAGGCGAGAGGCTCTGGATAATCGTGAATTGGAATCTCTATGTGACCGCGAATGAAAAAGTGCTGCTCATCTATGACACATTGGTCAGAGTTAAGGTCCACCCTACGGTTGAACTCTTTGACAGGAACAAGTGCTCGCCACGGTGCCTCGATGCTGAAGCACAGCGGAATATCGGATTGCTCGACGCCGCAGGTGTGGCATGTCCAACTCATGATTCAACCCGCGCGAGTGACGCCTAACTGATGATTTTCGAACACGATTCGGTTGATGATACAAGGAGGATATTTGTCCGTCGACGACTGACCTTTCTATTTTTCAGTCGAAAATTACACGGGCCAGCGATTTTTCAACGCCTGAATGGGCGCCGGGATTTGAACCTTAAAAGGCTTGGCAGGAAGAAAGGCCTTGGCCCAGGATCAAAGGATAGTCTGTATTATCTTCATACGGCTGATGGGGATGGGGCGGTCGAAGTTGTCGCGGATTTTGCTGTTGGGGGAATAGCCGAGGCAGTGGAAGATGGTGGCGATGAGGTTGTCGGCCTCGACTTTGCCTTCCATGGGGAAGGCGGCGTTCTTGTCGGAGGCGCCGTGGACCACGCCGCCAGGGATGCCACCGCCTGCCCTGGCCAGGGAGAAGCAACTGCCCCAGTGATCGCGGCCGCCGTCGTTGTTGAAACGGGAGGTGTAGCCGAATTCGCCGACCCTAAGGCTGATGGGTGTTGAATGTGAAAACCACAATGTTCCCTTTGGCCCTGCACCTCCACTTGGCCCCACACCGCAGAAGCATAAGCCGAACAAACCACCCAGATCATTTACGCCGCCAATGCCGGTGAAAGTCGCCGTTACAAAAATTGGAACGGTCGTTTAAAAGAATTACGATTCCCACGAGGTAATCCGGGTGAACCTGCCTCGTTATGCCATTGTCGGCAACCAACCACCTTTTGTAAATGACCCCAGAAGGACACCATCACCGGAATCAAAGCCAACGGCGAGTGAGCGTGATCGTGATGTACCGAGCCATTCTGTAGCACCAATCGTGGCGGCAAGATGTTTTGCTACAAGCCCAGCGAAACCGAGGCAAAGAACATATTCTCCGTAGTTTGAAATCCATCCCTTCGCTTTGCTAACCGACTGATAAATCTCGTTCAGAATGTGCGAATCGGCGTAACGGCCATCCGGGAAATAGGCTGGGTTACAGGCCCACTCAAAAGTGTCGTCTTCAGCGTCGAATGTTTTCGAACCGGCAAAATACATCCCACAGGTTGTCCTGCCCTTAACCACGGGATTGAACAAGCCGAACCAAAAGGCATTGATGCCCTTCGGAGGCGGTTCATCCGTGAGCAGTCCATTCAGCCATTTGTGGAGACGCGTTTGGTCGTCTGAGAAATCAAGTTTTCTCAAGGCACTCCAACCCCGCCACGGCTCATGCTCGGCACAAAAGTCGAACAGCAAAGCCATCCCGGCATCGAGAGTGCCACCAGCGGCCAAAACCTCTACGACTTTGGCATGAGATTGGACAATGTCGAACATGTAGGGGGGTTCCTTATGCAAATTAGGCCGAGCCGCCTTGATTTGTCAGTGGTGCTGGGCTGGTTAAAGGGGACAAACTGAATTCCAGATAAATGGATGTTATTTAGGTTCATCCAAATCGAAAACCAGAATGTCCACATCGGGCCCCCTCTAGAGCTCGTCTGCCACTTGGAGTACCGAGCCGCTGTCATCCCAGGCTGAACCAGCGAACGAGGCTAGCTCGCACAGCACAACTACTGCGGCATCCGGCGAAGCGCTCCCAATGCCTCCGGAATTCGCCCATATTTCCGCGGCCCGTTTGATTTCGTGCTCGGTGAGGGCAGCCAGGCGGCGCACGAACTCCGGGCTGACACGGACGACGGAGGTCCCTTGCGTTTCATCGCTTGCCAGCAGGTCCCCGGTCGCGGCCCCGGCGTCTCCGGTGGCGCTAACGAAGATGTCCCAGAGAGCAGCCAGCTCGCCGGGCTTGAGTGCTTGCATAGACAAGCTCGGCCAATCGTACACGCCCCGAGATTCGGACCTCGCGATGACTGCCGCCACCGATTCCTCTGCCCTGAGCCAGTAGACTCCCATACACCACGCACTCCGCAGCCGAACGGCAGCGGAAACCGGGCTGCCGTCAAAAGACGATGGTTTCAAAACCCGCGTGATCGGCGGCTTCGGTTCACCGCTTTGTTCTGCCGGGTTTTGGCCAGCTCACATCCAGGTGAAAGTTGTTGAAGTCGGGATCCTCCAAATCGCCAGCATGCCGAATGACGCCGCCGGATGGCAACGAAGACATTTTGACTTGTTGGCCATCCTGGACAACATGGCCGAACGCTTGGAGTTCGATCAAGCGATTGCAAAGATCAATGACACCGTCTTCGAGTTCGGTTGGGACATTGTGGACGCTGATATCCGGCCTGCCGAACTTTCGCATGCCGCGAGTATGGTACCACTTCAAGGAGGAATCGGGGTCTTCCGAGACGAGGATCACCGTGTGATGACCGGGAACTGGGGCAGCAGGATCAAAAACCTGTTGTTTCCAATCCGAAGGTTGCCACCAGCGGAACATGAACGGATCGTAGATCGCACATCCGCCGTGATGGATCAAATAAGTAATTAGGCCGACCGTGTCGCGTAAATAATCCAGCGTCGATGAATCGATCGGTGTGCCACGCAAGACCACGCAATGCCGGGATTGTTCCACGATTGCAGCGAGTTTGGGATTATCGGCGACGAATTCGTTCCAGGGGTATCCCTCGCGGAAGCTTCCGGGCACCTCAGGGCGCTTGTCCGGGCCATACGACATAACCTTGATGCCGTCAGGCGCGCCATTGGTGCGGTATTTAGTCCGCGACAATGGAGCGGACAAATTGATCTCGCCGTAAACGACATAGAACAACATCGGATCGCCGCCACCAGCGACCAGATGCTCCCGTTCCCAAGATTCGAGTTCAGAGGTCATGGCATTGTTTCAGAGGCAGAACGACCAAGGTAACCTGGCGGCGGCCAAGAACAGTTGATTTCAGAATCCGCCCGATCCGCCGCTCGGGTTGACCGCCTTATTAGGGGGCGGAATCTGCGGGCGGTAGCGATTTCCACTTGTCCGCGAAAAGGTGAAAACCGAACTCGCCTCCATGGCGCTGACCCGGTTTGAACAGGCCGCTCAAGGTTAAATCCTGGATCGCATTCGTGAAACCATCCGATCCACACGGCTTGCCCCACGGACGGCGTTTGTAACCGATGAGCTTTGCTGATGTCAGTTCGCGCAAAGCTGACACAACCGCGCTGACCTTTGACGGTTGCTGCCGAGCCAGTTCCGAGACGACCGCAAAGACCACAACCGGATTGAACGAGAGGCCTTTGCGGGAACCACCAGCGAAAGACTCGTTCGCGATCGACAGAAATACATCGGGAGCAAGGTCCTCGCGTTCGCACGCCGTCCACGCCGGTGCCCACACTTCCAAGTTAAGGAATTTCCACGACTTTGATGCATCCTTGTTCGCGGGTGAGCCGTGGCACCATTTTTGGTGATCAGCGTCCTTCCAGCCAAGCCGCCCAAACTTGACCTCGCCTGCCAGCTTCGGCAGGAATTGGGTCGAGCGCACCGCCGGGTTGCCACGTGCAGCTTGAATCAACGGATCGATCGTCGGCCACAACCGTTGCCAGACCTTCCAACGCCAGAGCGGGGCGGCATCTGGGCGGCCGAGAACGACATAGGTGTCATAGTTGGCGGTGTGGAAAGCCATTCGCACTAACCCCCTAACGACTGCCGCAACCGGGCGGCCGCCGAAAGACTTTGATTTCAAAACCAGTGTTGTCGGCCGCTCCGGTTCACGGCTTTATTCGGCCAGCCTTGCCCATCTTCCGCAAAAGCCGGACTAACCGTCCGGCCTTCCTTTCAACAGCCGTCCAATCCCATGCATGTGGGCTTTGAAAGTCAGGAAAAGTGTCGCTCCAATTCGAAGCACGGATCGCCGAATTAACAGCCACCCGGCACTCAACCATCGGGTGTTTCCGGAAGTCGCATTGCAACTGGATCAGGCCCCATCCTTCTTGACAAAATCGGAAGGTGTGGCCGTTGCACGCTTCCGGCTTCAGATCAACCCGTCGTTCGTGAGTATGGCCTTTCGCCTCGGGGTAGTAGAGGGTGTATTGTCGAAACAAGTCCCCGATTCCCGGTTCGTAATGCAAATCGTCGAGCAATGCGTCGGCATCCGCAAAATCTCTAGTGGCGCAACCAAAGTTGGAATACGCCTGCCGGACGACCACGGGCCCCTGCGCGAAGACCGCCGCCACGATCTCGTTGAGCTGCTCCAAGGAGATTTGTTGCGAGGTTTGCATGGATTCCTGAGTCCGAACGATGGCTTTGACCGGTCCGCGGCAAGTAAATTTTCCATTTCAAAGTCGCCCGATCCGCGGCTCCGTGTTCAACGCCTGGTTACCTCTGTTTCAATGTACCATTCAAGAGTTGTCGAGTTTTCGATTGAGTGATTGGCAGCCCATGACGCTTGAGGAGTGTTGCGAAGTCTCCATCACTCCTCCAGATCGGGTCGCTTCCAGCAATTTCAGTCAGTACGGCCTTTTGCAAGTCATTCAGTGTGTCGAGCGCGACCGCGGATCTCTTTCTCGGAAACACTAGCAAAATTATGGCATGAGCAAGTTCATAAAATTGGCAGTCGCTCCTAAAATAGCCAAGCAATTCAGGAATAAGCCCGCTGGCATCGAAACCAACCAGATGAGGTAATGCACAGACAACATCTTGTTGAAGGTCGTTGCCATCTATGGCATCACAATACTTGTCAGCGAGTTTGTCGAACGCTGCCTGCTGCTGTTTATTGTACGAAGCTCGTAAAAGTGCGATTAAGCAGTCAGCAACCTCTGAATCGCTGCTCGATTTCACGTTGTCGAACGCGTATAGAGTTTGTTTAAGTGACGGTAGTGGCATCGGTAGTACGCAAAGAGGTAACTTAATTTTCTACAGAAATCCCCTTTAGGCGGGCTGGCACAGGGCTTAACGCGGCTTACGATATGGCGATGTGGGGGCCAAGTCAAGCGGATTGAGGCGAAATCCCCGCCAGCGAGGGGATAGTTGCTGCGTTGCGTCCGATGGATGTCCACGGAGATTTCGGTGTTACGCCGATCTGGATTAACTAAAAAATTTAAAAGGGGATCGGGTTAGATGACTAAAGGGGGCATTCCAAGTTTCCCAAAGAGGCAACCATTTTTTGGTTTGCCCAAGGTGAAACCGGAATGTCCCCTCTAGCCCCGACCGTACCGATAAGCACGTCTGCCGCAGCGGCCGGTGAGTTGTCGAACTGAAAGTCGATGCAATTCTGTCGGGCCAAGTGCCAGGACTTGATGGGGGCTGGCTTTGCAGCGACCTTATTCAAACAGAAATCGTATTCGTCAGCCAACCGCGAAGGAAGTCTTCCAGGGAAGGCGCGATTTCCTCCAACTCGTTCATGATGGGATGCCAAACCATTACACGCGGCGAACAAAACCCATCTTCCACTGGGAATGCGAACAGGATACCGTCAGTCCCCGCGCCCGCGAAGAAGACCAAAGTTGTAAAATCTCGCTCAAAGGTGCGTTTTTCAGTCGCCGCACGACTATAGCGGTTCTGCTTTACGATTTCGTCGATATTCCAAAATAGCCACATCGACTTAAACCAATCGCCCCCATCAATTGCCAACATGTCCATGACGCCATTCGTCTCCAAAAGGAGCGATCGAAAGGACCCCGGCAACTTAGCGTTAAGCTCGACTTCCGTGTCGGAGATCTCTTGAGCCGAAGCGGCTGGGTAGAACTCCGGCTTGCCAGCCAATCCAGGTTGTTGTCGCCGACCTTCGTAGACGCCTATGATCCGTTCGCGCCAGTTCATGGGGTAAGCCGATGTGGACATTCTGTGATCCGCAGTGCCCGTTGTGATGTTTGGGCATGAATCCCAAGTTCGCGACGCCTGTCACCGCCCGCCGTTACTACGTGAATGCAATGCCAACGCAACATGAATCGGGCGGCGGGATTTGAACCAATGCAGCACTCGTCATTTGGCGACTGGAAGAAGTCGTTCATGACGAGTGTTCACGCACTCCCAAGTTGATCGTCACCCATGTTGCCGGAATCTGAATCCGGGCAAGGAGCGTATTGATCGGACTGCCTCGGTCGATATGACCCATGAGGCAGTCCTGTTTTCAAACGCGCGATATCGTGCGATTACTTTGCAGCGGCAACGCCGGGCGTCTTTGTATGCGCGTGCTGCGGGAAGTCAAAGGTCAACACGAATGGCTCAGTTCCGGTGTTCGTGATTTCCACACCGCCGTTCGACAGCGCCGCCTGCGTGATGAATCCGATCTCAGGGTAAATCTCGCCCAAAATCATATTCTGGTGATATTTCACGCCGAGCTTTCCGACGCGCCCGCTTCCGCCGTTCGTGTGGAAC
>Ga0255133_1000588_pt1 | contig 10750 bp, 5 predicted proteins | sample Law_Law_RepB_8d_FD_188553 | JGI IMG/M metagenome (GOLD analysis project Ga0255133, IMG submission 188553) | Freshwater microbial communities from St. Lawrence River, New York, United States - Law_Law_RepB_8d | ecosystem: Environmental > Aquatic > Freshwater > River | place: USA: New York... | reverse complement strand
GTCCATAACGCCACCATTGCCTTCGCCACCAAGGACGGCGCCATGCGCCAGCATGGCATCCGCGACATTAGCTTCGCCTACAGCGCTGCGGAAAAAGGCACAACCATGCCGGTGTGCTACGTCTTCATTCATCCGGCTTGTTGAAAGGTTTACCACCAGAGGCCCGGGACGCCGCTCTAGCATGAAGTCAGCTGCAAGCGCCAATGTGAATTCTTCGCCAATATAAAAGCCTTTTTCGTCAAAAAGTGCCAGCCTATCGGAATCTGGATCGAGCACGGCACCCAGTTGACAACCGTGATCGACAACAAGCTGGCCAACTCCAGCAACATTTTCCAGCGTGGGCTCCGGAGGATGCCGGAAGATGCCATCGGCTTCACAATGAACCGCTACTGCCACCGCACCAAGGGCTTGCAGCAATCGCAAAGCAGCGGGGCCGCCCGCGCCGCCGTTCGCATCGACCAGTACCCGAGGTGACATCGACCGAATGGAGTCGGCGTAACCGTCGGCCGATGCCAGCGCGGCAACATCAGCGATATGCCAAGAGGCGACATCTCGGGCTTCGGATCTCAGGCCACCCAGATTGTGGACTACCGGACGGGACATTCCAGCTTCAAACCGCGCTCGGACCCGCTCTCCAGCTGAAGCAGTAAGTACCCTCCCGTCACCTCCAAATAGTTTCATGCCGTTGTAAGGCGCGGGATTATGGCTCGCAGTGATATGCAGGCCTCCGGCGGCTGACAACCGGCGGATGGCGCTACCGGCAATGGGCGTCGCTGCCACTCCGATATCCAAAACATCGCGGCCTCGGGCACGCAAGCCTGCTTGCGCGGCCTGCGATAGCCAACTGCCCGATGGGCGCCCATCTGTTCCCACAACAACTGGGCCATCGGGAAGGGTGTCGGCCAAGGCCGCGCCAAATTGCATGGCTTCCAGAGGGCCGAGCGCGGGGCCAACGATGCCACGGATTCCGGAAACCGAAACAATGAGATTCTCTGTCATGATTGCCAATCCCCTGATTTTTAATCTGGAATGCCCGTCTGTTGTTATTTGAGCCTTGGCTGCAAACTACGCGCCTGCGAAATCTTTTCGTCGATGGCTTCCGCCTCTGAGGGATCGTTCAGCCGCATTCGAGCCGATTTCAAGTCGGCATCGGCACCTGTAGAGTCGCCCAAGCACAATCGCGTGTACCCTCTATTGGCCCGATAGTAAAAAGGTTCTGGTGGGGCGGTGCGAGCCGTGGCTAAACGAATCGCTTCCGTGAATTCCGCTTCGGCACGTTGAAAATCAGACCGTTTCAGGGTGCGCTCTGCTTCTACCAAAAAAGTCAAACCGCGGTATTCGCGGCATTCGGCATGGTTGGGGCGCGCTTCAATCAAACGATCAAGTTCGCGGCGCACCTCGCCAAAATTCTGCCGCATGGCTTTTTCGGTATCGGTATCTAGGTGCATAAGCTCAAGAAATGTGGTCAACTCAACGTCGGAATCCAGCGCTTGACCAATATTCCTTTTTCCCAAAGCTGGATCGCCCATTTCATGGGCTGCTAATCCGCGTACATAGAGTGCTAATACCCAGTCTGGGCGCTCACGCAACATGGCATCGAGGTCGTTGACCGCCAGAGAAGGTTCACCCATTTTCACATAAGCAGTCGCCACACCTAAACGCGCCTCAGCATTTCCCGGCTGACGAGCCAAAACTTCAGCCCACTGGCGACGAGCATTAGGGTGGTCGCCCCTTCGGGCCAAAAGGCGGGCATTCGTGACAGGATCAGCTTCTGCTACGGGCTGGGTTGCTTCGGCAATGGGCTGGCGACGTGAGCATCCTGAGTCAAACAGTAAGGCGAGCATCAGCCCGGGAACCATTGGATGAACATTCATGGGTAGACCTCGCAATACCCCGGATAGTGGGGCTCATGGGCTTTGCTATGCCATGTAGAAGCTACCAGCGCAAGGATGGAGTTGATTGGTGGGGTTGTGCCGTCATAATCGGACCGTTGTTTCAAAGAATTGTGATTAAGGTTAATCCTTCACTAGATTGACCATTGACATGCAGTTTGCCCTGATTAACATTAGTCCTTAGCAATCTCATCTTTTCCTTCTTGCCCTGATGCTTGAGGAGGGAAAGCGATTCGTCGGGAAACCGCGAGCCGTTCCAACGACGTAACAGGGCAGGTGTGGTTGCTGGATTTAGACGTAACCTCCGGAGTTTACACCCATGTTTAGCGCAGTATTGATGATGGCTCTTTCTTCTGGCAGCCAGTCCCCAGACTTCTTCTTCAAGAAGAAGAAGGCTGCTGAGTGCACCGAGTGCGCAACCGTAGAAGTCGTAGCAACTGGCAAGGGCCAGGATGCAGGCAAGGGTCAGGCTGCTGCCAAGGGCCAGGACGCTGCTAAGGGCCAGGCTGCTGCCAAGGGCCAGGACGCTGCTAAGGGTCAGGCTGCTGCCAAGGGCCAGGACGCTGCTAAGGGTCAGGCTGCTGCCAAGGGCCAGGACGCTGCTAAGGGTCAGGCTGCTGCCAAGGGCCAAGACGCTGCTAAGGGCCAGGCTGCTGCCAAGGGCCAAGACGCTGCTAAGGGTCAGGCTGCTGCCAAGGGCCAAGACGCTGCTAAGGGTCAGGCTGCTGCAAAGGGCCAGGACGCTGCTAAGGGTCAGGCTGCTGCCAAGGGCCAGGACGCTGCTAAGGGTCAGGCTGCTGCCAAGGGCCAGGACGCTGCTAAGGGTCAGGCTGCTGCCAAGGGCCAAGACGCTGCTAAGGGTCAGGCTGCTGCCAAGGGCCAAGACGCTGCTAAGGGTCAGGCTGCTGCAAAGGGCCAGGACGCTGCTAAGGGTCAGGCTGCTGCCAAGGGCCAGGACGCTGCTAAGGGTCAGGCTGCTGCCAAGGGCCAAGACGCTGCTAAGGGTCAGGCTGCTGCAAAGGGCCAGGACGCTGGCAAGCCACAGGCTGCTAAGGGTCAGGACGCAGGCAAGGGCCAGGCTGCTAAGGCTCAGGCCGCACCAGCAGCTAAGGCTGCAGACGCCAAGAAGTAATCCAACGTTCAACGTTTGATTCAAGATCCGGGTCAGCCAATAGGCGGACCCGGATCTTCTTTTTTTGCTAGATCAATGTGATGGTGTTTGCTGACAGGGCATTCAGGTGGACCATGCGTTATGCCTTTGCCATGCTTGTGGCGTTATCCGCGTTTCTCCTTTTCGTAATTCAACCGGCTGCTGGCAAGCGCCTATTGGTTGTCATGGGAGGCACCCCGTCTGTTTGGACAACTGTCTTGGTGTTTTTTCAAGTAGTTGTTGTGGCGGGGTATGGCCTGTCACTCGTGCTTGCGCAATGGCGGAATAGTGTTGGTGCGGCGCTTGTTCCCATTGGTCTTGTTGCGGCGGGTTTTCTGGTGCGCGGCGGTATGCCGCTCGGAGAGTTGCAACCGCCCCCTTCCAGCCAAGTTTCAAATTCACCCGTATTTTGGATTCTTTTAGAGCTTTGTCGAGATATCGGTTGCGCCGTCGTTGCCATTGCTACCACATCGACTTTGCTTCAGGTTTGGTTTACGCGTCGTGAGGGGGGGCGAGACCCCGTATGGCTTTATGCCGCCAGTAATGCTGGTAGCCTTGGCGCGTTGGTGATCTATGTGATAGGTGTGGAACCGTTCATGGCCTTGGAATCTCAAGGCAGGTGGTGGCACTACGGCTTGCTGCTTTGGGCGGGTTGGTTGCTTGCTGTTGCATTTACTGTGGCCAACAAAGCGCCTGAAATCGACGAATTGGTCATGTCGCCTTCAGGACCGGCGCCAACTCGAATCAAACATTGGGAATGGTTGTTTCTTGGGGCTGTGCCGAGCTTTTTTCTCATGGCATCGACGCGCCATCTGGTTACCGACGTGGCACCGATCCCCATGCTCGGATTGATGCCTTTGGCGCTGTTTTTGATAGCTTATATTCTGGCGTTTAGTTTGCCTTGTCTCCGGATTTTGTTCAGTCTTCAGGTGTTGGCGTCCATCGCGCTGATGCTTGTGGAATCGATGGGTGCCACTGATACGCGGATGGGCGGAGCCGCCTTGGTGATTTTCATCCATCTGGCTGGATTTTTTCTCGTCACATGGGCAGCCTTGACAGGTCAAGCAGCCAGTCGCCCTGCCAATTCATATTTGGCCCGTTTTTACCTGACTACCGCCATAGGGGGCGCCCTTGGAGGTTTGGCCCAAGCAGTCGTGGCCCCGGTGGCGTTTCGATTTGTTGGTGATTGGGATTATCCATTGGGGCTGGCAGCCATGGCATTTGCCCGCCCTGTTGGTTGGCAATGGGCCGGGTGGCGTCACTTAGCCGTTGGCTTGGCATGCGGATTGTTGTCGATTGCTGTCAGCTTGGCATGTCCTTGGGAAGCTGGCCCGTGGCGTGATGGTATTACTCGTGGCTTGCCGTTGGTGGTTGCTTATTGTGTGGTTAGTCGAGCGCCTTCTTGGCCTATCTGTTTGGCATTTATCTTTCTGGTGGGAATCATTGTGCCGGCAGATCGTTCTACGACATTGTTCCTCGAACGAGGCTTTTTTGGAACAACACGGGTATCTCAAGAATACGACGCGCATGGATTGGTGCGGAAGTTGTATCACGGTACGACCGTACATGGAATATGCGCACCTGACCAGACCGACGCGATGGGTCGACCGCTGCCTTTGGCGTATTACCATGCCAAAGGTCCGGCCGGCTCCACACTTTTGCGGATGTTTCCCAAGGAATCAGCGCCCATGCGGTGTGCTGTTGTCGGCCTTGGCGCGGGGAGTCTGGCATGGTACGCCCGGCCGAATGATCGATGGATTTTTTATGAAATTGATCCGGTTGTGGTGCGGGCTGCTACCCGTGAGTCGCTCTTCCCATACCTAACGCAATGTCTGGGTGACTGGTCTATTGTGGAGGCGGATGGCAGAAAGGGACTTGAACTTCATGAGGGCGATCATTTTGATGTGATCGTGATGGATGCCTTCAGTTCCGACAGCATCCCGACACATTTGCTCACACGCGAGGCCCTTGCCGCATATCGATCGCGCCTTAAACCAAGCGGAATCATGCTTTTTCATGTGTCTAACAGGTACTTGGATTTGTCGCCTGTACTGGCTGTATTGGCCCACGATGCCGGTATGTCGGCCTGGCAATGGGCCGACCTGATGGGCAGCAGCGGCAAAGATGAAGTTGGGAAATCACCATCAGAGTGGGTGGTGATTTCAGGAAATACAGCCGCATTCACTTCATTTCGTGGCGGATGGAGCAGGCTTCAGCATTCCGAAACCACGCCCATTTGGACCGACAGGCACTCTTCGGTGCTGTCGGCATGGCGAACAAACAGTATCGACTAGGAAAACCCATGCGGCGTCAGGCGATATACCTGCGCTTGCTCAGCAATGTTGAGGCTGGCGTCACCAACTGGGTCACAGCGAAGTCGTACCTTTGTGCCGATGATGCGATACCCAAGCTGAGTCCAATCCCGCCATTTCTGACCATGCCACCGAGTGAACCGATCTTGGCAACGCCGGCCTGATAACCTGTTGGTATGGTCCTAGTAACAAAATAGCTGCCGGAGCGCAGGTTGTCGAATGCATAGGACCCATCGGAAGCAGTAACGGCTTGTCTTCTGACAGCTCTGCCTAAATCATCGTTGCCCGTCAGCGTGATGATGACGTTGGCAATTCCAAAATCTCCGGGGTTGCGGACACCATTGCGGTTCAGATCATTAAACACCACACCGGAAATCCGTGAAGGTGGAACCATGGGGAAGTCGTACCCCACCCCGCTGCCCGAAAGCCCCAGATTGATCTGCGAGATGGTCGCCATCCCCGCAGATCCACCCACCGAGCCTACAACAGCCCTCGCGATCATAGCGCCAGATACAGACTTTGCTGCAAGCTGGTAAACACCATCCGGCAATGAAATGAAAGCGTAACGGCCAGCAGCGTTCGTGACCGCCTGTCGCGTGATGGGTTGTCCTGCTGAACTAAGTCCAGTCAATGTTACGCGAACTCCTGGCAGCAGCATATCAGAAGCTTGGTAGCGACCATCTGCGTTTCGGTCGAGGAACGCCCTGCCAGTCAGGTTCAATACAACGGAGCGACCGAGATTGTAATTGTCGCCCAGACTGCCTGATCCGATTGTGATATCGGAAATGGAATCAGTGCCCGGTGTTCCGCCAAGATCGCCTGCCTCAGTACCCGTTGCCGTGAATCCGCCAGCAGCGGGACTGGTTACCTGATAGGTTCCTGGCAGGAGGTCAACAAATGTGAAGCCACCATTGGCATCTGTGCGCGCGGTTTTGGTTGTTATGCCTGAAGGACCATTTCCATTCAAAGTGACTGCCTGATTGGGCAGCCCGGGTTCGCCATCATCGCGCATTCCATTGGAGTTGCGATCAAGAAAAACAGTACCTGAAAGTGCCGAACCTTCCGATTGAGGCAACAGATATCCGGTTGCATTCTGGCCTGAACCAAGGCGAATGGAGCCGACGGCTACAGGAGCTGAAATGCCGCCCGCGTCACCAGGCTGTCCGGGCCCTGCCAAGAACTTGGGGAGTAAACCGCTGACAACAGAGTAGTTGCCTGGGCGCAGATCCGTGAAGGAGAACAGGGCATCGACGCCCACATTGGCGGTGCGCGTGACTTTCGCACCCGTGTCGTCTGTCCCTGTCAGGGTAACCGTGACGCCTTCAGCACCGATTTCATCGGTATCGAAAACAGCATCGCCATTGTTATCGATGAATGCAAGTCCCTGAAGCGCTGCTGCTTGTACTTCACCAAAACCCAGCGTCGATATTCCTGCCTCTGTCAATGTCAGCGGTATTTCATCGGTAAACGCCGATCCGGGAATTGGTGTTATTCCATTGCGAGTTTCAAGGCCATCAAGTGTGCCATCGGGTTGAGTTGTTTGCCTGACTATGTAATTGCCCGGTTTGAGGGCTGTGGATGGGTCGTAAGAATAGCGTACAGTGATATCGGCAGAACCTGTGGTTAGCACGGAGATCTGGAAGTTTCCAGGGCCCTGTGAAGTTGCTGTTCCAGTGGCTACAGCCTGATAAACAACCGAACCGGACCCAATGAAATTAGCTAAATCCATTGGGTCTGTCACATTGGCTGTTTGCGTGATGGATGAAGTTCTCTGTGGAAACGTGATACCGCTAGATCCTGTGAAATTTGTGGTGCCATCGTAGCCGCCAAGCACTGCGGTGAAGGTTTGGGTCGTTGAAACGAGTTCAATAGGGCCACCCGGTCCGGTAACCGTCAGGGCACCATCGTGACTGACGCGGATGGTTGCGGCATTACTTTCGAGGTTTTCAACGCTGGCTCGGGCCTCAATTTGTCCATTGACTTCGATATCCACCGCAGTCAAGGTTCCCAAAGCCGGGTTAAAACGGGGAATTGTGGCTACCGACCCAGACGACGCTGAAAGGTTTGTCAGCGAAACCGTGTATGAGGCAACCGTCGAAGAGTTGAGCAATCGCCTATCGGAGTCAAAGGAGAATTGGCCATTATCATCTGAAATGGCTTCCCCGACAAGAATTCCAACAGGCGTGACAAGCTGCAGGCTGGAAGCGGCGATTCCCGGTTCGTCCGCGTCGCGGCGTCCATTGCCATTCAGGTCGGAGTATACCGACCCGGCAATAACAGGGTTGGCAGCGGGTGTGTCACGCGCTTCAAGCCTTTCGAGGCCTGGTAGGAGCGTTTTTTTGGTGTTTCCTGCACGACTGAAACTGTTGGAATAACCCATGTCCAAAACCCTCCCTGATGTGCGTTGCTTGTTGGCATCCATGCCAAATGTTGCTTCAAATGGTCAATCAATATCGCAATTCAAGACCCACATTGACGCCTTGCGCCCATAGGTCGGTGAACTGCACTTGCTGGGCGGGTCGGGCAGGCAAGGCGCTGCCGCTCGCGGGTGGAATCAAGTTGGGATTGACGGAAGCATCAATCAGGCCGCCCGAGCGCGCTACATTTGTCCAGTAAAGGACATTGTAACCGGCAAAGACTTTCAGTTTTGGAGTGATGTAATAACCCAAAGTAAGTCCCAGCTCAGGAACGACCGAGAAGTGGTTATCAGTAAACCCTCCAATATTGCTTGATTGGGTAAGCAGACCGCCTGGCAAGGTTTGCGAACTGCCGGGCGCATTGATTTGCGTGTATCCGGAAATATCAGCATTAACGTTGGTTTGTCCCAATGCAACCTTTACTGTGGTATCGAGAGCCCACCGGCGGTAATTCAGCCCGAAGACCATACCAAGTTGGCCGCCCCAAAATGTGTTTTGGGAACTGAAGCTGTCATTGACCCGGAAAGATCCGCCACCTCCACTGGTTTCGCTGAGGATTTCCGTGATGCTCAAATTATCGCGGAGGTTCAGATTGCGAACGCCAGCGAGCCCATCGATTGTCCAAAAGCAACCTCTGTGGAGTCCAAATTTGGCATTCAGGTCGCCTCCGTAGAATTGTGTTTGATCCTGCACAATGACCGAGCCAGCGAGCCCATTTCCGCCATTGAGAGCCGCTGGTACACCGACAAATTCAACCGATTGATTACCAGTGAGCGCGTTGACAAATGGTCGGCCCATCACCGGGTATCCAGTAGATGGATTGCCAAACGACTGGAATGCCGCCTCAGTGCTGTTGCTTCCCAAGCCAAAGAATGTGAATTCTGTGGCAATGTCCTGAGCCCTGTTCCACCACATGCCAATTTTGACTCGTCCGCCACTGTTCATGCCTGTGGAAAGATCGCTTCCTTGGCCGCCGTAAAGTGTCTGTGTGCCTGGCTGTCCAAGCGCACCTGAATTGGGCGAGGTCAGATTGCTACTTCCTGTAACCAGCACGGGGGTCTGGTTGCCGGTGAGAGCCCAGCTCAGATATTCGAAAGACGCATAGAACTTATAACGGTCCAAATGCGGTTTTAATGGGTCCGAGAATTCGTTAGTTTGGAAGGCTGTACCGCGCAGGCTTCGGGCGCGAAGCTGCTGCAACCATGTGCCACCCGTGGCCATGCCATCACTCGAGTCGATGATGATTTCACCCGGCATGGTCTCGATGACAGTTCCTCCCGGCGCGACAGGGCTGATTCGGCCCTGAGAGCCCGAAGGACTGGTGATGATGGTGTTTGAGGGCGATACAACAGTTCCCGGCGGAAGGCCTCCAAGCCCGGGGGTCACAATGGTTCCTAGCGGGAGTGATTGAATAGACTGCTGCGACATGGCTGGTGAAGGCATGGCCATGGGAACAGAACGAGGCATGGGCAGCAGGGTTGGTGCAGCAGCCGCTGCGGGAATAGGCTGTGCCACTGGTGGCTGTTGAGCCGGTCGAGCCTGGGCATCGCTGACGAACATGGCAACGGGAGATCCGGGTTGGGCGAGAATGCCAACAGGCGGATGCTGCACCAAAATCGGACCTGTTGTGGTGTTCATGGCCGTTGGCATGAGGCCTTGGTCAAGCCGAGTCGGTTCAGCCTGAAGCGGTTGCAAAAATGGACCTGACTCACGTTGTGGCGTTGATACTGCGATAACGCGTGGAGCGCCAAGCGAAGCAATGGGAGGGGCCCCGGGAGTGGTGACAACGGGCACTTGGCCCGAAGCCGATTCCCCGTGTGCAAGCCAGACAGCCAGGAGTGCAGCTAGGTGACGCTTCCGTGCGTGTGTCATCCTTGATCTCCCAATCAACAAGGTGTGAATTTCGGTGTGCGTATCGAAATCAAGGGTTTGGCTTCGTCTGCCATAGCACCAAGGAATCAATTCCACGGGGCCCCAATCATTGGTTCGGAAGACTGGCAGTGTTAGAGCGTGGAAAACAGAAGCAGGTGAGCCAAGGATTTCCTGTTGACGTGTCATCTTGAGCACAGAGCGAAATCATGCCACGATTGTTGCGGCTCCCCCAGTTGGGTGTTCTTGCCCTGTTGCCGCATTTGGCAGAGGTGGCACAACTGGTGTTTTGGGATCGAGGAGAGAGACATGAATCACAGTTATGTACCAGTTATTCTGATAATGATGGCGGGAGCAATCTGCGCCGCAGAGCTGGAATGGCCGCAGTTTCGCGGTCCGGGTGGTCAAGGGCATGCGGACGGAACCTTGCCCTTGGCAGGTGCCACATTGCCTGCACCCGCTTGGAAGGTTTCTATTCCCGGCAAAGGCTGGTCCTCCCCAGTCGTATCAAGTGGAAAAGTCTTCCTGACCTCCGCTATTCCCGCAGCCGATGCCAAGAGCCTGAGCCTTGCTGTCATGGCCAATGATCTTGGCAATGGCAAGCAACTCTGGAAGGTGGAAGTATTTCGCCGGGAAACGGGGGAAGCCCCGAAAATTCACGCCAAGAACAGTAATGCCAGCCCAACCCCTATTATTGATGGAAATCGGTTGTATGTGCATTTCGGGCACATGGGGACCGCTGCACTTGATTTGAATGGCAAAGTGCTTTGGCAAACGCCGGGGCTTTACTCCAAACCCGTTCATGGAAATGGTGGCAGCCCCGCTCTGGCGGGCGACCGTTTGATTTTCTGCTGCGATGCGACCGATGTGCAGGAAGTTGTCGGGCTCGATACCGCAACGGGCAAGGTGGCTTGGAGAACGCCGAGAGCAGCGTCTCCTAATAGGCCGTTCTCGTTCTGCACGCCACTGGTCATTCAGGAGGGCGGGCAAACGGCAGTCATTTGTCCGGGAAGTGATGTTGTGCAGGCGCTTGATGCGGCAACGGGTAAGGAAATTTGGCGTCTCAAGTACAGCGGCTATTCGGTTATTCCCCGGCCTGTGGCGGGGGGG
>Ga0255133_1000584_pt1 | contig 10788 bp, 6 predicted proteins | sample Law_Law_RepB_8d_FD_188553 | JGI IMG/M metagenome (GOLD analysis project Ga0255133, IMG submission 188553) | Freshwater microbial communities from St. Lawrence River, New York, United States - Law_Law_RepB_8d | ecosystem: Environmental > Aquatic > Freshwater > River | place: USA: New York... | reverse complement strand
TCACCACAGCAGAAGGCTACCGTGGAGCTCTGTTGTTTGAAGCAGTTGGTTTTGGTCCAGAACTCATGGCCTACCTTGGGAACCTGCCTTCCCGTATTGGTGGTATCGACCTGGCACAGGTCGTTGAAGATTCACGATTCCGCCTTCAACGAACTGAAAACATGCAGGTGCTTGGACGAAACCGCGATTACCATGCATTCAATGCCAAGGTTCGCATGGCATTGCGCAAAGCATCGGTTGCTGGGTCTTCACCTGCCAACAGCGATATTGAAGACAACGATACGCGAAGTTCGCCCAAGCGTGATGACGAGTCTGGTGGCGAATCGGCATATATGCCTTCAACTGCGCCATCCATTTCAACGGAATACCGTGATTTCAGTCAGATGGTGAATACCCGCACCCCAACAGTGTTGCGGGATTTGTTCAAGCTACGCCATGCTGACACCCCGATTCCTGAGGCTGAAGTTCAAACCGCCCTCGATCTGGTTCGTCACCATTTCCGTGGCGCAGCCATGAGCCATGGGGCTCTTACCAGACACTCTCATCAAGATATTGCCGCTGCACTTAACGAATTAGGTGGCATGAGCAATTCTGGTGAAGGCGGCGAAGCGCGCTTCAGGAACGATGTTCCATCGCACGCTGTTTCAGATTTTTGGATCAAAACTATTGAAGAACGAAAAGCCAATCCTGGTGAATTGGTGTTGCACGGTAATGTGCTGAAAAGTCGCCTTCGCAGCCGTATCAGACAAATCGCGTCAGGCCGTTTTGGAGTTGACGCAGAATATCTGGTAAACGGCGAGGAAATGCAAATCAAGATGGCCCAAGGTGCAAAACCCGGTGAAGGCGGGCAGCTCATGGGTAAGAAGGTTACTTCGGAAATTGCCGAAATTCGATACGGCAAACCTGGAAATGACCTGATTTCCCCGCCCCCGCACCACGATATTTACTCGATCGAAGATTTGGCGCAACTTATTCACGACCTCAAGGCGGTTAACCCCGGCTTCCCGGTCAGTGTGAAGTTGGTTGCCGTCGACAACATTGGCACAATTGCGGTGGGTGTTGCCAAGGCGGGTGCAGACATCATCGAAATTGATGGAATTGGTGGCGGCACTGGTGCTGCTATGGTTTCCTCCAAAGAGCATGCTGGCCTACCCAGCGAAATGGGGCTTTCAGAAGCCCATCAGGCTCTTGTTGCCAACGGGTTGCGCAAATCAGTGCGCCTTCGTGTAGGTGGGGGAATTAAGAACGGTTTGGATGTCGTCAAGTATGCCTGCCTTGGCGCGGAAGAATTCAGCTTTGGGCAAGGTTTGATGGTTTCAGTCGGGTGTATTGTTTGCAAATCGTGTCATATCCCGAACTGCCCAACCGGTATCACCGGAACACAAGGCGAGTACAAGGGGCATGCAGACCATACCAAGGCATATCTTTTAAATGTTGGTGAAGAAGTCAGACAAGAATTAGCAAAGATGGGTTTCAGGCATATCAATGAGCTTGCGGGTCGAGTTGATATGCTCGAACGAATTCCAATGCCTGGAACCCGTTCAGACATGATTGACCTGCGCCGTTTCATGCATCCCGATATGGCTGTTTCGGTCCTGCACGAATCGTTTCCTGAAATGTACAGGGGTGTATGCACTCCCAAAGTTATCACCGGCCCGAATTTGAACGAACGTATTGTTGAAGCCGCGCGTGATGCTATTGAATCTGCTCAAAATAGCGATCTGATGTTCAGAATCCGCAACAGTGACCGATCTGTTGGCGCCACGGCGGCCGGAATGATTGCAAAAATTTATGGTCGCGATGGATTGCCTGGCGGTAAACGGATCAAGGTGCGATTTGATGGCGAAGCTGGCCAAAGTTTTGGCGCATGGTGCGTTCAGGGCTTGGATCTAGAACTTCGCGGATTTGCCCAAGATGGAATTGCCAAGGGCATGAGCGGTGGGACAGTGGTAGTTTGCCTGCCTCAACAAAATGCTGCTGGTAGAAATGAAATTCAGAGCTTGGCAGGCAACAACGTTGGGTATGGCGCCACGGGTGGCACGATTTTCATTGCGGGTTGCGCTGGTCACAGGCTCGGCATTCGCAATTCTGGAGCCACAATCGTAGCTGAAGCCGCGGGTAAATATGCATGTGAATATCAAACCCGAGGGCGCGTTATCATTTTGAATGCGATTGAGAATGAAATTGGATCAGGAATGACAGGTGGTGAACTTTTCGTTTATGATCCAGACGGTGAAGTCCCAGCAAAACTTCATAGCCGAAGTGTTGCAGCCGTTGAATGCACTTATGTCGATTACGAATGGATTCACCCATTAATCATCAGTTTTCATGCTCGCACGGGCAGTCGTGTTGCGGAACTGATACTTAAGAATTGGAGTGAAATTCGCCGTAGTCGCAAGATTCGTAAAATCGTTCCTTTGGCAGTGGCCAGGAAAGCCGAAGATTTCATTGCCGCGGGATCCAATGCGGGCTGATTAATCGACTGATTGATTTAATTAAATGAAATGAGCCCGAGTAAAACTCGGGCTCATTTCATTTGTTATGACATGAATCCTTACTTCAATTCTTTTAGTTTCTTTTCGACATCGATTTTTTTAGCCTGATCCCTTCGGGTTGCGGACGCCAACTCAATGCCTGTTTCGTAAGCCTTAATAGCCTCAGCTTTCCGACCCAGTGCAACAAGAACGTCGCCAAGGTGATCATAGATCTCGATATTCTGGCCGCCATCCATGCGCGAAGCATCCAGAAGCGGCTTGACTGCTTCACTGAATTTTTTGTTGCGGAAAAGAACCCAGCCAAGGCTATCAAGATAAGAGGCGTTGTCGTCCGGCTCGTCTGCTCCCATTTTTTCTTTGGTTTTCAACCTCAGTTTCCGATCCTCTTCAATTGCTTTGCGGACCATTGCCTCGCACTTGTCAAGATTTTTGAAATTATCAGCCCAAATGTAACCTAAGTCATTGTTGAATGTTGCATTATCAGGCTCTTTTTTCAAAAGCGCCTGAAGAATTTCCGTAGCCTGATCAACCTTTTTCATCTCCATGAGCACACCAGTCATGGAGTATTTGAGGTCATCGATAATCTCGACTTTTTGCTCTTTATCCTTAATTTCCTCGTCATTATCGACAAGATCAATCAGGGTTTGGTAAGATTTCAAAGTTTCATCGAGTTTTCCAGCTTCGCGTAGAAGGCGGCAGCGCAGGTCAGCGGCGCCAATCGGGCGAAGGGCGCCACGGCGTTCAAGCCTTTTGACAGCTTCTTCTGCTTGTGCAAGCTTACCGTTCCTAGCCTGACACGTCAGAAGACGCCTCAGTACATTCGATTTTGCTTTATTGATAACGCCTTCTTCATCCGCAGATTCTGGCAAGTTGAAATCAAGCAGTTCCTGACATATTTTCTCACATTCTGTGAATCGGCCAGCTTCATAAAGGTTAAAAATAAGTGCGTTGTAGCCCATCAAAATCTTGCTGGGGCTTTGCAATTCACGGGCATCAGCGACGTATGCTTTCAAGAACCTTTCACCAGCATCCAGTTTCCGCAAATGAAATGCTGCACGGCCGAGAATCAACAATGCATTGGAATTGAAAGGTTTGTTGTCAGATCCAGCTTTCTTAAACGCTTGATCAGCAGCATCGATTACGGCTTTCCCTTCAGGGCGATTCGAAACCATTTTCCGGTATCGGTCACGAATGGCTTCAGCGCCTGTTACTTGGTTCAAATCCATCGCTTTATTGAGGATGGATTTCTCGGCACTATCTTGTGCGAGAATATTTACAGCCAACAAGATGACGGTCATCGTTGTCACCATCGCGTGCACTCCTTGCATGAGCTAAATCAATCCCAGTGGACATGAACGCAAGGCTAACCCAATGCGCCGGGTAAAGCCATGCAGACGTTGAATGCCTAGCGAACAGGTGTGCAACCAGGAGGGCAAGCAACCGATGCTGGTGGCGGACAATATGGAGCAGCAGCAGTGTACGCTGGTTGAGCATAAGCTGGAGGCGGGCAATAACCTGTTGCAGGCGGCGCATAAGCGGTTTGCCCCTGCTGATGCTGCGGAGGACCGTAGTTTCTCTCGCAGTATTTGTGGCATGCTGCTTGGCAACCGAACGTTGACGCTACTGTCGCAACAGCTAGTAACCGGTAAAAGGACTGACGCACCATAACTTCATCTCCTCGCACTGCCGAGAACTGTTTGGCAACGCGGATGGGCGATAAGGAACGCACATCGGTCAAATCAAGCGCACTCTTGAATAATTCGCAGCCACGAAGGCCCAGTTTGAGATGTGGACCTAGCATTCTGGCAGGATAAATGTTTCAAAAACCACTTGTTTTGCCGAGGAATTGGCTGCTCTCAAGAAAACAACGTACTAGTTCATGAATGTGAGGTTCAGTTACCAGCTGGTTTTTATAGGCACTTGTCGAAAGATGTTCATTAGTTTTGGCATTCACCCAAGTAAGTAATGTCAGCCACCTATACAGGAACTTCAACGGACCGTATTTTTCGGTGCTTGCGAGGATGTTAGGCAACGGGACTTGGAATTCAAAGAGAAGCCCGTAGTTTAACCATGGTGTTATTGCCCTGAACAAGAGGATCGGTCCTCATCAGGGTTTGCTTTTAAGGGGATTCTGGTTCGCCATGCCCAAGCGCCTCGATATTAAAAAAATCCTTATTATTGGTTCAGGCCCAATCATCATTGGTCAGGCCTGCGAGTTTGATTACAGCGGTACGCAGGCATGCAAAGCATTGCGCGAAGAAGGGTACGAAGTTGTTCTGGTGAACTCCAACCCAGCAACAATCATGACAGACCCTGATACTGCAGACCGAACTTACATAGAACCGATCACTTGGCAATTCGTTGAAAAAATCATTGCTCGCGAACGTCCAGATGCATTGCTCCCAACTGTAGGTGGCCAAACTGCCTTGAACACGGCCATGTCATTAGCAAAACATGGCGTGCTTGAAAAATATGGCGTGGAAATGATCGGGGCCGATCCGGAAGCTATCGACAAAGCGGAAGACAGGCAAAAATTCAAGCAGGCAATGGTGCGAATTGGAATCGCTGTTCCGAAAAGTGCCGTGGTCAAATCGTTGCAGGAAGCAGACATTGCCATCGAAACAATCGGTTTGCCTTGCGTGTTGCGCCCTAGCTTTACCATGGGCGGAACCGGAGGAGGCATTGCTTATAATCGTGAAGAGTTCACCGACATTGTGCGCCGTGGTATCGAATTAAGCCCGGTCAATGAAACGTTAATTGAAGAATCAATTCTTGGTTGGAAAGAATACGAACTCGAAGTGATGCGAGATACAGCGGATAACGTTGTCATCATATGCAGCATCGAAAACATCGACCCCATGGGTGTGCACACCGGTGACAGCATCACCGTTGCACCAGCACAAACCCTGACGGACAAAGAATACCAGCGGATGCGTGACGCAGCTATTGCGATCATCCGCGAAATTGGCGTTGCTACGGGTGGAAGCAATGTGCAATTTGCCATCAATCCAGCCAATGGCGCAATGGTAGCGGTGGAAATGAATCCGCGAGTGTCGCGGTCTAGTGCCTTGGCAAGCAAAGCAACCGGGTTTCCAATTGCCAAAATTGCTGCGAAACTTGCTATCGGATACACACTCGATGAATTGCGAAACGATATCACCAAAGAAACTCCGGCATCATTTGAACCGACGATCGATTATGTTGTCACAAAAATCCCGCGCTGGGCATTTGAAAAATTTCCGGACGCCAACCCGGTTTTGACAACTCAAATGAAATCGGTTGGCGAAACAATGGCGATTGGAAGAACCTTCAAGGAATCTTTCCAGAAGGCTCTTCGCGGGCTGGAAAATGGTAGATCCGGGCTTGGTTGCGATTCCAAAGATCGATGGGGCAGAATTGATCAGCCCTCCATGGAAGAAATCCTCAAGTCACTCGCGACTCCGACGGCAGAGCGAATTTGGTTTCTTCGATATGGCCTGCTTGCTGGACTCACACCAGAAGAAATTCATCACCGGACACGGATTGACCCCTGGTTTATTGCTCAAATCCAGGAATTAGATGAAACAGAAAGCCTACTAAAATCCTGCGCATGTATTTCGGATGCGAATGCTAGTCTCATCTGGCGCGCCAAAGAAGAAGGCTTTTCCGACAAACAATTAGGATTTATATGGTCTGTTGATGAAATGGTTGTACGAAACCACCGAAAGCAATTAGGTGTTTTACCTTCGTACAAAACCGTTGATACATGCGCGGCCGAGTTCCAAGCGTTCACTCCTTACCACTACTCGACCTATGAAAAACCGCACGCTCGAATTGATGCCAATGGAATAACAAATCTTATATTTGATGACGAAACCGTGAAATCAGTGGGAAAAGATCGGATAATGATTCTTGGAGGTGGCCCGAACAGAATTGGTCAGGGGATTGAATTCGACTATTGCTGTTGCCAAGCCTCATTTGCACTGCGAGAAGGTGGATTTGAAACCATTATGGTTAATTCAAATCCTGAAACCGTTTCAACCGATTATGATACATCAGATCATTTGTTTTTCGAGCCACTTACCGCGGAAGATGTTCTTAACATTGTTGACAGAATGAATCCGAAGGGTCTTATCGTTCAGTTTGGTGGCCAAACACCATTGAATTTGGCGCGATCACTCGAAGCGGCTGGCGCGCCAATCATAGGCACCAGCGTGGACAGCATTGATGTTGCCGAAGATCGAGAGCGATTCCAAGACCTTGTGGAACGGTTGCACCTGAGACAACCCCCCAATGGAACAGCCCTAAACGTTGAACAGGCGCTTCGAACAGCTCGCCGTATTGGATACCCAATCCTCGCGAGGCCAAGCTATGTGCTTGGCGGTCGCGGAATGGAAATCCTTTACGACGAGGAATCGCTCACCAGATACATGGAACAAAGTGTCGACACCGCATCTGGGAAACCGGTTCTTATCGATAAATTCCTAGAATCAGCTATTGAAGTAGACGTCGATTGCTTAAGTGATGGCACAGAAACGCTCATTGGCGGAGTAATGCAGCATATTGAAGAAGCAGGAATCCATTCTGGTGATTCAGCGAGCGTTTTGCCTCCACATAGCCTTCCATCAGTTGTCGTTGAAGAGATCAAAAGACAAACCCGAGAAATGGCGCGGGCGCTCAAAGTGCGCGGGTTAATGAACGTACAGTTTGCCGTATCTGGGCTCAGAAATGTTCCAGATCCACTAGCCACAGGCACAAGCACAGGTCCTGTTGAAATTTTCGTGCTCGAAGTCAATCCTCGCGCCAGCAGAACTGTTCCATTTGTATCTAAAGCAACAGGCGTGCCATTGGCCAGATATGCAGCTCTAGTTATGGCTGGAAAAACTTTTGCAAACCTTGATGGTGCTCGTGAAATCACTCCTACATACTACTCGGTTAAAGAAAGCGTGTTCCCGTTCAATAAATTCCCCGGGGTAGATATCATTTTGGGGCCTGAGATGCGCTCCACTGGCGAAGTGATGGGTATTGACGATAACTTTGGCGTCGCCTTCGCCAAGAGTCAGATGGCTGCATTCAACACCCTTCCCCTTCAAGGACAGGTTTTTATATCCGTCGCTGACCGCGATAAACCAGATGCGGTAGAAATCGCACGTGCAATGGTAGAAATCGGCTTCACACTAATGTGCACACGTGGAACGGCCAAAATGCTTCGGGATCAAGGAATTGCCGCGACAGAAGTAGCTAAGCTCCAAGAAGGACGTCCCAACTTAATTGATCACATGAAAAACAAGCAAGTAGCTCTTGTGATCAACACGCCAAGTGGGAGAGGCGCTAGGACAGATGAAGGAAGGATCCGCGCGGCGGCAGTATCCCTCGGGGTTACCTGCATCACAACCATTGCTGCTGCTTTCGCCGCAGTTGAAGCATGCAAAGCATTAAAAACACGCGAATTTACGGTTTGCACACTTCAAGAACGATTCGCTGCGCTTGAGCGATCTTGACATACTGGCCATACGCAATTAAACGGTTAGGTGGTTAGTTCGTCCTGTCGAGGAAGTAGATATTTCCAATAATTTGTTGAATTGTCGGAGTGAATACCCTATCTTTACATGACTTAGATGAGGGGCCGTTATGCCCGCGAAACTTATTTCTATTGGCAACGGCCCCAGCATTGCTCTGGACAAGCCAATCATTCTGATTGGTCGGCAAGAAGAATGTGATGTTGTTCTAGAATCTCGCAAAGTTTCTCGGAAGCATTGCTGTTTCGCAAATGTTGGAAACATAATTTTAATTCGCGATTTGGGAAGTACTAACGGCATCTCGGTTAATGGCAAACGAGTTTCATCAAGTGAATTGAATCATGGCGACGTCGTATCAATTGGCGGTCATTCGTTTGAAGTTCATTGGGAATCATTACCAGGCATCAACAAGAAACCAGGCTTACCAAACAAAGCGCCATCTTACGATTCAGGAAATGATCGACCTGTACCCATTCCAGAACCATCGATCAAACCTAATTCATCTGGTGGCAGCCTTATGGCAATAGCATGAAGTGAAATCAACTGCTAGCGCTACGATATGACCTGATCGACCATTGAAAAACCATTCTACTTACCTTCAGAGACAAAACAGAAGCAATAATGGTCCATGTGATCCATAAAGGATTAACGAGTTGTCGGGCGGCAACCTCAGAAGGCACGCTGATAACCAATAAAGCCGGAAGAATGAAACTGAAAATCAATTTAATGGGAATAGCCCAAGAAACGTCGTAAATGTCGCGTGGATATCGCATAAGTGTCGTGAAAAGCCACCATAATTCCATCAAACTTTGATTCCGAACCATCCAAATCGCGGTGGAAGAAAGTAGTAGTAAAAAAGAATATGACATCGAGACGCCAGCTAAAAACAACGCCATAAATAAAATAAAGTAAATCGGGCTTGGAACAATCCCCCCCTGCACAAGCGCAATGGACATCATCCCTGCCCCGATGAAAACTTTGGGAACAGTTGACCAATCTACATATCGAAAAGACAACAAAAATTGCTCGTCAATTGGCTTCAACAAATGCAAATCAAGGTTTCCAGATCGGACTAGATCTCCAAATTCAACGAAATTTTCGAGAAAGAATGTTTCGATCACACCTTCCAGAGCGTAATAACAACCGATGAAAAATAAAAAGGCGTGCTGATCCCAACCCGCGATTGTTTCAACTCCGCGAAACAATGTTCTGAAAAAAATCAATAATATGGCAAGCCAAACCAATTCAAGAAGAACTTTCATGGCAAAGTTGCCGCGAAATGCCATTTCACGGGCAAGACTATACTTGGCAAACACCGTCAAAAGACGGAAATAACTCGATAGTGATCGACGCGATGACACGAGAAATCACCCCCCATACGCGCCGTAACGTCGCAAACCAAGTCGGTACGAGAATCTGGCGAGCAAAAAGAAAAACACACACCAACAAATCTCAACAGATATTCCAAAAATGATCGAGTCCCAGTTTCCTATTTTTCCTAAAAATAGGGCGGCAGGAAAATATGCCATATATTGCATGGGAAGCATCTTTAAAGTTGCAGCCACCCACGGATCTAAAAGATCTAGAGGCAAAAAATGACCAGAAACGAAAAAGTTGACCGTGTTAACCAAATATAAGAATGAACTAATTTCTAAAAACCAAAAGCCAAGCATGCCAAGGGATAATTCAAACGCAAATCCAATCAAGAATCCCAAGAACAAAGCCAGCACATAGGCGCCATAGATTTTTGGATCTGTTGGAATGTCAAAAAAAGATCCCATGAAATAAAAAAGTACTGAATACAACGGCAACGATGTTACAATATAGGCAACCTTGTGAGCCATTCGATAGGCAAGCAAGTAAGCCATCAAATCAAGTGGTTGAATTAAATAGCGCTTAAGATTTCCATCACGAATATCCCGTGCCACGCCACTGGCTAATCCAGGCATGCTCGAAAACATCCTACTAACATGAACTAGAAGCAGATAAGCGACAACTTGCCTGAAGCTATAGCCTGAAATCTCATCTTTTGAATGATAAACTGCCTTCCACAATAATATCGTAGTCAACAATGGCAAAAGACGAAGAAACGTCCCCAAAAGGAAATCAGCTCGGTAAGCCAACCTTTCGATTAGCGACGCTTTGAAAATGTTTAAATATTTAACCAATGCCCTCACTAAACCAGAAGATTCAAATGGTTTTGCGCTTACAGCACTCATGTTTTCGGCACTTCCGATGTTTCCTGAAAGTAGCGGGCAACAACATCTTCAAGTGGTGGATCCGTTACCGTGATGTCACTCACTGGATGCTGCTCAAGGATGCGCGAAATGGTTTCAGAAACTAATTCACGACTGACACTCAGGTCTACTACAGTTCCCTGAACTCGAGAAGATTCCGGAAGTCTAATATTGGCAGGCAATGATTCACCTGCGAATTGCAATCGGATTTGTTTGATGGAACCCAACCGCTGAACTATGGTTGCGAGTGGTCCATCGTGAACCAATTTCCCATTGGTAATTACCAAAACTCGCTTGCACAGTGCTTCAACATCGCGCATGTAGTGGCTGGTCAACAGAATAGTTGCTTGTTTCAGTCGATTGTACTCTCGAAGACAACGCTGGATGGTCTGCTGGGCTACAACATCAAGGCCGATAGTCGGTTCATCCAGCAACAATACTTTGGGTTCATGGAGTAAGGATGCGATTAACTCCATTTTCATTCGCTCGCCAAGTGACAATTCACGAACGGGTTGCCTTACAAGTCTGCTGACTTCAAACATTTCGATCAATTCACCC
>Ga0255133_1000572_pt1 | contig 10885 bp, 8 predicted proteins | sample Law_Law_RepB_8d_FD_188553 | JGI IMG/M metagenome (GOLD analysis project Ga0255133, IMG submission 188553) | Freshwater microbial communities from St. Lawrence River, New York, United States - Law_Law_RepB_8d | ecosystem: Environmental > Aquatic > Freshwater > River | place: USA: New York... | reverse complement strand
CGTTCAAAGAGAAGCATGCGATCACGCCGAAAGAGTACCGTACTCTGTCTCGCGGTCCGAAGTCCGGCCAGAATCTTGCGACTCATAGTGCCAGGCCGAAGATCTACTAGAACCTTGGCTGCCTATTAAAGAAATGCTCTTCAAACTTCGTCGGAGGCACGCCATTCTTGTGTCGATGCCTGTGCACCGAATTAGACAAAAGCGCGATGTAATTGATCACGTCTGCCTGTGAAAAATTCCCTGTTCCATAAATGCTATTCTTGACTCCCTCTGTGCTCAGCAGCAAGAAGAAGTTTTCGAATTACTGCAAAAAGAACACTGAAGTCATTCTCGCAATGGTACCAATGAGGTGACTTTAAAAAAGCGCTTTGGGGACGGTGTCCCCAAAGCGATAGATGAAGACACAGCCTCAGATGACAAACGGAGAGCCTACGTCACAAGTTAGGCAGAGCTATGTTTTCATATCACTCCGAGGATTACGTCCTGAAAAAAAGGATATGTTGTCCTGCTTTTATAATCTGCAGTAATGCCCTTCCGTGTCCAACTTCCTCAGATACAGGTCTTTCTCTCGGATATGTCCGGGATTGAGAAAAGTGCAAATTTCAATATTTGTACTAGATAGTTTGTTTCTGGGACAAGGTATCTCAGTTTCTACACGTCCCGAAACATCTTGCTTGCTACCATCGTTTCGCTACGCTTGCTATTACAATAATAATTGTCTTGGAGTGAATTATGAGAGTACCAAATAGAGTCCCGTCTCCTTTGTGTCCGCGGGGCAAGCTTCGAAAGTTGATTCAAATGTGTTTGATGGCCTCAATGGCGGCCCCAGCGTTTGTGCTGGCCCAACAGGACGCAGATGCTGACATAGAAGAAGTTGTGGTCACCGGATCGTATATCAGAAACAGCGCTTTTGCTCAGAACTCCCCGGTGGACACTGTGACTGCCGAGGATCTGAAAGTATCTGGGGCCCCCAATATGTCTCAGTACATTCGAGATATGACCTATACGCAGGGAACGGATGTCGTCAAAAACGTGCTGGCGAAGGGTGGACAGCAGGGCGTCGGAGCGAGTTTCAACCTTCGGGGGCTTGGATCTAACTCAACTCTGATGCTTGTTGATGGGCAGCGGTCGCTTTTATCCAACATGAACCGAAACTTGCCCGAAATCGCTATTGACCGTTTGGAAGTGGTGCTTGATGGCGGATCTGCTACTTATGGCTCCGATGCCGTTGCAGGCGTAGTCAACGTAATTCTCGATAAGGACTTCGAGGGCTTTAACGCTCGCACATATTATCAGCGTACCGAAGACGGTGCGATGGAGGACTTCGTAAATGCAGCGAAGTGGGGGACATCTTTCGGCAATGGCATCACCTACATGGGAGCCTTTGAGTTCAGAAAGAAAACTGACTTGATGGGATATGAGCGTCCTCGTGAAATGGATTTCTCTGCAACCACTGCCCCTTCTGGCAACCCCGGATCATTCAAAAAAGTCGTTGGGGCGAAGCCTGGGATAAATATGTATGGGAATCACGGAGGCGCTCTTTCAGGAGCTGTACTGACTGACCCCAGCTGTGCAACTTTCAATACTGGCTACCCCGCTCATGGCCAAGGCGCTGGCGCCATGCCTTCAGGGCACAAGCTAACATCAGGCCAATGTGCTTATGAGTGGAGTCTGCACAACCCCTATGGAACGGCGGGGGACGACTACGCTCTCTATAATACGCTTAGCGTTGAAGCTAACGACTGGCTGCGCCTGAGACTTGACCTGTACAATAACTATCATGCGAGAAATGGTCGAGGCCTGCCAGTATCCTCAAACGGGGGCAATGACCGCGATGTCGCTCTGATTCGGGCAAACCACCCTGCGAATCCCTATGGATTTGATGTAGTACCTTGGTCATGGCACGTGTTCGCACAAGCCTACACTGTGAAACCGTCCATTCTGTCAGGATCGGGTGACTACCTTAGGAATAACCGAGAGTCGCTCAACAGAACAGTTATGTCTGCTGAATACGATATAACGGATACGTGGACTGGAACCACTTCTTATAGTCATCAGACCAGCATGTCCATGTCGGATCTGAATTATATCCACACAGGCAAGCTCCAGCTGGCTCTAGCAGGAAAAGGGGGGCCCAATGGTAATGAGTATTTCAACCCGTTCGGTTCTGCTGACCCGCGCTCGCCATTTTTCAAATCAGGTGTCACAAGCAACTCTCAGGCCTTGACAGACTGGCTATGGGTATATGAATCAGGCTTCCGTTCCGGCGAAGATGAATTGGAGGTGCTGGAGTCAGTCGTCAGCGGCGACTTGTTTGAACTGCCGGCGGGTACTGCCCAGATGGCTGCTGGATATCAATACCGTGATCTGTGGCTGAGGCGATTTGCTGACCCGAACAGGATTGAGCGCCCAGGTATTCAATATAACGGCTCGTCTTACCTTTCCCCGGTTCCCACAAACGATACTTACCGATCAGAGGTTCAAGCGGCGTTCTTAGAGTTCCAGGTGCCAATTCTGGAGACATTGGACGCGCAGCTAGCCATACGGCACGAAAACTTCAAGACCTTTGGGTTAAACGCGACCACTCCTAAGCTGTCATTGCGTTGGGAGGCATTGCCGTCTCTTGCTTTGCGCGCTTCGTGGGGGGAAAGCTTCCTAGCCCCGACACCAATTGATGCACGACCTTTTGTGCCCGATCAGAGCTGTTCGGAAACTTACACTGGCAGAGATGAGATCACTGGCACCAATCTGGCAGGCGGAATTTCTTGCGTTTCAGGAAATCCATCTTTGCAGCCGGAGTCATCTGTCATCCAAAATATCGGTGTTACATGGGAGCCTGACTTCGGAGTTCTTGAAGGCTTGAGTGCATCCCTCGACTATCAAGAGATAGAGTATTCAGACCGTATCATAAATCTTTCATACCTCGACACCGTCGATTATCAGTTCAGTCTAATGTTGGCTGCTACCGGCGCTACGCGTGCAAACTATAGTTCGAAGGCTGGATCAGCAACAAGAATGGCTGCCGACGCTTGGTTGGCGTCTTTGCCACCAGCTGGCCCAGGCTCCAACAAAATTGCCCGATTCCCAACTGGTGAGGTGCAGAAAGTATATCGGCAGGCAGCCAACATAAGCTCCGTCTGGATAAATCTTTTCGACACCAACATCAACTATGAGTTTGACACCACCGACTGGGGTACTTTCAGTGCGAATCTGCAAGCTTCATATTACACAGATTATAAATATGCCGGTCTGAACGGGAAAGTAGTAGATGCTCTTGGAAAGATGAATGATGGTACGGATATCGTGCCCCCGCTGCCGGAAGTAAAGGCAAACCTTCGACTTAGTTGGTATCGCGGAAATCAAAGTGCTTCTGTATCGACCAGTTACTGGCACGATATCCTGTTTGATGCCAAAACATTCGATTACTACGCGGATATCAGACCTGGTGGCGCGATCAAGTCTCCTAGAAAGATAAGGGGAGAGCACATTACAAGTGCGCGTTATGGAATTATTCTGGACCAGTATTTTGACAGCGAGTTCAATGTCAGTTTTGGTGTGAATAATCTTTTCGATAAACGTCCTCAGCGATTGGGTGTGCTAGGCGGGTTCGAAACCCGACTGTCAGTTCCATGGGGGCGTCAGTTCTATGTGTCCATTGACTGGACGCCTGGATTCTAGATGTTGCTGACGCTTGGTGCATGTCCAGATTTTGCTTGACGGCTCTGGACATGCCAAAGCGCTTCCAACAACACCAAATTGCAATACGATGAATATTTTGTACCAGCTTCTAATTCGTATCGGGAACGGAAGTACGAAAGATTTCAATATTTCTTCAACAAGCAGGAGGTTGCTATGAATTCTGCAATAAACAAGCAAAGTGAAAAAATGAACAACGAAGACTTAGATCATGTGGTAGGCGGCCTCAGGAGGCACGGATCTATCCTTCTCGCGGTAGCGTTATCCGGACTTTTCTTTTCCGTTCCTGCCTCGGCGGATACTGATCTTACGTTCCACAAGGATATACAGCCTATAATTCAGGAAAAGTGCGTGAATTGCCACAGAGTTGGTGGTGCTGGACCAATGCCTTTGATAAGTTTTGAAGAGGTCTCTCCTTATGCTGGTCTGATCATGTACAAGACTGGCCTCAAGGACAAGGCAGGCGCCATGCCTCCCTACTATATCGAAAGAGATAATGGGATTCAGGACTACAAGAACAATCCATCGCTGACTGAGGATCAGATAGCGATGATCGCTGAGTGGGTACAAAATGGTATTCCTCGTGGGAATCCTCAAGACGCCCCCGAAGAGCTTACATTTGAGGATGGTGACGTCTGGCGCAGTGGCACTCCTGATATCATCATCAGAAGCGCCCCCATCGTGATGAAGGCCGGTCAACCCGACTGGTGGGGAGCCATTCCGGATATCATGATTCCAATAGAAGAGGATCGTTATATTCGCAGCGTGGAAGTCCGTGAAGTCAACGATGTGGATACAAGCAAGATAACCACTAGTGTAGGCGGCAAATTCATCGTGCATCACATGCAGTGGGCTTTACAGAGATTCGACGAGGAGGGCAATCCGATCGAGGACGAACTGGTCGGCATGCCCATCCATGAATTGGGTCGTATGCCGGACATCTTTGATCCCAAGGCAGGCAGGTTGCTTGCTGCGAATGCCCGAGCGGTCAGCAGAAATACCATTCACCTTCACTCGAATGGGATTGATACAACGGCATTCATAGAAATTGGCTTTCATCTTCACCCGAAAGGTTACGTGCCGGAATATGAGGCTGTGCGCGTCTCGCTGGGTGACGGCATCAATATGAGTATTCCCGGGAACAGCACAGAAACAGAACTGCATTCTTACGCTGTGCTGCACAAGCCGACCAAGATCACCGCCTTCGAACCCCACCTGCACGGACCGGGTGCTCGTATGTGTCTGGAAGCAATTTGGGGCGCGAACATCGAGACTCTCTCGTGTGTAGGTTACGACCACAACTGGGTGATCAACTATACCTACGATGATCACGTGCAGCCATTGTTGCCAGCGGGAACTATCCTGCATGCAACTGCCTATATGAACAACTCTCAGTCCAACCCCAGCGTGCCCGATCCACGTAACTGGCAGGGGGCCGGTAACCGTACAGTCACCAATATGTTTATCGATCTTGGCATTCAGTTGGAGATGACGGAAGACCAGTTCTTCGATGAGATGGTAGCTCGTAGAGAGATGTTGAATCTGGGCAGGAATGATAGTGTCCCCGGTTGTCCTTTGTGCATGATGCCGATTGTCAATCCACTGGAATTGACAGAAGAGGACAGGAAGAACATGAGCCCCGCCGAGATCAGATATTGGGAAGTAAAATAATGAATAGAAGTAGAATTGTAGCAATGACATTTGGGATAGTGTTCTTGACGGGAGTGATGTCCGCCAGTGCACAGAACAACTATAACTCAGGGCAACATATCGAAGTTGCCTACGAGGGTTGGGAATTAATGCCGGATGGCACTTTCGATATCCACTTCGGATATCACAACGAAAATTGGGAGGAGATGCCAAGCATTCCTGTAGGAGATGATAATTTTTTCTCACCGGGGCCGCAGGACAGAGGGCAGCCCACTTTTTTCCAGCCTCGCAGAAACAGATTTGTCTTTACAGTGAACGTGCCTGCAGATTTTGGTGACAGTGAGTTGGTATGGACACTGACCTCCCCAAACGGTGAGACCCGGAGCGCGTATGGAACGTTGATCCCTGACTTTGTGATCAACAAGGACTTGATCCAAGCGGAGACCGGCGCTTTCGGCGGAGCTGCGGGGTCAGCTGACGGGGACATGAATCAATACCCCACGCTGACAGTAATGGAAGGTACTACACGATACGCCCGTGTTGGCGAGCCGATAAAGTTGGTGGCAAAGGTGGAGGATGATGGTTATCCCAAGACTCGTCGTGGCCCGACTGAGCGTACACCGGAGTCTGAGTGGGAACGCATAACCCGCGCACCCATGATTTCGACAGTCAACAAGGTCAATGGTCTGCATATGTCTTGGATTGTGTATCGCCCAGCAGAAGGCGTGGACGGAAGCACAGTTCAATTCAGCCCGGATCAGATCAAGGTCTGGGAAGACACCCGCCCCTCCAATAACTCACCCTGGAGTTTGTATTGGGTGCCACCGGCAGTGCCAGAGGATGGTCTCTACGAAACGGAAGTCACGTTTACGGAACCTGGCACTTATGTTCTGATGGGCCGCGCAGACGATGGTGGTCTATACCATGATCAGTATGTGACGATCGAAGTCAGCGAGTAGTAATTGAACGCCTGATAGCCCCGCGCCTGGAGACATTGGATGTATCCAGGCGTTTTTCATTATGGTTTTTTGCCTGATTTGCAAACATGGTTTTGCGAGAGTTACGGAATTGGCCACTGAGGTTTTCCTAGTGAGCTAGCATCATCTAGTGGTCGTTTCGAGTTCAATAATTTATGGCAGATTTTAAAAATAAAAAGATGAGGAAGGAAATTATGCTTCGTAACGTGTTCAAGCTTGGCAGCGCCGGTTTGCTACGGATTATAGCTGCATAAGCCAGCGGGCAGGACAAAACTTTCAATGTGACCCACCACAACTAACGTATTGTGAATGTTGCTGAAGGGTTGGTACATCCGTGGTCCATGACTTAGCTGCCTAATGGTGATTTGCTCGTATCGGAGAAGCCGGGACGATTGCGGATTATTCGCAATGGCCAGCTTCTACCAGAAGCTATTCCTGGCGTGCCACCCGTGTTCTATGAGGGTCAGGATGGCTTGTTCGAGATACTGCCACACCCGAATTTCGAGGAAAATAATTGGGTTTAACTGAGCTTTGCCAAACCTGTCGGCGACAACTCTACCACTGCCATCATACGGGCACGACTTGAGAGTGATAGCCTCGCAGGCGTCACCGAAATTTTTGCCGCTGAGGCAAATGGACGAAGCCATTACGGTGGCAAGCTGACTTTCGACAACTACGGCTACCTTTACCTTTCTCTGGGTGCGACGTCCCCCCGTACTTTAGCAACCACCACGGCGTCATGGTGCGCCTGCATGATGACGGCATAGTGCCGAGCGACAATCCCCTTGTCGGACACACAGGAACAATGCCGGAAATCTGGAGCTATGGACACGGCAGCCCTCAGGGCCTTGCCGTGTACCCGACAACCGGCGACCAGTGGATGACGGAGCACGGCCCACCGGGTGGCGATGAGCTTAGCCGGATCACTCCCGGTGCCAACTATGGCTGACCTGTCGTTGGATACGGCGTGAACTATGGATCCGGTGCACCTATTAATGAGCGTCAGACGCTCACTGGCATGGAGCTTCCCACTCGTTTCTGGGCACCTTCCCTCGCCGCATCCGGTCTCATGATCTAAAACGGTGACAAGTTTCGCATGTGGAATGGCAGCATCTTTGTTGGCGCACTGGTTGGCGAGCGAATCTCCCGACTGGAGATGGATGAAACCTACCGCTCGGTAATCTGCGAAGAATAGTTGGCCTATGATATGGGCCGAATTCGTGACGTCCGTCAGGGCGCGGATGGCTATATCTATGCAGCCATAGAAGACTGTGCAGGCGGGCCGACTGCAATCGTCAGGATTGAACCTGTGGAGTCACTCTGGTCAATATCAAGTCCTGCAATATATTTGACCTGCCTGATTTCTTCGTGCCATTCAAAACTGGACTATAGCCCCGGCTTTCATAGTTGAATTGCACTTCTGGAAGTTGAGAGATTCCAAGGCCTTCAAAGCCTGCTACGGGCGCTTGACCCTTTCAATTTCGCGGGCATAGGAATTCTTCCTGGGATGACCACTACAGCTTGCCAGCTACCGAGATTTTTGGGGGGACGGATTTAGAGTGAAGGGAAAATTGTGATGCGAAATCTGTCCCGCCTTAAAATGGTGCAGAAGGGAATACTCTTGAATTTATGACGGTTGTCGGGGTTATCGCTCCAGGACCAAAAGAAAAACAAAAATATCCATATATCAATATGTTATCGGAGTTCAAGGCGGCCCACTCTGCTGTGTAGTAGTCTGCCTTTGCAAGCTCTGGCAATTCTTGTGTAAATACACGATTCGCCACAAGGCTGAATTGAAAATCGAGATTGATCGTCTCCCTGTCTTCAACCTTCAGTGTTAGTTTCGCGAGACGAACGTACTCACTGAATCTAATGATCAGGTGCTCAGGTGCTAGCTTCAGGACTTGATCGTGCGCAGGTACAGTCTCATGCTCGAAGTCAACCGTGTTACGTCGTCCGTGTGAATGTTGAGCCAGTACGTTGTCTGCAAACAAAAGGGACAGAATAAAGAACGCAGATAGAAACCCGTGCCGCCGCAAAATCACCAATCTTTCGGTCAGCAACCTTCGAGCAATAGAGAGCGATGCTGCCGGGGGAGTTTTTTTCCAGTGGTATGTACAGTACAAAGTTTTTAGATCCTGATCACGTTTTAGTACAACCCACTCCACTAACTTTGCGCGATCAACCTGCTCTAAGCCGCCTTTGGAGTGCTGTTTTGACTATACCTTGGGGGGTCATGGATTAAATGCTCAAGATAAGATACTTAATGTTATTTTCGAAATCAGCACATAAATTTGCCGCCGATCTGCATCCTGTTAACGCGGAATCATAAGTGTTAAACAGGGGCAAGCCACAATACTTCAAGCAGGAAATAACGCAACAAAGACGAGTATACCTGTCGCCATTCAACCCCCATTACATCGCAGGCTGTAGTGGTCTGTAGTGGCCAACTAATCCCGGACGAAATTTCAGGTTGAAATTCGTCTTTTGCAGGGGGCACACCCTTGTTGAATTGATGTGGCCGCAAACAACGCCAGTGCGTAGTAGCCCCAGCCCTTTCCAATTGCTGACCCTTCGTGACCGATTAAAAAAGGTACGTGCAGCCAGACGCTCCAGCGTGCGGTATGGCAATGGAGCATCGGTGGCGGTGGCGGCGCCCGCTCCCATGCTGCCCTCTTCCACGGACCCCGACTCCACTGAACTTATGGCTGGCAGCGCATGCGCAGGTCGCAGCGCGCGCTCGCGAATGAGGTTGATGCGCCTGTCATTGGTTTCCTATACCACCGCGTTTACCGAACGCACCTCTTCGTTGCCCATCAGTTGCAGAGCCAGTCAATGATGCCTGCCTCTGCACGCTCAGGGTGTTGGTCAACAGATTGGGCGTTTCAATTTCTCCCAGCTCGAGGGCCTGCGTGGGGCCCATCAACTTGCCGAGGTTATTGCCCTGGGAGAATTCGGCGAGCATATTGCCCTGAAACAGATAGCCGCCATGGGGCAGGCTGGTCCAGCAATGTTCGCATCATCTCCTCGGCAAAAACCGGTGCGCTGCGGGCGATGTCCTCCCGCGGCACATCGTCGCCCAGCTCGTAGGTGATGGCGGGAATCTGGTAGCGGCGGAAGAAGTAATTCTTGGTGTTCTGCTGGGCGGAGGGCGCCAGCGCATCGTGGCGGAACGGGAAGTCTGGAATTCGTGCCCGGGCCCGGTCCAGCCAAACGGTGGCGAAGTCCTGTTCTCCCGGCAGCTCGCCCGCCACCTGGGTGTAGAAGCGGCTCTCCTGCGTAGAGTGGAAATCCAGCATCAGGCGCGGCTGCATCGGCAGCGCATCCATGGCGTCCAGCAGGCGCGCCACGGCCTGGGTCTCGGGCTGAGTGAACGGCCCCCAGTCACGGTTCAGATCCACTCCGCCCGTGTTGTGCCGCCAGTAGCCTTCCACCACGCCGTCGGGGTTGAGCAGGGGCAGCAGCACCAGGGCGAAGCGCTCGCGGAAGGCACGGGCCAGATCGGTATCTGCAAACACGGCGTCGACGAAATGCTGCATGGCCAGCGCGCCCGTGACTTCCGGCGGATGCTGGCGCCCCAGCAGGTAGACCACCTCGGCCTTGGGCTCGGTGCGCAGCACCGTCAGCGGGCGCCCCTGGGCACTCACACCGATCTGCTCGCGCTGCAGCGGCACCCGCGCCTCGAGCGCGGCGTACCAGTCTTCGTAGTCATCGGGCTGCAGCAGCTCCTGCGCCGACACCCACAGTGGCGCGTCCACGTCGGGCAGCGCAATCTGCATCGCTCCCTCTTACGGGCCGCGCTGCACCTGCGACTCGGGCAGCCGCGTCCAGTCCTCGCCATCGGCGCTCACCCAGGGCCAGTAGCGCGCCGGGCCATCCTGCACCTGCAGCGTAATGGCGAGCGCGGTGTTGCTCTGCGCGGGCGTCACCCGGAAGGCATACCAGGCACTGGGATTGATAGGCGGGGCGTCTTCGGGGTGGATCTCGATCAGCACTGCATCGGCAGTGAGGAATTCACAGCGGTGGAAGTTGCCGCCATCAAAGTCGGCATCCACGGCGAGCAGTGGCGAGGCGCAGGCCTGCGCACTGGGCTCCTCGGTCAGCCCGGCGGTGGGGGTGCAGGCTGTGAGGCAGAGGGCGAGGATGAGCCATAGTGGGTGGGAGCGAGCTTGTGGGAGCGGGCTTGCCCGCGAACAGTTCGCTTGCAAGCAAGCTCCCACAGGCCCGAACAGACTGGAAACACCTGCGCGCAAACATTTCAGGGACAACTGACCGCCATCACTTGCCCCTGCCCCTATGCTTCCTTCAGCTCGCTCACGCCGCAACAGCGCGACACTCACGGGCACACGCCGCGCAGGAATCCGCCAGTGTGGCGCACTGCGCATGCTCTGACGCGTGCGTGCGGCACACGGCTTCACACTCTTCGCTGATGGCAACTGCCACGGCGGCCAGAGCGGGCAGGTTTGTCGAGTGGTTGGATGCCATCGTGATCAAAGGCTCGCAGATGGCCAGCATGTCATTGACACCCGCCAGGCAATTCGCCAGAGACGTGTCGCCCGCCA
>Ga0255133_1000554_pt1 | contig 11013 bp, 10 predicted proteins | sample Law_Law_RepB_8d_FD_188553 | JGI IMG/M metagenome (GOLD analysis project Ga0255133, IMG submission 188553) | Freshwater microbial communities from St. Lawrence River, New York, United States - Law_Law_RepB_8d | ecosystem: Environmental > Aquatic > Freshwater > River | place: USA: New York... | reverse complement strand
GGTGTCGATAACGGTGTTCATGTGATTCATGACTGGCGCGCCCGACGCATAAGCGGGTCCACCTACCAGATCGATACGGGCACCTCCTGCGGAATACTGGTGGCAGGCTTAACAACCATTATTGGATTCGGAGCTTTGATGATCAGCCACCACCGCGGTCTAGCAGGCCTGGGTGCCATTCTTGCTCTTGGCGTCAGCGGTAGCTTGATAACCGCGCTGACACTGCTTCCGCAGATTCTAAACACCATGGCTGCAATGAGCCGATCCACCAAGCCAACCATTCAAACCACTGATCCCGAAAATGAAACTGCCCGAGCAAAATGGGCCCGGGCAGCATAAGTTACCGTGGAATCAACGTTATCGCCGGCGACCAAAAAGACCAAACCTAACGCGGTCTTCATATATACCGTCGCCCGGGCCGATGCTTCCAGAGCGTACCCCTCCCTGATAGGCATGAACGACCTGGGCCACCTGCCACTGCTGTGCGCGTGAATCCCAGCGGGCCCAAACCAAGGCTCTGAATACCAGCAGAACCTGATTGATGCTGCTGTACATATACTGCGTGCCACCCGGGAAGTAGAAGGTTCCCTTGTCGCCTGTATAAATCAGCACGCCTTCATAATTGTTCATGCCTCCGTAACCACCCACGCTTCCGTTACGCGAGTTCCGGTTGTCCACCAGAAATAACTTCAAACCGTTTTTCGTAACATCGGGAGAATCAATTCCACCTAACTGGGCAGTTGTTGGGTTCTCAGGACGCGCCCACACGGCATCCATACGAATGGTCCCGGGGTATCCGAGAACCTGCAGGATGGCATTGCAGTAGCGGACAATTGATATGCAACTAGCACCACCACCGCGCACGCCCCACGTGCCCGGAACAAACCACGCATCGTCATCATTGAAGTGATTCACGGGATTGTAATATCTGCCAACCTGTTTGCTGAGGCTATGTACCTGCAGGTGCGTTGGCGTCTGTAGTTCCAGATCACCCGTTGCCGACGTGAACCGCGCATAGGCATGTTCAATTCGCTTCGGGGTCGGGCGGTAGCCGTGGTGCCCTTCCCGCACGATATCGGTGAATACCAGATAGCATGTAATGCCCGTGGTGGTTCCGAGATCGGCTTCTGAACGCTCTCCGCTTGGTTGGATCAATTCAACTTTCCAGCGGATCTTGTCCTCCATTTTCTTCAAGCCTTTGGCCAAATTACGGCTGGCAGTCACGGGCACACGCACCAATTCGTTTTCCTCCACGAATCCGCCCAGAGTGATTTCGCCCTTCAGATCAAGTGTCAGAAAAGCATCGCTTTCACCGGTAACCACAAGCTTCGAACCGGGACGAACTCCGCGCAGCTGTAAAACGATTTCAGCCTGAACTGGTTTGTCGGCAGGATGCATGATGGGCGCAACGGCGTCGCTGCCTCGCTGCCATTCAATAACAGGGTATTTGTCGCCATGGGAGGAAAGACGTGCCCCATCGCGATAAAGGTTGTGAACGTTGGAAACGAAGTCCAAGGCCTCAAGATTGACCTCGGGCACGGGTGATGCTTCAGCACCCAAAACAATGGAGGCCGCAATAGCCGCCATAACTGGAGATAGTGCAAAGCAGAACGGTAATGGAGCGGGAGCGCACATAACTGCGTTTGGCCTCGGCCGTCACGGGACAGCGGTTGGGGTAACGATGTGGTGGAGGTAAAGTGAAAATACGTGATCTGGGAGCTTGGCGCCAATGATAGATAGTCATTCTGTGCCCAGAAACCAATTGGAAGCCATTAAATTAGGAGTTTTGGGAAATGTGCAACCAAAGCGAATTCTGGGAAGTTTGAAACATGCGGAATCACGAATAAAATAGGTAACCGAATAAGATTTAGCGTAAGCTAATAAAACGAATTCCCAGTGACCGGAGTCATTGCTAGGCCACAATAACCTTGCCAAGGGACAAATCAATCATTCAAGTCGTCTGGCCCTAACTGCAGATTGGGGCATTCAAGCAGTGGACTGTTTCGGCTCGGTGTAGGGCCATCCCCTTTTTGCGGAAAAGCAACAGCCAGCTCCCAAAACACGTGGCTCAAACGGACTTCTGTTCGTTGAGCAGGCACTGAATGGATTGTGCATAAAAACCCTGGGCCTGGCTATCTTTCGCAATCCACGCAACAAGGCGGAATGCTAATCGCAACAACTTCCTATAGAGTAAATGATGACACTGGAAAAAAATCCCATCAGATGGATTAACCAGAAATTGCCGCGCAGAAAGAACCTTGCATGACACTTAAAAAAAAGTGGCCAGAGATTACCGAAGTGAGGTCCAGCGTTCATGACAACGAGCGGATCAAACGAATTCTGCCCGGTTTGTTTCACTTCTTTTTGCCTTTCCTTGTCTGGATTTGCACCCTTGTAGCGATCATTTTCGCACCATGGTGGGCTAAAATCATCCTCGGATTTTTAAGTGGTCATGCTATTGGGGTGATGCTTCTTATTGGCCACGACGCGTTGCATGGCCTTTTGTTTCCCATTCGGTGGATGAATCGCTTGGCTGGCCAGATTTCCATGGCACCTGCCTTTCATCCCGTTACTTCCTGGGTTCATTCCCATAACGGTTTGCATCATGGCTTCACCAATATCAAAGGTAAAGATGCGGGCTTCCCACCGTTAAGCTTGGCGGAATACCAAACCTTGTCTCTATTGGGAAAATTCAGCTACCGCTTAAGCCGGACTTGGTATGGTTGTGGCTGGTTGTATCTGAAAGAAATGTGGTTCAAGTGGGAATTCTTCCCTAACGCTGCCCGTGCCCCGAAGAATTCGGGGGCATTTTTGCGCGATCGCCTGCGATTAACAACTCTTTGTGTTGTTTGGATTGGTGTGCTGGTATGGTCGGCGCTGGTCCGAGGGGAAAGCCCATGGCTCATGGTGGCGTGCGGCTTCGTGATTCCTCAATGTGTTTCGAACTATCTGATTGGATTCATCACGCTGCAACAGCACACCCACCCCAAGGTGCCATGGTATTCCGGTTTGGATTCTCCCTCACCAGCTTTTGTTCAAGCCCAGCTCAATGGAACGCCTCATATTGTCTTTCCGTACCTCTTTCGGATTGTGATGCGCAACGTGATGGAGCACACCGTGCACCATGCCGACCCGGCGGTTCCGCTGTATTGCCTACCAGAGGCGCAAAGATCGCTCGAGAAATCCCACGGCGATGAAATCGTGCTTGAGCGCTGGACGCCATTCACATTTTTGAAAACCACCGGCACTTGCAAATTGTACAACTACTCCACGCATCAATGGATCGATTACTCTGGAAAACCCCTGACAGAGTCGCTGTATGGTGGGAGTTAAAGTTTGGATCTGACATTACAATCCAAATTCTAGCCCTGGCTGCATTCACTCGCCAATATTTGTCAAAAACATCATCAACATCACCAGATTATTGGCCGCATGAAGGTCTGATAGAACTGATCATTGTCGATTTTTAGAGCCTTTTATTCCAGAACACCTATTACACGAAGGCGCCGCGCAGGTGATTCTAATTTTAATACCTCGACTCGCGCACAAATCAGGTAAGGCCTTCCGACTCAATATTTACAAACCGTTACCGTTTGCCCTAATACAAAAAACCGCATCCTGATTGGATGCGGTTTTGCGTTTGCGCTCAACTTGTGTTGTATTCGTTTATTTCAGACAAGCCCCAATCAAATCATTGGTTCAGTCTGTCTCATCTACCCGGCTAGGATTCGAACCTAGACAAAGAAAGCCAAAATTTCTTGTGCTACCGTTACACTACCGGGTAATCCGCCCAAGTGGGCACGGTTATCGTAGTTACCGTGCCCTTCTGTGGTCAAGCGCAGCTGGAATTAACCCTTCAACATATCGTCGTGACGCATGCCAGAAGGGGGCAGATCCGCTGCGCGGGCACGGGCCAAAGCCGCCTGCGCACCCGCATGCTGCTCCGCATCGTTGTCTTCCCACTCAATACTCACCGCTCCATCGAACCCAACGCGGTTCAATTCGATGAAAATATCCTCCAGGCTGTTGGCGTCGCGGGCCGAACCGGCGGTCACGAAGTTCCAGCCATTCGTCCAATGCCCCATGGGGCGATGACCACCCAAGCGGCCTGCACGGCAATGTTCATTCGCCACCCACACACCCTTCACGTGCGCGCAGTGAATATAGTGGTGGAATTCGCGGATAAACTGAACCACCGAAACGTTTTGCCACTCGAGGTGCGACCCGTCGAGGTTGAAGCCAACCACGCCCTCGTAACCTTTTTTGCACATGTAATTGATGTAGTCGCCGGCACTCTCAAGGTCGCCCATCGCGCGCTCGGATGGATGGCACTCGAGGTCGAACGTGACGCCGTACTGGCGGCAGAGGTCCCACACCGGAGCAAATCGCTCCACCAGCAGCTCGAGGCTGAGCTCACGGACGTCGGGAAGTGCATGGCCATCGAGGCCCGATGGAAGTGGCGGAAACAGGAACCAGTGGCTCCAGCAGTTGGCGGGTGAACCAACAAATCCGGGCAGCACAACCTTACGATCCTGCAGCTGGCCCAGATGCCCGGCCAAGCGAACGCAGGCCTGCAAATCGCGGGTGGCTTCCTGATGCATCAGGCGGCCAACCTCTTCGGGCACAAAGTAAGGGTTGGTGCGAGGTGGCTGATGGCCGCTGTCGCGCCATGCCTTGTACGCCTGCCTCGACTGAGTGTTGGACCCCATGAAGTTAAGCGTTTTGGCGGATGGTTCATCCCCCAGGATCTGGCCCTGAAGGTGGGTGGCTACGGTGAAAATTTCCAAACCGTGCCGTTTGGCGAGATCAACCCTTTCCTTCGCGTAGGCGGCGGCGCCTGCATCGGTATCGCAGCGACGAAGGTCGAGTTCCCACGACGCTTCTTCCCAACCGTCGAAGCCACTTTTCTGCAAAAAACCAACCCATTGATCGAAAGGCACGTTGCCAAACTGGCCACGGACCAGTCCGATCTGGTGAAAAGAACCTTTGCCATTGCGATGCTGCTTGGTCTGGTGGAAGCCCACAGGAAATCCTCCGTCAATCTGGCGATGAAGAGGTAACGCCGCCATTAGATGATTTTGTATAAGCCAACAGGCCTCAGGCGAGGAGTTCCGGCACGATCTGTCCCCATGGGCAGACTTGGAACGGACGTTCCAGACGATCGCGCAGTTCCCGTTGCGGGTTCACACCCAAAGCCTGATAAACAGTTGCCATAAGATCGGCTGGAGTCAGAGGCGCTTGGCTGGGCTGGGCACCGATCCGGTCGCTGGCACCATGAACGTGCCCGGCGCGAAATCCACCGCCCGCCACCAATGTGCTGTAGCAGAAGTTCCAGTGGTCGCGGCCCGCGTTGGCATTCACCTTGGGCGTGCGGCCGAACTCGCCCCCAACCATTACTACTGTGCGGTCGAGAAGCCCTCGTTGGGCCAAGTCATCGATCAGCGTGGAGGCGGCAGCATCGAGCTGTGGCAATAATGTTGTTTTTAGGGAATTGAAGTTTTGGCCATGCGTGTCCCATGTGGCATTGGCATGGGGAGCCCATGAGAGGCATACCAGTCGGGTACCCGCTTCAATCAACCGACGGGCCAGCAAGGTGCTTTGGCCGTAAATGTTCCGACCATAAGCATCGCGCAGGCGCTCCGATTCCCGACTGATGGAAAAAGCGTCGCGGCAGGCATCGGAATCGAGCAGGCGGAAAGCGCGCTCGCGGAGCGGTGTGATTTCTGTGGCCACACTCTCAAGGCGCGTGATCAGGCCCTGCCTGTCGCGTAATCGAGGGTTGTCGATGCCGGGTGCTGGCTCGAATTCCGCCAAGCGGAACCCGTTTTCATTGGGATCGCGAAGCACATAAAGCGGATCGCGTTCCTTGCCCAGCAGGCCACCGGAAAACCCGGGCTGCGGTGGGCCACCTAGGCCCTCTTGGGTGACATAAGGCAGGCTGACATAGCCGGGAACCAGCGACTTAGGCGGGCGCACAAGGCTTGTAATGGCCCCCATGGCCGGCTGATCGGTCGGCCGGGCTCCACCTCCCGCTTCGCCGCGATCATGCCCTGTCAGGCCACAATAGACAGCCGCGGCGTGGGAATTGTTGACCGAGTGGTGCATGCTACGAATAAGGCAAGCGCGGTGCATCTGCTTGGCCAAACGAGGCAAGTGCTCCGAAAGCTGCAAGCCGGGAACCGAGGAAGCGATGGGCTTGAATGGTCCGCGGATCTCCTCGGGGGCGTGGGGCTTCAGGTCCCACATGTCTAGGTGACTGGGCCCACCGTTGAGGAAAATAAGAATGGCATGGTCGGCACGAGCAGGAACGGCATCGGCAGCATGGGCCCGATGCCACAGTAATTGATCGAGGCCAAGGGCGCCCAGGCAACCAAGCCGCAGCAAACCACGGCGATGGGGAGTGAATTCTGCAGGCATCATTGCGATCACCCGTGCCCATGGGCGCGTCGGGAAAGTTCAGGATAGACCTGAAGTGTACCCAACGCGCCTGCACAAGGCCAGCAGTGCCTTGCATTGGCAAAATTATGGTCCTGTACGGCCAGATGGCAGCGCGGGCGCGCCCGTGGCAGGCGGATTCAACGCTGCACGGTCGGGCAGATACACATCCATTCCCGGGAGGAGGGAGCCGTCTTTGGGCGCGTCTTCCCGTGCCCGCGGGTGATTGCGGTTATAGATGAAAAGCGCGGAAGCCATTTTTGGATCTCGGTAATACTGTTCCGCAATCGCGGGATACGTGTCGCCGGGTCTGGCAACATGAACATTTTCACTCCACGTTGCCACCTTTGGTCGTACTGGAGCGATGGCCAGCGGCGCGCCGGGTGGCGCCGATGGCGTGAACGTGATACCCGACGGCGTGATCACCCCGCTAGAAACCGGACGATCCATAGCTGTGACTGGGGTGATGGGACTCGGACCATTTGGCGTTGGCGCGAGTGCCGCCGGGACCGTGAATGTGGAAGCCACGGCAGGGGTAGGTGGCTGGGCGCTAGGCGAACCCGGCATAGTCAACACAGGAATCGACCTGTTGACGACATCATTCGAGATCGGTGCCGGTGTGAATACCGGCCTATTACCGCCAGCGGCAGGCATGGTGAGTGTTGGCAAGCCGGGTGGCGGGGTACTGTTTCCCAGACTGAAAGCGGGAGCAGGCCCAGGCGGGGCGGATGGCGCGCCTGATGGAGGTGCGGACGAGGGCGGTAGCGGTGCCGGGAAGGACGATGGCGGTGGCGAGGCAGGTGGCGCCGGGAACGGCGTCGGTGTGGCAGACTCTGGAGCGGGAATAAATTCCGTGCGGCGCGCAGGCCCCTGACCCGATGGAAACGTAATGACCCGTGCTTCAACTGGCATGGCAACACCAGGGGCATTGGATGCTGGTGCCGCTGGCGCGTTGAACGCGGGCGCAGCAGGTGCGGAAGGTGGAGACGGCGAGAACGAAGGCAGAGGCGTTGATCCCGGGAAAGCCGTAACGGCTGCCGGCGCCATCGGCCTTGTTTCAGGCACCATGGCAGGCGGGGGTGGAGGATTTATTGGAGCTGGACTGGCATCAATTTTTGGCTGGGTTGGTGGCGGAAACGCCGATGCTGGTGACGATGCTGGTGAAGTGGCACCCGGCAAGGGCGGTAACGGCGGCAGACCAGATGGTTCATCGGCTGCGCGCTTAGGGGGCATGGCTGGTACAGGTAGTGGCGGTGGCGGAGAAGCCAAAGAGCTTCCTGGCAATGGCGGGAAGGCGGAACCGCCCGGCGCTGGGAACGACGGCAGTGGTGCGTCATTCTTGGCACCCGGCAGAGGCGGCAACGGCGAAAGGCCGGGGCTATTTAGGCTAGGGGGATTCGACGGTAATGGCACAGGTGCGGGAGGCGGTGGCGTTCCAGCACCCGGCAAAGGAGGCAGAGCAGGCAAAGCACTATTGCTGCCTGTTAAGGGCAATACCATGTCCTTGGCCTTGCCCTGATTGTCTTTGCCAGATTCCTGGGCCGACGCGAGCATCACACCGGAAAGGCCCATCGGGGTTTCGGGAGCGGGTGTTTCCGCTGCCTTGACATCTTTTTCATGATTTTCAGAATCGGGCTTGTCCGGAAACTCGTACGCCACCTGTTCTGTTGTTGGCTTGTGGCCAAGCAACTCCTCGGGGGCGAGGTGCTTCTTGACCATCACCCCGGCTACCAAGCAACCAAATGCTCCGGTTGCCAACAGCCCTGCCTTTATTTCCCGGGACATTCCCGTTGTTTTGGCTGGATCCGCCATGGTTCGTCTCCTGTTGGGTGATTATTCGTCAGACCCGGCGGCAGGCCGCCGAGCGTAGTCCATCCACTTGGTCGCATCCCATAATTCAAAGTGGTCGTCAATGCCCACCAGCACGCACTCGCGGCTTAGGCCAGCAAAGGTCAACAACCGTTCGGAAACCGGTAATTTCCCGTCCGCCGCTACTTGAGCGCGTTCGACTTGGGCAAAGTAAAGGCGCCTGAACGCGCGCACATCGATTTCCGATGCGGGTGACGCTTCAAGCCGTTCTGATAGGCGGTCTAGGTGCCCTTGGTTGGTAATCCATAGGCAGGTATCGGGACCGGGAGATACCAGCATTTTGTTGGTGGCTCCAAGCTGCTCAATCACCTGCTGAGGCAACACCAGCCTGCCACTTTCCAAAGTGCAGGCAAAGGTTCCATTTAACGAGGCCAGCGATTTGGCGCGCGCGGGCGATGCCTTCGGGCGCGCCGCGGGCAACGGCGTTACTGCTTGCTGTTCTTCCGGCAGCTTCATAGGGGTGAGCCCAACCGGACGCAGCCCGAGCGCGGAAGGCCGCAGAGGAATTTCAATTTCAACAGCCGGGCTCTTTTTTTCTGGCGCGGGGGAAGGTGTCGATGCCGTCGGGGCGGCATAACCCGCGCGAACAATATCAGAAATCGTGGTCATGGTAGCCAGTGGAGGCTCCTCGGTTACGGTGAAACCGGGAGGAAGTCCGGGAGGGGGCATGGGCGTTTCGGTACTGGGAATGGCCAGTGCCATGGAAAGCCTTGATGTCTCGATTGGTTTGGATTTTTCTCGTCGGGAATTACCCGAAAAAGCGAACACCACCCCGGAAACGAGAACAAGTACCAACAAGATTGTTTGATACGGTTTCATGGACGAGCCTCCTTGCTGCCACAATGAATCGCGATCATCTGCCAAAAATCAGAGCAAACGTCGTGCCATCCTCAAACGGGCACTGCGTGATCGTGGATTCGCTGCCGACTCGGCTTCCGATGCCTCGATCGGCTTGCGGTTGATTCGCTCCCAAATCTCGGTGCGGGCAAATTCCCGCTTCACCAGACGATCTTCCAGCGAATGAAAGCTGATAATGGCTGCCACCCCGCCGGGTTTGACCATGCCACTGAGCTGCTTCAACATCGACTCAAGCACACCTAGTTCGTCGTTCACGGCAATGCGAAGCCCTTGAAAAGAGCGGGTGGCCGGGTCGATGCGGCCGGTAACAAACCGTGGAGGCAGGCACGAGCGGACAATATTGGCCAGTCGCGTTGTGGTCCATGGCAGGCGTTCATGCCGGGCTTCGACGATCTTCCTAGCAATGCGCCGCGACTGTTTTTCTTCACCATATTCCCAGAGAATGCGCGCCAATTCGCGTTCGTCGAGGCGGTCGAGCAACCGATGCGCTGGTTCACCCCGGGTTCGATCTAGCCGCATATCGGCTATGCCTTCATGGCGGAAAGCCAAGCCACGGTCGGGGTCGTCGAGTTGTTCGGAACAGAATCCCAAATCTGCTAATACGCGGTCAGCCTGCAGGCTCCTACTTCGGAAAATTTCCCCCGCCTGATCGAACCGTGCATGGATCAGCTCAACGGGAAGGCCTGCTAATCGGGTGCCGGCGCGCTCCAGTTGCTCCGCATCGCAATCAATTCCAATAAGCCTGCCGGATGGTCCCACAAGCTGCGCCAGAAGTTCCGCATGCCCCCCGCCACCGAGGGTGAGATCGGCAACGACGCAACCATCCAGTGGTTCCAAGCCTTGCACGACCTCGTCGGGCAGAACTGGAACGTGGCGTTGTGGTTTGAATTCTTGGGTCATGGGATCCATGCGCAGTCCGCCGACGGCTCATTCCGGGGCAGGGGCATGATGCTAATGGCAGGAGGATAAAAAAAGACAGCCCTCCCGGCGGGCGAACCCGGGGGAGGGCTGTCAAGAGGCGCAAGTAGGGGGTTCGGCAAGGGCTGGGAGGCCACCGATTCCCCTATCCACAAACCCGCCGGCTGCTCCCGGGAGATTTGGGTGCGCTCTCATTCGGGCGTGGAGGGCCCCCTCAAGGGTGGGGCAAAGGCCTCCTCCGCTACTTGGTCGAACCGGGACTCATGCCGCCGCAGGTAGGCATCCCACTGACCGGCGTCCCACACTTCCAGATGGTCCCGAACCCCTACAAGAACCACTTCATGTTCGATTCCCACCGACTGCACCAGCCTGTCGGGCAAAAGAATCCGCCCGGCGCGATCGACATCGACCGACTCTGCCTGAGCAAAAAACAGGCGGCGGAACAAACGGGCCTCAGCATCGGTTGCCGGGCGTTCATCGAGCCGTGCCGCCAGCCGTTCGAGTTCCCCGTTGGTGTGGACCCACAAGCATTTGTCGGGCCCGGGCGCCACGAACAACGAACCGGGGTCCCCCAACGCCTCCCGCACCTTTTTGGGAAGCACCAGACGTTTCTTATCGTCTAGCGTCCGTTGGTAGGTGCCGGTTAGCAGCATGGTGAATCCAACTGCCCGTTTACTTGCCTAGTGAAACCGCAAAAGCTTCCCATCAGCTCCCACTTGGCCCCACTTGTTCCTAAAAGTAAACAAAGTTTCCCCCGGTCTGGCAAGCACCCCCACAAAAAAAAGACCCCGGCCAAAGCCGGGGCCATCAAAGTGAATCGATGAACCGAGATAATCAGCGCCCCTGTCGCCACAATGCCGCGCGCTGCAAGGCCAGCCGAACAGCATCACCTTCCGCCGCACCTGTGCCTTCGATCTGCTGCTGCCTGCCATC
>Ga0255133_1000552_pt1 | contig 11036 bp, 10 predicted proteins | sample Law_Law_RepB_8d_FD_188553 | JGI IMG/M metagenome (GOLD analysis project Ga0255133, IMG submission 188553) | Freshwater microbial communities from St. Lawrence River, New York, United States - Law_Law_RepB_8d | ecosystem: Environmental > Aquatic > Freshwater > River | place: USA: New York... | reverse complement strand
TCATGCGCGAGAAAGCCACCACGGCGTCGACCAGGGCCTCCACGTCGGCATGCGGCCTGCCGCGGTAACCCACCAGCAAGGGCCATGTCTTGAGCTCCTGCGCCATCGACAAGGCCTCGCTGCGGCTCAGACCCGCAGGCCCAGCCACCCAACGCATGGCCGTGTCTTGCAGGAGTTCGGCCGTCACACCGCCCATGCCCAGCATGATGGCGGTGCCCAAGGCGTCCCGGTGCATGCCCAAAATCAGCTCGACCCCACCTTGGACCATTTCCTGCACCAGGAATCTGTCCGGCACTTGCCCGGTGTGCGACTGCACACGCTGACGCATCTGCGCCATGCACCCTGGCAGTGCCTGCGTCGTCACGTCGACGGCCACGCCACCGACATCGCTTTTGTGTGCGATGCCAGAGGACAGGATTTTCAGCACCACACGCCCACCCAGCCCGGTGGCCGCCGCCTTGGCCTGCTCGGCGGTGTGCACCACCTGCTCGGCCGTGCAAGGCACACCAAAGCGGCCAAACAGCTGTTTGGCCTGCGCCTCGTCCAGCGCGCCTGTGGGCAGGTCGTCGAGCGCGATGGCCTCGGCCACGTCCGGCAACGCCGCGGGCGCCGGCCTGTGCGCCACCTGGTGCATGGCGGCCACGGCAGCCGCAATGCTCTCGGCTGCGGCATAGGCGGGCACGCCTTTTTCGGTCAGGAGCTTGCCCACCGCCGGGGCATGTGGGCTGACATAGGCAAAGACCGGCTTGTCCGAATCGGGCAGACAGTCCTCGATGGCACCCGCCATCAACTCGGGGCGGGCCAGGCCCGATGAACCGACCACGATCACCAGCGCGTCATAGCTTGGACTGGCCAGCAAGGCGCGGATGGCGCCTCGCAACAGGTCTGGCTGCAGACCCGCCAGGGTGACATCGATCGGGTTGCGATCGAGCACGGCTTCGCTGCCCGAGTTCAGGGCGCGCAGCGTGCTGGCGGTCGCTTCGTCGGGCGCGGGGGTGGCAAAACCGGCCATGCCCAGTTCGTCCGACACCAGGGTGCCCGCGCCACCGGTGGAGGTGAGCACCGCCAGGCGCTTGCCGTGCAGGCTTCTGCCCGTGGCCAGTGCCGCCGAGATGTCCAGCAAGTCCGAAAAGGTGCGTGCACGGATCACGCCAACGTCCCGGAACAGGGCGTCGTACATGCGGTCCGCACCCGCCATGGCCCCGGTGTGCGAGACCGCCGCCAGCGCGCCCGCTTCGGAGCGGCCGATCTTGAAAGCCACCACGGCTTTGCCCCTCTGCGCCGCTTTCAGGCATGCCTGTCTGAATTTCTCGGGATGGCGCACAGTTTCGATGTAGAGCGCGATCACGCGCGTGGCCGGGTCGTCGGCCAGGTGGTCAATGAAGTCCGACAGCTCCAGGTCCACTTCGTTGCTGGTTGAAATCAGCTTGGACAAACCAATGCCCCGCGCCGCAGCCCGTGACAGCAGGGAGCCCAGGATGCCCCCGCTTTGTGAGACCACCCCAATCGCTCCCACCGGAAAGCTGTCCATCTCCAGCGCCCCGGTGGCCGAGAGCATGATGTGGTCGGTCAGGTTGACCAGGCCGATGGTGTTGGGCCCCAAGATGCGCATGCGGCCCGCCGCCTGCAACAGTTGCTGCTGGCGCACGGCACCGGCCTGCCCGGTTTCGGCATAACCGCTGGCCAGCACAATGGCCGCCGCACAGCCCCGCGCGGCCAGATCCTGGACCGCCAGGTGCGCACGCTCGGCGCCAAGCAAGACGATGCCCACATCGGGCACCGCAGGCAGGCTGGCCACATCCGGGTAGCAAGGCAGGCCGTTGATCGATTCGACCTTGGGGTTGACGGGAAACACCTCACCGACAAAACCGAGTTTTTTCAAATAGGCCATGGGCCGTCCGGCGGTTTTGGCAGGGTCGGCCGAAGCCCCGATGATGGCCACACTGCGGGGCCTGAGCAGACGTGCAATCGCATCCATGTCAAGGTTCCCGGGTGGCCGATGGGTCCAGGAAAGCCTCGACCGCAGCACGGTGCTCGCTGCTGGTGTAGCAGATGCCTTGCGCCTGGCTGCCTTGTGCAAACACATCGTGTGCCTGCAATTCGAAACTCTGGTTGAGGATGGTCTTGGTCAGCGCCAAGGCCGTCGAAGAGGCCTGGCTGAGCGCCAGCGCCCAGGCCTGGGCGTCGGCCAGCAAGGTTTCAGAAGAAGTCTTGCGGTCCACAATCCCCAGCGCCAGCGCCTCGTCAACCAGCACCTTGCGTCCGGTGAAGATGAGTTGCTTGGCCTGGGACAGCCCCACCCGGCGGGGCAGAAAATACATGCCGCCGCCGTCAGGCACGATGCCGCGCAGGATGTAGGACCAGGCAAAGCTGGCCCATTCACTGGCGATGATGAAATCGCAGGCCAGCGCGGTGTCGGCGCCCAGCCCGGAGGCGGCACCATTGACCGCGGCGATCACCGGCTTGGGGCAGGTGTGCAGCAAGGATTGGGTGTGGTGCACACGCTGCTGCCGATGCCAGCCATTGAAGCCGACCTCGCCGGCGGGTGCATTCATCCGCTTTTGCATGCCGGCGATGTCGCCGCCGGCACAAAAGGCCTTGCCGGCGCCGGTCAGGACCAGCGCCCGAATGGCCTTGTCGGCGGTGACCGATTCCAGTGCGTCGATGAACTCGGCGCGCATCGCGTCGCTCATGGCGTTGCGCTTGTCCGGCCGGTTCAGGGTCAGCGTGGCAATGCCGCTGTGCACGTGCAGTTCTATGAGGGTATGGTCCATGGGGTCTCCTGTGCGCTCAATCGGGTTTGATGTTGTTTTCCCTGACGATCTGGCGCCAACGCTGCTCTTCGCGCTTGACAAAGGCCTCCAGTTCCTGCGGCGAGCCGGCGGTGACAATCAGGCCTTCGGGCTCGAGTTTTTTCTTGAACTCGTCTGACTGTGCCGCCTGCCTGACCGCCTGGTTGAGTTTGCCAATCACGTCGGCAGGCGTGCCCGCTGGCGCAAACAGCCCGTACCAACTCTCGACGGCATAACCCGGTACCAACTCGGCGATGGCGGGCACGCTGCGCATGGCGGGTGAGCGCTCGGGCGTGGTCACGGCAATGGCCCGCAATTTGCCAGATGCAATGTGGGGCGCCACAGCGGCAGCGGTGGCAAACATCATGTCCACCTGCCCACCGAGCAGGTCCGTCATGGCCGGTCCGGCACCCCGGTAAGGGATGTGCATCATCTTCACCTTGGCCAGGTTTTCAAACATTTCACCGGCAAGATGGGCCGATGTGGCATTGCCCTGGGAGGCATAGGACAGGCGCCCGGGTTGTGCCCTGGCGGCATCCACCAGGTCCTTGGCGGTTTTGAGCGGGCTCTCGGCCCTGACCACCAGGACATTGGGGCCGCGTGCGACCAAGGACACCGGCGCAAAGGCCTTGTCGGGATCGAAGGGCAACCTGGCCATCAGGCTGGGATTGACCGCATGCGCAAAGGTGGCCATCACCAGGGTGTAGCCATCGGGCGGGCTCTTGGCGACCAGGTCCGAGCCGATGATGGTGCCGGCCCCAGGCCTGTTCTCCACAATCACGGACTGGCCCAGTGTCTGGGCCATGCCGGCGGCCAGCGTCCGGGTGATGGTGTCCGTTCCGCCGCCCGGTGCAAACGGCACGATCAGCTTGACCGTTCTGTCGGGAAATGCGGCCTGCGCGGGCACGGCAAGCGCCCAGGCCAGCAGCGCAGCGGCTGCCGAGAATGTTTTGAGCATGGCAGCCCATCGGGTCGTCTTCATCATGCGGTCTCCTGTTTGAAAATCTTGTCGGTACGGCTGCAAGCTTATGCGCGATCGGCCCGAACCGGGCCCCCCAAATTCCATAGAATGGAACAACTGCCTTGGCGCAGCCGACCCCAGCTTCTGCGCCAAGGCGCTATCCTGAAAGCCCTGCCATGCCCACTGCCGCTTTACCAAGGCCTGCCAAACCGGGCCTCTCGCCGAGCAACCGTTCCCTCGAAAGAGGCGTTGCCCTGCTCCAGGCTTTCAGGCCAGGATCCACTTTGCTGGGCAATACCGAACTGGCCGAGCGCACCGGCTTGTCCAAATCGACGGTGAGCCGTCTCACGCAGACCTTGGTGGGCGCGGGTTTTTTGCAGGTCGATACCGCCTCACGCGCCTACCGACTGGCGCCCGCCACGCTGAGCCTGGCCCATGCCATGCGCGCCGGGTCCGAAATTCTGAACACGGCCCTGCCCTTGATGCGCGCAACCGCCCAAACGCATCGCATCAACGTCGGCCTGGCCGCCCCCGATCTCGACGAAATGGTGTACCTGGAATCGATTCGCTACAACCCGCGGCCCAGCCTGCGCTCGGTGGTCTCGGGGCAGCGCGTGCCGATCGAGTCCACATCCCTGGGCCTGGCCTACCTTTCCCAGGTCCGTGAGCCCCACCGCTCGACACTGATGCAGCACCTGGCGAGCAAGCATGCGCAGCATTGGCCGGTCATTGCCGGCCATCTGGCCCAGGCGCAGGCCTGCATCGAACAACAGGGCTGGTGCGCGGCCTCTTGGCAGGCGGGGGTGGTCGCGCTCTCGGCGCCTGTCCGATTCCAGGACCTGGACTACGCCCTCAATGTCAGCCTGACGGTCATGGAAGACAAGGACGCGGTCATTGAGCGGCTGGCGCGCATCCTGCTCGACTTGCATGCGCAACTCCATCGCGCATTGCGCCGGCCCTGAGCGGCGTCAGTCGGCGCGAGTCAAGCCGCGCGCCCGAGGGCACGGCCGGGGGCCCGCCCCGCCGCCGTTTCCAGGGTCAGACCCGCTCGATGATCAAGGCAATGCCTTGCCCCACACCGATGCACATGGTGCACAGCGCGTAGCGGCCTGCGGTTTGCTGCAAACGGTTGATGGCCGTGGTGGCCAATCGGGCACCGGATGCGCCCAGCGGGTGCCCCAGGGCAATCGCACCGCCCCAGGCGTTGACGCGGGCGTCATCGTCCTGAAGACCCAGCATGCGCAACACGGCCAGGCCCTGTGCGGCAAAGGCTTCGTTCAACTCGATCACGTCCATGTGGTCGATGGTCAAGCCGGTTTGCGCCAGCACCTTGAGCGTGGCAGGCGCAGGGCCAATGCCCATGACGCGCGGGGCCACGCCAGCAGTGGCCATGCCGACGATGCGGGCCTTGGGGGTCAGGCCGTTTTTGGCGGCGGTGGCTTCATCGGCCAGCAGCAAGGCGCAAGCGCCATCGTTCACACCCGAGGCATTGCCCGCCGTCACGGTCCCGTCCGGACGCACCACGCCTTTGAGTTTGGCCAGCGCTTCCAGGCTGGTTTCACGGGGGTGTTCGTCGGTGTCCACCAGGATGGCATCGCCCTTTTTCTGGGGAATGCTCACCCCCACGATTTCGCGGGCCAGGTGACCGGCCTTGATCGCAGCCACCGCACGCAGCTGGCTGTTGTAAGCCATCAAGTCCTGGGCTTCGCGCTCAATTTTGTAGTCGGTGGCCACGTTTTCTGCCGTCTCGGGCATCGAGTCCACCCCGTACTGGGCCTTCATCAGCGGGTTGACGAAGCGCCAGCCAATGGTGGTGTCGTACACCGCGTTGTTGCGGCTGAAAGCCGTTTCGGCCTTGGGCATCACAAAGGGCGCACGGCTCATGCTTTCGACACCCCCGGCGATCATCAAGCCGGCTTCGCCCGCCTTGATGGCACGGGCGGCAGTGCCAATCGCGTCCAGACCCGAGCCGCACAGGCGGTTGATGGTGGCACCGGGCACGTCGATCGGCAAGCCCGCCAGCAAACTGCTCATGTGGGCCACGTTGCGGTTGTCTTCGCCGGCCTGGTTGGCGCAGCCATACAGCACGTCCGAGACGGCCGCCCAGTCCACCTGGGGGTTGCGGGCCATCAGGGCGCGCAAGGGCACCGCACCCAGGTCATCGGTGCGCACGCTGCTCAGGGCACCGCCATAACGGCCAAAAGGGGTACGGATCGCGTCGCAAATGTAGGCTTGGTTCATGTGACTGGTCTCTTGAAGGTGTGAAATGTGCATTATATTGCACATCATGCAGGGGCCTGTGACATTTTAGAGGGGGTCGGTGGTCTGATGTGAGCGTTGGGTGACTGCACGGTGAAGCGGTGTCTGTTGTCGGCTGTCACGAAACGCCCACGTGTGTGGTCGGGTTACAGGCCCGGGGCGATGTGGCAAAGCAAAGCGCCTCTGAGCCCCGGACCCGCACCCCGGCCTTTCATTCACAGAACACCGCCAAACACACAAAAGCCCACCCACACTTAAGACACAATCCAACCCCATGCTGATCCAACCCTCACAAGCCGATGTCCGGCGCTTTTTTTGCGGCGTCTACGCCAAAGCCCGCACAACCGCCCCACTCGAGCCCATGGAAATGCTGGTCAGCCAGTGGATTGACGAGCACCCCGAATACCATGGCGAATTGGCCGATGTGGACGCCGCCCTGGCCAGCATGCTGAACGACGACCCGAACCGGACCAACCCGTTTTTGCATCTCTCGATGCACCTGTCGATCAGCGAACAATGCAGCATTGACCAACCCCGAGGGATTCGGCAAGCGGTGGAGTTGCTGACGCACAAGCTCAACTCGCTGCACGATGCGCACCACCAAACCATGGAATGCCTGGGCCGCATGATTTTTGAAAGCCAACGTTCCGGCCGCATGCCCGATGGCGAGTCCTACATCGCCTGCGTGCAGCGCCACGCCACCCGGGACTGATCTCGTCGGCACCCCGGACCCCAAAAAAAACCCGCCTGAGCGGGTTTTTTTTGGTGCGATTGCGCCAAGCCGGTTCAGCGGAAACGCGACTGGGGAATCACTTGCATCTCGGACTCCTGGGCCGCAATGTAGGCAGACAAGGCCTTCAACTCGGCGTTCGTGAACTGTTTGGCGATGCCGCCCATCACGCCATTGCTGCGGCCCCAGGTGGCCTGGTTTTCCACCTTGTAGGACTTCAGAGCCACAAACAGGTAGTCCTTGTGCTGGCCGGCGATTTTGGGATAGCTGGGATCCACCGGTTTGTTGAAGTTGTCACCGTGGCAGGAAATGCATTGGCCCTTTTGCAGCAAGGCGGCCACTTTGGCATCGGGCGTCTTGGGGGCTTGGGTGGCAGGCTTGATGTTGCCATGCTGCTCGTAATAGGCAGCCAAATCGGCCATGTCTTGTTCGGTCAATGTGTCGGCAATGCCCCGCATGGTCGGGTGCTTGCGTTCACCTTTTTTGTAGGCATTGAGCGAGGCCACGATGTACTTGGCGTTTTGGCCAGAAATCATGGGCACACGGTAAATCTCTGGAAAGCTGGCCTGGTAGCCCTTGATACCGTGGCAACCAATGCACATGGCAATCTTCTGTTCGCCAGCTTTGGCATCTCCCTTGATTTCCTGGGCTTGGGCGGAAAAGGCGGTCACTGAAGCGACAGCCAAGGCAAACATCGAGGTCAACAACTTGTTCATTTTGCTTACACAATCCAATTGATTGATAAAAATCAACTGCGGATTATATCGGGCTGGCCCTCATAATCCTGACAAGCAACTTTCCTGATTTCGAGAACTGCACCCCATGAAATTCCAAGGTACCGAAAATTACGTCGCCACCCAAGACCTGATGCTTGCCGTCAATGCCGCCATCACCCTCAAGCGCCCTTTGCTGGTCAAAGGTGAGCCGGGAACCGGCAAAACCATGCTGGCCGAGGAAGTGTCACAAGCGCTGGGCCTGCCGCTGCTGCAATGGCACATCAAATCGACCACCAAGGCCCAGCAAGGCCTGTACGAATACGATGCGGTGAGCCGTCTGCGCGACAGCCAGTTGGGCGACGAGAAGGTCAAGGACATCGAGAACTACATCGTCAAGGGCGTGCTTTGGCAGGCTTTCACATCAGAAACGCCGGTGGCCATCCTGATCGACGAGATCGACAAAGCCGACATCGAGTTCCCGAACGACCTGTTGCGAGAAATCGACCGCATGGAGTTCTATTGCTACGAAACGCGCCAGCTGATCAAGGCCAAGACCCGTCCGCTGGTGTTCATCACCTCGAACAACGAAAAAGAGCTGCCCGACGCCTTCTTGCGCCGCTGCTTTTTCCACTACATCAAGTTCCCCGAAGCCGACACCATGCGCCAGATCGTGGATGTGCACTTCCCCAAGCTCAAGAAAGACCTGCTGGCGCTGGCGCTCAAGACTTTTTACGATGTGCGCGGTTTGCCCGGTCTCAAGAAAAAACCCTCGACCAGCGAGCTGCTGGACTGGCTGAAACTGTTGGTGGCCGAAGACATCCCTCTCGAAGCCCTGCAAAGCGCCGACCAGAAAGTCTCGGTGCCGCCGCTGGTGGGCGCCCTGCTCAAGAACGAGCAGGACGTGACGCTGTTTGAAAAGCTGGTCTTCATGAACCAGCGCAACCGCTGACACCATGAGCGTTTTCTGCCCGCCCGTGACCCTGTCCGGCCCTCATGTCCGGCTGGAGCCCCTGCGGGCGCAGCATCGCGATGACCTGGCCGAGGCCGTGCGAGATGGGGATCTGTGGCAGCTCTGGTACACCGCCATTCCCTCTCCCGAGGGCATGGCCGCCGAAATCGAGCGCCGCCTGAATTTGCAGGCGCAGGGCAGCATGTGTCCGTTTACCGTGGTGGAGCCGGGAACGGGTCGGGCCGTGGGCATGACCACCTACATGAACATCGATGCCGCCCACCGTCGGGTGGAAATCGGGTCGACTTGGTACCGCCAAAGCGTGCAACGCAGCCCACTCAACACCGAAGCCAAACGCTTGCTGCTGGCCCATGCCTTCGAGCAGCTGGCATGCATTGCGGTGGAATTTCGCACCCACTTCTTCAACCACGCCAGCCGCCGTGCCATCGAGCGCCTGGGTGCCAAGCTCGATGGCGTATTGCGCAGCCACCAGATCAATACCCACCCTCTGGGCGGTGGCGCATTGCGTGACACCTGCGTCTACAGCATCATCTCCAGCGAATGGCCCAATGTACGTGCCCACCTTGACTTCCAGTTGAGTCGCCCCAGACCCAAGGACCCCCGGTCATGCTGATCGATTTTTTCTACACCCTGCGTGCCGCCAAGCTGCCCATTTCGGTGCGCGAATACCTCACGCTGCTCGAAGCCTTGCAGGCGAACGTGGTCGGCCCGGCATCGGATGCCTGCAGCATCGACGACTTCTACCACCTGGCCCGGACCGTGATGGTCAAGGACGAGAAGCATTTCGACAAGTTCGACAAGGCTTTCGGCGCCTATTTCAAGGGCGTGGAGATGCTGACCGACTTCACCAAGGAAGTGCCGCTGGACTGGCTCGAAAAAATCCTGCAAAAGGAACTCACACCCGAGCAAAAAGCCGCCATCGAGAAGATGGGCTGGGATGAGTTGATGGAGACGCTCAAAAAACGCCTGGAAGAACAAAAGGAACGCCATGAAGGCGGCAACAAATGGATCGGCACGGGCGGCACCTCCCCCTTTGGCAATGGCGGCTACAACCCGCAGGGCATCCGCATCGGTGGCAAAGGCGGCAACAAGAGCGCCGTCAAGGTTTGGGAGCAGCGCTCCTACAAAGATTACGACGACAGCCAGGAACTGGGCACCCGCAATATCAAGGTGGCCTTGCGCCGTCTGCGCCGCTTTGCGCGCGAAGGCTCGCAAGAAGAGCTGGACCTGGATGGCACCATCCGCAAGACGGCGGCCAACGCGGGTTACCTCGACATCCTGATGCGGCCTGAGCGGCACAACAACGTGAAGGTGTTGCTGCTGATGGACGTGGGTGGCACCATGGACGAGCACGTCACTCGGGTCGAAGAGATGTTCTCGGCCGTCAAGGCCGAGTTCAAGCACCTCGATTTTTATTACTTCCACAACTGCGTCTATGACTTCATGTGGAAGAACAACCGGCGTCGCTACGCCGAGAAGTTCCCGACATGGGACATCCTGCGCAAGTACAACAAGGACTACAAGCTGATCTTCATCGGGGACGCCACCATGAGCCCGTACGAGATTTTGCAAAGGGGTGGCAGTGTCGAGTACAACAACGAAGAAACCGGAGCCGAGTGGCTGCAGCGGCTGACGCACACCTTCCCCAAATACGCCTGGATCAACCCCGAACCGCAAGGGGTGTGGCAATACCGCCAAAGCATCTCCATCATCCAGCAGCTCATGAGCAACCGCATGTTCCCCTTGACCCTCAAAGGGCTGGAAGATGCGATGCGTTTGCTGAGCAAATGACAGGGTGACCCCTGCGTCCCCAAACAGCGCCCCGTAGGGCACTGTTCGGTTTTTTGTCGCAGGGGTCTGCCCGGTCAACTGGGCAGCTTGTGCATTTTTTCGACCTCAGCCAAAGGCCGAGCCTGCACGTCCATGCGGGTGAGCGAAGTGCACGGGACACGATCTTCTGCAGAGGCCGGCATGGCGCCCGTTTTTTAAAATGAATACTTTTTAAAACAATATGGTGACAACCGTTCTAAAATCCGATAGCATCTCGCGTCAGGTCCCTGAAACAACGCTTGGATGTTGAACTGTCACCCCATGAACCCGACGACATGGCGCCCTGAAGACGGGCATTTGCTACAAAGTCTGCGCAACGATGCAGAACTGGATGAACTCGTCTTTGCTCGTCAAAACACCCTGTCCCTGGCCCAACTCAAGGAACTTGAAAGCGGCATTGGACATCACTTCTACAACGACACGATCAAGCGCAATGCGGGTGTGAAACTGCTGAAGAAACTGGGCCATGAATTTCCCGAACCAAGCCCACCAGAGCCGCTGACGTCTGCCGTGACGTCGATGGGAAATTCTCCTCAAACCCCTGACCCCCTCAACATGCCCCAAGGCGCTGCGCCCAGCCATCGCCCGACATCTTCAAAATTGACAATGACGCATCCCGCCCTCTGGGTGGGCAGCCTGCTGACCGCTGGCCTGGTGACCTTTGTGTGGCTCCAGGGCCAAGGCCCATCGCCCGTTGAGCGTCCACAGGCCAGCGCCATCCCTCACAGCAACCTTCAGCCCACATCGCCTGCAAGCGCTGCCCCCACTTCGGCCATGG
>Ga0255133_1000546_pt1 | contig 11111 bp, 10 predicted proteins | sample Law_Law_RepB_8d_FD_188553 | JGI IMG/M metagenome (GOLD analysis project Ga0255133, IMG submission 188553) | Freshwater microbial communities from St. Lawrence River, New York, United States - Law_Law_RepB_8d | ecosystem: Environmental > Aquatic > Freshwater > River | place: USA: New York... | reverse complement strand
CGGGGTGGTGGCTGGGCAGAGGCGGCAGGTGAAAACCATGCGGGACCATATTCCCGAGGGGAAGCGGCAAGGGGTATTTTATGATCCGGCTAATGCGGTGACTGACCCGATGGAGCTTCGGGCCCGGGAGCGGAACAGGCCGGTTAAGCCTTGAAACGCTGACTTTGTGGGATCAACCCAAGCGGTGGATGGGGTAACCTGTCCGCTGCTTTTTGTTTGGTAAATGGTTTGTTGGGATATGTATGGCCAAGAGCTTTGGATGCAGCGAGAATGGGGTTAAAACGGGGGTGGGGTGATGCGCATTTTGGTGGTGGAAGATGAGAGGGCCCTCCGTAGCTTGCTGGTGCAGGCACTGCGTGAAGATGGGCATGCGGTGGATTGGTCGGAGGAGGGTGAGGATGCCCTGCACAAGGCGCTTGGGACCGCTTATGACCTGATTCTTTTGGATGTGATGCTCCCGGGGAAGGATGGGTGGGAGATATTGGCAACCTTGCGGCGCGAGCGAGCGACGCCTGTGTTGTTTTTGACAGCGCGCGACACGGTGGACGACCGGGTGCGTGGGCTGGATTTGGGTGCGGACGATTATTTGGTGAAACCGTTTGCCTTGGTCGAGTTGCTAGCGCGGGTACGAGCACTGGGAAGGCGCAGGCAGGGTAGCGGTAACCCGACGATCCAACTGGGCAGTGCGGTGATTGATACCAACCTGCGGTCGGTGTTGCGGGGAGGTGAGGCGGTTGCGCTGACGGCGCGGGAATACGCCATTTTGGAACTGCTCCTTTCCCGGCGCGGGGAAGTGATCACCAAAACTGAAATCTATGAGCATGTGTTTGACGAACAGGACGATTCGCTGTCGAACCTGGTGGAGGTGCATATCTCGCACCTGAGGAAAAAGCTGGGCAAAGAATTGATTCAGACCCGCAGGGGGTATGGGTATCGGGTTCCGGCTGAGGGGGAAACGCCTACAGAGGCGGACGAAGCCGGGCAGGATGCGCCATGATTGGCTCTTTGCGTTATCGGTTGTTGATGTGGTCTGCCTTGGTGCTTATTGGCACGGTGGGTGGGTTTGCCTGGTTCATTCATTTGTCGGTGTTGCGGTCGCTGGAAGAGGAGCTTGACGGGGAATTGGAAATATCGGCGGCGGCATTGGACGCAACGCTGCGGCTGTTTTCGGGCAGAGGGTTGATTGAGGACACAACAGGTGGCTTTGGGAATGGTGGCCGGGATGAGTGGGCGAAAGATGATCGTTATCCACCGGGTAGGTCGGTGGGCATGGGCAAGGGGAAGGATAGCAAAGGGAAGGATGGGAAAGGCAAGGACAAAGGTGATGGTGAATTTATGGGGAATCGGCGGCCGCCGCCAATGTTTCCGCCTAGGGTGTGGGAGCAATTGTATGGGGAACTGCGATTACCGCCGAAATCGAGGATATCGCCTGAGCAATATTTTGGGGTTTGGCTTGCGGACGGGCATTTGTTGAAGGGTGAGGGCCTGCCGGAGGGATCGAAATTTCCGGAGTTGGAAGATGGGGGAGTTTGGTTTAGGCGGAATGGAGAGTACCGCGAATTGCAAATTTTGGGGCCGGGCCGCTCGGTGATTATGGTGGGGACGCCAATGGAGCCGGTGAAGCGGAGGCTGGACCCGATAGACCGGAACTTGGTTTTGGCTGGCCTTGGAATAATTGGGCTAGGGCTGTTGGGGCAATGGTGGATCTCTCGGCAGATCTTCAAGCCATTACGGGCCATTGCGAAGACAGCATCGGGGTTGAGTGCGAAGAGTTTTGGGGGAAGGATTGATACAGCGAAAGTAGATTTGGAATTGCGCGATTTGGCGGGGGTTTTGAATAGCACCTTTGACCGGCTTGAGAAGGCTTTTGCCAGGCAGACGTCCTTCACAGCGGATGCGTCGCATGAGTTGCGCACGCCTTTGGCGGTGTTACGGGGCCAGGCTGAATTGGCGCTTAGCCGACCGCGCGAAAACAGGGAGTATGTGAAAGCGCTGCAGGTGTGCCAGACATCTGCGGAGCGCATGAGTGATTTGGTGGAGCGATTGTTGTTGCTGGCGCGAGCGGATGCTGATTTTCCAGGAATGGCCCCTACCTTGGTTGACATGACGAAACTGGTGGTGGAGGTGGTGGCGGAATTGCCTGAACCGGACAGTGTGGAGGTGGCAACCAGCAGGGCGGTGGTGTGGGGGGACGGGGTTTTGTTGCGTCAGTTGGTGCAGAACCTGGTGGGCAATGCGTTGAAACATGGGGGTAGAAGCGTGCGGGTGTCGATCCGGACGCGTGAAGGCAGAGTGATTTTGAAGGTGCGGGACAAGGGTCCTGGTATTGCCGCGGGCCATTTAGATCATATTTTTGACCGTTTTTATCGTATTGACAAGGCCCGGGCCCGCGCTGATGGAGGGGCTGGTGGAACCGGGCTTGGACTTTCGATTTGCCGGGAAATCGTGTTGCGGCACGGTGGAGAGATTAATTGTCAGTCGATAGTGGGGCATGAGACGCTGTTTCGGGTGGAACTGCCGGCCTTCGATGAAAGCGTGGAAAACCGAAGGCAGTAGCAAGGCGGTCTACCGCCGCATGCGCAAGGAAAATAAGGCCCTGAGGCTGCTGAATCTTGGGCTTATGGCACCTTTTTCAGTTGGTTCAGGCGTTCGTCGATAACGGCGGTGGGGTTGGCGGGGACTTTATCGGTGTTGGCATATTTGGCGAGATCGCGCATGGCGATGACGGTGTATTTTTCCTTAGCCAGATAATTGAGGAAGATTTCGAACTGATCGGGGTTGGTGTTGACCCAGGCATGGGCAGTATCGGGCACGCCGTGGAATTGCAGGATGGCGATTTTGCCAGTGCGGGCTTGGCTGACAGCCAGTTTTAGATCATCGAGTTTCCAGTGGGGGCGCGCGTCGCCGGCGGTGGGTAGCAGCAGGGGATGGTCTTTTCCCGGTTCAAAAGCAAAACCTTTGCCATCTTTGTAAGGGTATTCGGGTGCGCCGCCTCGGCGGGCGAAGCGGATGCCCAGATCTTTGAGCACCGGTAACGCGGCGGGGGTGATGGCGTTGCCCGGATAAGCAAACGAGACCGGCATGGGAATGCCATATTTTTCGCACTGGGCGTTGATCCCGCGCAGTTGGGCCGGCAGATCGGTCAAATTTTTGTCGTTGATACCCATGTGGCTGACGGTGTGGTTGCCGATTTCAAAGCCGTCTTTATGGAGCTGGGTGATTTCTTGCCAGGTCATGTAGTCTTTTTTGTTGTCGGGGAAGTCAAATCCTTCGGTGATGAAGAAAGTGGCGTTGAACTTGTGTTTGAGTAGGAGGGGTCTGGCGACAGTGAAATGGGACTTGCTGGAATCGTCGAAGGTGAGGACCACGAGTTTTTCGGGGATGTGTTCGACTGCTAGGGTGGCGGGAACGAGCGTGGTGGAAACCAGAAGCAGGGAGAGGAAGAAGGGCGAGTGGCGCATGGATGCCTCGGGTTGGGGAGTGAGATTGGGGGTGTGGCCGGTTATTTGGCGGAATAGCCGCCGTCCATCATGAGTACTGCACCGGTGAAGAAGCTGGCGAGATCGCTAGCCATGTAGGTGAAAAAAGACGCAACCTCTTCGGCGGAGGCGATGCGCCCGATGGGGTGGTTGTCTTTCAACATGGCCATGAAGGCTTGTGGATTGCCAGAGTCTAGCGCGGAGCGGGTGACCAGAGGTGTGTCGATGGTGCCGCAGCCGATGGCGTTTACACGGATGCCGTGGGGTGCGTATTCAATGGCCAGTTGGCGAGTCATTTCGTGGACGGCACCTTTGGAGGGGCCGTAGGCGCCTTGGGTGGGAATGCCGGTTTCACCCGAGATGGACCCGGTGTTTAAAATCACGCCTGATTTTTGTTTCATCATGATGGGCAGGATATGGCGGCCGGAGAAGTACATTGCCTTGACATTGGTGTTCATCACCAGGTCCCACTCTTCGGGGGTGTGCAGGTGTAGGGGCTTTACGACATTGATGCCGGCATTGTTGACGAGGATGTCGATTTTGCCGAAATGTGTGATGGCTATTTCGGTGAACCGTTTGGCGGTGTCATCGGTGCCTACATCGCCACCGACATAGTGCATGCGTTTGTCTTGAGAGAGTTCGGTCAGAGATGTGGGCATGTTTGGTGCCAGGTCCACCGCCACCAGGCCAGCGATACCGGATGCCAGATACTGTTTAACAATGGCCAGGCCGATTCCAGAAGCGGCACCAGTGACCACTGCCACCTTGCCCGCGAGAGTGACTTGCATGTGAGGTTCCTTTTGGAAGGGAGAGTTGCTCTATGAGGCAGGGGCATCTTGTGAGTTTGGGACTAGTTGTGATTCTGGGAATATAAGGTATTGGCATCTGTGGTCAAGCATTGGATTGATGAAGAGGGTATCCAATTTATATTAACATTAATTAGATGGTTAATTGTAATAAAAGCATTTGGTTAGCCCCTAGGTGGGAGCGGGCTGGTGTTTGGGTTTTAGGGTCATTTTCTTTGGGGATGCAGTCTTGGGGAGGATGTTTGTCAGAGAATAGAGGCAGGTACCCACCGTTTTGAGGAGCAAAGGTGAGTAAAACTGTGGTGAGGAGGGTAAAGTCGTTTGATTGCCTCAAGTCAAGGTAGGCCTCGCAACCGGCATATCCGGCACCACTCCAACATGAAGGTCCTTTTTCGAAAAGCATGTTTGGGCCAAAAGCAAATACCCTGTGTAGGAATTGTCGAAGAAATGAATGAAAATAATGCAATTTTTCCGCATTTGACTGCCTGATTGGTGTGAACCAAAGCATTTTGATGAGGTACGCGTATGATTGGCCAAGTTCTGGGCCTGTGTGCATTTGTCCATGTTTTTGCTCAGGCTCCCACTCCTTCGGCTTTGCCTTCCGGTTTTCAACCTTTAACTTCAGTGGGTGAGGCCCGAGGCTTGGAAGCTGTGAACCTTCCCGCCCAAGAAAAACCAGCCGATGGCGCTGATTTAGAGCGCCCTTTGGAGGTTGAACCGTTATCTGGGCGGGTGAACCCGTTTGAGGGGGACCTTTGGACGCGGAGTTACATTTTGGGGGATTGGGGTGGCAGGCGAAGTCGGTTGGCGGAGCGGGGCGTTTCTTTGGATCTGTTGGGTACCCAGTTTTACCAGGGTGTGGCCTCGGGTGGTCGGGAGCAGGCGTGGGAGTATGGAGGCAAACTAGATTATCTGGCCAACTTGGATGGGGGGAAGTTTGGCCTGTGGCAGGGCTTCTTTGTCAATATGCATGCCGAGACACGGTTTGGCACGTCGGTTAATGGCATTGATGGGTTACTGACACCCAGCAACATTGCGATGCAGTTTCCGGAGCCTGACACCAGCATCACTGCCATTACTGGTCTGAAGTTTGTGCAGGCATTGAGCGAGAATTTTGTACTCTTCATGGGTAAATTGAACACGCTGGACGAGTACCCTGTGCGTTATGGCATGTATGGGGCCGACCCGATGGCCCGGCCTGGCCTGAGTGGATTTATGAACACCTCATTGGTGTTCAATCCGATTGTTGCCCGCACGGTGCCCTATTCGGGAGCGGGGGTGGGCGGCGCGATTTTAATGGATGGGGCACCGGTTTTTTCAATGACGGTGTTTGACCCACAGGAGCGGGCGGCGACTGGTTTGCAGGATTTGTTTGCTGAGGGTGTGACGATAGTGCCGGACTTGATTTGGCGTAGCAAAATTCAGGATAAGCCTGGAGTTTTAAACATTGGCGGCACCTACAGTACTCGCAAGTATCGATCGTTTGACCCATCGGCTTATCTTGCGATACCGTTGCCGTTGTTGTTGGTCGACAAGAAGCTCCCGTATGAATCTGGTTCGTGGTGTATTTATAGCAATATTTACCAGTCTTTGTGGGTTGATTCGACAGATCCGACGCGGACATGGGGTGTGTTTGGCCAGTTTGGACTTTCCGACGGGAATCCGAATCCGGTTGGATATACCTGTAACGCGGGTGTTGGTGGGCACAGTATGCTGGGCAGGCGTCAAGACACCATGGGGGCGGGGTTCTTCTACATTGGCTTGAGCGATGGGTACAAGGCGCTGGCGTCGCCGATTTTGCCACAACAGAATGAATGTGGTGTGGAGCTGTTTTACAATTTTGTAGTCAATCCGTCGAGTCGCCTCACCACCGACTTACAAATTGCAAATCCCAGTACGCAGCGGTTTGACACAGTGATCATTCCGGGCTTGCGTTTGGAATTGTTGTTCTAAGATTTTTGTACCTCAGCTTTGAGAATCAAACGCAAAGACTTTGCGGAAATCTGTGCCGGTTTGGGCCAACACCCAGCCACGCTTGGGTGCCTCTTCGAGGGCCTTGTCTAATTTGCCAAAGGTGGTGGCACAGTCGTAGGCGTACTCGCGCTTTGGATCGGTGTGGTGGAGCAGCATGCCGAATCTGGGACCGGTGCCGGCCATGGTCCAGGCCAGCATTTCGAAATCGCCATCTGAGTTGCCAAAAGCCATGGTGGGGCGGCGGCCAATGAATTTTTGGATTGCCACTGGTTTGCCTGCCTTGTCATCGATGAAGTCAATTTCTGGCAAGCGGACCAAGGTGGGAATTCCTTGGCGTTCTTCGTAACGGGTCTTGATAGTTGTACCTACCACTTGGTGTGGAGGAACGCCATAAACCTTTTCAGAAAAAACGCGGACGAACTCCACGCCGCCACCTGAGACAATGAATGTTTTAAATTGGTTTTTTCGTAGGAACGCCAGGAGTTGGACCATGGGAATGTAGACACACGCCGTGTAAGGCTGTTGAAAGCGGGGGTGTTTGGCTGTTGACAGCCATTCTTCCACGATGCGGGTAAACTGTTCGGGAGTGTTTCCAGCGTGGGTTGCCATGAGCAACTCGACCAGTCCTTTTTCACCGGTGGCGGCCAGTGCTTTCATGTCCCCTGCCAGGGCGGAACGGAATGGTTCAGCGTTTTTCCAGTCAGGTTGGGTGGCAGCCATGGCCTTGACGCGGTCGAGCGCAAAAGCCAATTGGATATACATGGGCTGCTCATTCCACAGGGTGCCATCGTTGTCGAAAACGGCGATTCTGTTTGTAGGTGACACATAGTCTTGTGAGCCTTCGGTGGTGACGCGACTGACAAAATCAAGGATTGCTTTTTTTGCAGGGCCTTCATTCCAGAGCGATAAACCGGGATTTGGCTTGGCTGTTTGGCCGAAGGCGAAATGGCTTGTTTGCGAAGTTGCCCAAGTTAAGCCGATTGCGTTTTGGCAAAAGTGCCGACGGTTGAGCATGGTGTGATTTCCTTGATTGAATGAAGTAATCTTGAGTGAAGGAGTCAGCGAGGCAACGATTGGGCGCAGCGGAAACCGATGTGGGACATGCCGGTATCGGGTGATGTGCCGCGGCGGGCGGCGGGGCGGTAGCTTTCACAATAGCTTATGTGGCAGAGGAACGAGCCGCCGCGGGTGACTCGTTTAGGGGCGGTGGGTTCGTCGGGGGACCAACTGTCGACCGGGCCTTGCGGATTGACCAGCTCTTTTTTGGAGTTACTTTCGGCGTAGGCATCGGCCCGATACCAATCGGCGCACCATTCCCAGGTGTTGCCTGCCATGTCGAAGAGGCCATAGCCGTTTGGAGGAAAAGACTTCACCGGAGCGGTGCGTTCCCAGCCGTCTGTCTTATCGTTGTGATGGGGGAAAGGGCCGTGCCAAATATTGGCAAGTTTGTCATTTTCCATGGGTGGTTTGTCGCCCCAGGTGTAGTTTTTGCCGGTGAGGCCGCCGCGTGCGGCGTATTCCCATTCTGCCTCGGTGGGTAGGCGTTTACCGGCCCAAGTGGCGTAGGCGACGGCATCGAACCAGGAGACTTGCACGACAGGGTGGTCGAGTCGGGAGGCGATATTACTGGAGGGGCCTTCGGGGTGGCGCCAGTCGGCCCCGGGAGTCCAGGTCCACCATTGGGTTGAATCGTCGGTGGAGACGGGTGTTGTTGGGGGTGTGAAAACCAGCGAGCCGGGCACCAGTTTTTCGGCAGGTGGTTTGGGAGTTCCGGGGGGAAGCTGTTTTTTCAGTTCTTCCCAATCTGGGTATTTTTCTGCGGTTGTGACATGGCCGGTGGCATCGACGAAGGCTTGGAACTGGCGGTTGGTGACTTCGTGCTCATCGAGAAAAAATCTGTCGAGTTGAACCATATGGGCGGGTTGTTCATTGCGGTTTTTAAGTGAATTGGGAGAGCCCATAAGGGAAGCCCCGGCTGGGATGAGCACCATGCCTTTTGGCGGTGTTGGATTTTGATTGGCCAATTTAGCCAACACGAAGGTGATGGCGAAACCGGAGGCGACGAGGAGCAACAAAAAAACGGCTTTGCGTCGGGCACCGGGAGCATTGTCAGCAGGAATGGTTTCGTTCATGGGTTTTCTTGTGAAGGATGAGGGTATCGGCTGAAGGAATTGGCCCTGCGGGAGTGGGCATTAAAGACCCGGGCGGCCGCTAGAAAAAGCGGCCGCCCGGGTGGAGGAATCAACTGTGAGGGAGTTCCATGGTTACCTGCTGCCAGCCTCGATCATTTTCTGGATTTTTTCGAGGTTGAAGGAACCGGGAGTTTGGCTTGGCGGGTATTCCTTCATGCTGAGCAGGAACTTTCCGGCCAATTGTTGCAAGGGGACTACCACGAAAGGGCGGTCGAGGAACCAGTCGTTGTAGGTATTCGCGTTGTGTTGTGCCTTTTCAAAGGGGTCACGGCGAAGATTGAAGAGGAGTGGGGCGCGGAGTTCGGTGAAGGGTTCGCGCCAGACGCCGAAGGCCTGACCGCGGTTTTCGAGGAAAACCACTTTCCAGTCGCTGTACCGGATGGCAACGATCTGGCCGTCATCGTTGACATAGATGAACTCGTTGCGTGGTGACTTGGATTGTTTGCCTGTCAGGTAGTCGATCTGGTTATGGCCATCGATGAAGTTGCGGTATTTGCGGCCATTGATCTCGGTGCCTTGGGCGAGTTTTTCCTTGATGGAATCATCGCCGGCAGCGGCAGCAAAAGTTGGCAGCCAATCCTCATGGGAGACCAAGCCGTTGAGAGTGATGCCGGCTGGGAATTTTCCCGGCCAGCGAACAAAAGCAGGGACGCGGTAAGCACCTTCCCAGTTGGAGTTTTTCTCGCTGCGGAAGGGGGTGGTGCCGGCGTCGGGCCAAGTGTTGTAGTGTGGTCCGTTGTCGGTTGAGTAGAGGACCAAGGTGTCGTTGGCGATGCCTAGGTCATCGAGGTGTTTGAGAAGCTGGCCGACATGGCCATCGTGTTCGACCATGCCGTCGCTGTATTCATCTTGGCCGGACTTGCCGAGGCTTGCTTCCTTCAAATGGGTGCGGAAGTGCATGCGAGTGGCGTTCCACCAGCAGAAAAAGGGCTGACTATCCTTGTTTTTTCGGCTAATAAATTCTTTGGCACTGGCGAGGGTTTCCTCGTCGATGGTTTCCATGCGCTTTTTGGTGAGTGGGCCGGTGTTTTCGATGGTTTGGCCACCTTTGCCATCGACCTTGCATTTGAGAACTCCGCGTGGGCCGTAGGTTTCTAGGAAAGTTTTGCCATTTTGGAGTTTCATGTCCTTTGGATAGTCGCGGTTTTCGGGCTCTTCTTCAGCATTGAGATGGTAGAGGTTGCCAAAGAATTCATCGAAGCCGTTGACGGTGGGCAGGTGGTCATCGCGATCACCTTGGTGGTTTTTGCCGAACTGTCCGGTGGTGTAGCCGAGGCCTTTGAGAACGGTGGCAATGGTCACATCGGATTTTTGCCAGCCTTCTTTTGCACCCGGGAGGCCGACTTTGGTCATGCCTGTGCGGACGGGAACATTGCCGCCGAGGAAAGCGGCGCGACCGGCGGTGCAGCTTTGCTGTCCGTAATAGTCGGTGAAGGAGACACCTTCGCGGGCGATGCGGTCGATGTTGGGGGTTTTGTAACCCATCATGCCGCGGTTGTTGTGGCTGATGTTCCAGGTGCCGATATCGTCACCCCAGATGACGAGGATGTTTGGTTTTTTGCCGGTCTGGGCGATGGTTGCGGAGACCATTTGGTTGTGGGATTGGATTGCTACCTTGGCTGGGTCGGAGTCGCAGCAGGAGCTAGTGGCGTGAGCCTGGAAAGGCGTGGTGTTAATGGCAGGCGAAAGAGTCACCTTGGCCGCCCAAGCCTTGGTTGTGAGGCTGATTTTTCCAGAACCTGCCAACCACCCGGCGGTACACCCGGCGGCTAGGAGGAGGCTGGTCAAAAGACTGTTTTTCATCGCGTTAAATACCCTAAAAGACGGTTCTAATTTTGCGGCAAAGAGACAATATGGCGATTGTACAGGAATTTGGATGAGTTTTGCAGATGGTCTATCTGGGTGTTTTTGTGGGATGCCGGTTTTTACTTTTTTTGCAAAAAGCTATCACAAGTGAGGGAAAGCGGTCTGGACGGGTTGTTTTGGTTTGGGCTTGGGTCGATTGAAAATTATAAGGTTGGCTCGAAATAAAGGTAAAATGAACCAACTGGCGCTTGCAAAAGTTGGGAAAAGGCACCCCACTTGCAAGGACATGCAACGGGTGGAGGCTAGGATGTTCAACCTTTTAAAGCAGGCTGTTTTCACCGGGGTGGGCTTGGCTGGGCTGACCAAGGAAAAGGTTGAAAGCCTTGCTGGGGAATTTGCCCGCAATGCCAACCTGGGCTTGAAGGAGGCTGGGGAATTCAAGGATGAGCTGTTGGTAAAGGCCGAGGAGTCTAAGAAGGAATTGCAGAAGCAGATTGACCAGCAGATTGATAGTGCTTTGATTCAAGCGGGTATTGCCAAGGCCGGGGTGAAGCGAGCAGCTGAAACTGCAGGCAATGAATTGCAACGGATGATTGATGCCCGGCTGGACGCAGCCCTTGAGCGATTGGGAGTGGCGCGGTCGCGGGAGGTTCAGGAGCTTACTGCCCGGGTGGAATTTTTGGAGAAGAAGCTGGCTAGTGGATGACTGAATGAGGCTGGAACGGTATTAGCGGGGTTGAACCATGGATTTATTGGGGCTGGCCAAACGGCAGGGCCAATTGAACCGTTTGCGGGAGATAGCCACGGTTTTGGCCCGCTACGGTTTGGCCGATTGGGTGAGCCGGATTCCTTCA
>Ga0255133_1000539_pt1 | contig 11181 bp, 14 predicted proteins | sample Law_Law_RepB_8d_FD_188553 | JGI IMG/M metagenome (GOLD analysis project Ga0255133, IMG submission 188553) | Freshwater microbial communities from St. Lawrence River, New York, United States - Law_Law_RepB_8d | ecosystem: Environmental > Aquatic > Freshwater > River | place: USA: New York... | reverse complement strand
GCGATGTATTTGTCGGTTTGGGAATACAACTTCCGTGCGCGAGGGTTTTACGAGAAGCATGGGTTTGTGAATTCTGGCGTGGAGAATGACTTTCCATTGGGGAGCACACCACAAACGGATTATTGGTTTGTGAAGCGATTGTTATAGGGGAGATTTAAACCGATTTGATTTCTTTGCGTCTATTCTTTTATCATTGTGTATGAAAAAATCCCTCATCGGCGTCTTATTGCTGTTGATTCTACTTTCTGCTTGTAAAAAGAAAACGAATACAACCCAAAACGCGCCCGGCGACAGTGCGTATGTCGTGACGAAAACCCTTGTTGATGACAGTTTTCCGGTGGATGTGATTATTGATAAACCACAAGGTGCCTTTTTTGATGTATTGATGGTATTCCATGGTACAGTTACCTACGACAGTCTCATTTTGGGCGCTGCGCAAAATACATTGGATGGCTTCAAACGTATTCTGGATCGCAAGGACATGATGATCGTAAGCGTAGCCTATCCCGAAGAAAATTTGCTCATGGGAGACAATGTGAAATATGCCGAAAAAGCCCTGCTGTGGGTGAAAAATAAAGCTGCTTCTGAGCTGGGAATTCAAATCAAGAAGGTTTTTTTGGCTGGACATTCGCAGGGCGGATACGTTGTTACGCGTTTAAATACGCTGCATCAGACCAATGGGGTCATCGCCAACGCGCCGGGGCCGTTGAATTTGATATTTCGTTGTAAACTGGAGGAAGATGGCAAAATTGAGAACGGGGTTGTCTGTAGCTTGTTGAAAAGCAAATACGGTACAACAACCGTTAATCCAGAGGCCTATCAGGCGAGATCATTACTCAGATTTACCGGTGGGTATAAATCAGACATTTTGTTTGTTCAGGGCCTTGATGATAGTCCAATTCAGATGACGTCATGGCCATTATTTAAGCAAAAAGTAACAGATTGCTTGGATTGCAAGACTGTTCAAGTATACGAGGTTGAGGGGTACGGTCATCAGTCGTTGTTTGAAAATGCCAACGCCAAATCAGTGTTCAATCGGTTTATCACTGAGCGTTAATCCGAACATTCTGGAGGTTTTTGCAATAAAAAAGGGCTATACTGTTGAGTATAGCCCTTTTTGAATTTGGCTCCCATAAATGACGAAAGTTGCAGCTATAATTCGATGATTGAGTATAAAATTATCAAGAAAATAAAAGATTGAACCTTCTCTAAAATTTCAGATATATTGGGATTAAATGCAATTTTCTGATAAATCTTTGGCCAGACTTGCCTTTTTAAATTTTCTATTTCTGAGCAGATAACTGAGGTCAGAGGTGTTATCTATCATTAGTTGGGTATGGTAATAATTGATATGCTCAAGAATTCCGAAGGCATTTGCCGCGAAGCTAACTAAAGTAATGGTGTTAAGTTCAAGGTTCCAGCTGTTCAGTAATAGTTGAATGAATAAAACAGCCGGGATTAGCAAAATCATGTATAAGTTATATTTCCTTGATATTCTAAAAAAAGTGAGGTTTTTCTCCTGTTCAATCGTCTTGCCTTGAAGACGACAGAGCTTGAGATTCCAATAAAGTTGCCCCTGGAATAAAATGAAAATACATATTGCTAAGCCATACAGTAGAAAAATAATATTGGAAAAAGGCTGGTTATAAATGAAATAGATAGCGATGGCTGGGAAAGTCAAAAACGCATGCATCTTTTCCATTGGGTAATACCAACTCAAACGCTTTATTAAATTTATTTTACTCATTCATACTTCTTTTTGGTTTCTGCTTTTGTCCGGTAGGTTTTATCCATTGAAGATATAATGCAAAAAGGGTTACACTATACAAGTATAACCCTTTTACTTTTTTATCTGCTCCCCTTATTGATGAAAGATGCAACTATGATGCGATGATTGAGTATGTGACTATTAGGAAACTAAAGGGTTAAACTTCGTGTCAAATTTGCAGGAAGTTTGTTTATGGAAATTTTATTCTTTCGTGAAAGCAGCATATATCACATAAATCCAACTCAATAATGCGTGAATAATTACCAAAAGAATTGACTTATTCCTATCCCAAGATATAACTGCTGCAATTACGCTTCCAAGCGAAACTCCATCTTTGAGGTACGATGTACTTGAGCTACCATCACCTGCGTGAACTGTTGTGGTAACTAATAGAAACATTAAGGTCAATAGAAATATTTGCTTTTTCATACTTTAACTTGCGACTATAAGGAAAATAAAAGGTTAAATTTCATGTCAAATCGCAGGAAGCTACTTCCCAATCCAAGCATCTTTAATACCTGATTTAATATCAGTATTATTTTGATTTCTTTTTCCCCTCAAAGGAAGAAACATATTGAATGAGATAGTAGATACTTTTCTGTCAGAATTTTTGAAGATTGAATTTATCCCCCATTCATACCTAGTGCCTATACTAAATTTAGTTCCGAAATGGTGTCTAAAATCAAAGAACAAAGAAGAATAATTTGTTGTTTCACTACTTACTTCTTTGGTACCCGTTGCAGTCTTAAACTCAGAGATCAATATATAGTTTTCCGCTACGCCAAAACTCAAATTCGACATCTTCCCAATGTCAAACATTGGACCAATATAGACAGCAAGATTGCCCGTTGTAAATTCTCCACTTTGACCTGGCATTAATGCCAAATCTCCATAATTACGACTTGAACCATCAAACTCGGTATAGATTGAGAACCTTTTAGATATTTTTCTGCTAAAATAAAATCCGCCTCCTACATCAACTTTATTAAAGTCATCATTGAAGCCAAAAATATTTGTAGACAATATAACGCCAAATTTATTTTTTGATGGTTCCAAATCTTGGGCAAATAATGTCCCTATTGATGTAGTAAATAGAAGGAGAAGTAAAATTGAATTCTTCATAATGTTAGTTATAATTTATAAAAAGAATAAAAAATTATTTTCCACTCCAAGCGTCCATTATACCTGATTTAATATCCGTATAACTTGTGAATAGATAAATGACTAAAATGATAATGAAAATTGTCTTCCAGTGTGTTTTTACTAACGCTTTTAAGTCGTTTAAGAACTGATTCATATCTGTGATTTTAAGGTTTACATTAAATTCATAGGGTTTGGTATCGGATGTGTTCAAGAGCTCAGAAGATGCTAATTCCAAAGCATCACTTATTGCTTTTACGGAATAAAGACTTGGCTTTACCTCATTGTTCTCAATTCGTTGAATCGTTCTAAGGGTTAAGCCTGTTTTTTCTGAAAGCTCTTTTTGGGAGATATTTAAACCCGTTCTAAGCTCTTTTAATCTTTCACCAAATTCCATATGCAAATATGATACGTGTAAATGAATAATTAATTGACATATAGGCGTCATTTAGACGTCTTTTGGGATGTCAAAGGCAATATTACAAATAGATTTTGTAATGTTACTTTGAATAGAGGGAATATGGCTTCACAAAAAATACAGCTATTTCCCGATGATTGAGTATGTAACTATCAGGAAATTGAAAGGTTGAACTTCCTTTTGTTTTGGAGAATATGACACATTACACTTTTTTCAAAATTCTTTGGATTTCCTTCTTTTCATTATCTGTAATCTCATGCCAACTCTTCCCTTGTAGCCCCATTTCAATTGAATAAAATATATTGAGGTGAGGGGTAACTCCGGCCTCAATCAATTTCTTTTTGATTGTTTTGTAATCTGAGGTCATGAGGTCTTCCCTTGAGTGAATCCCAATGAGGCTCATGATTTTGACCATATAAGGCCCGAAGTTTTTTATGGTGTCAAGGTCATTCATCAATTCGGTATGACTCTTTACAATTTTAATACTCTTTTTACAAATTCTATGACTCCGTCTGGGTTTTCGATAGGGCTGACATGCCCTCCCTTCACAATAATTGTCTCCAAATAGGGCGGTGCGGGCACATAATCTTCTTCTCCTTTAAGGGCCATTACTTTTACTTTCAAAGTTTTCATTAACAATATAGTATCCTCTGCATTTGCGATTACTGCTCTGTCCGTATGTTTTATTTGAGGGATGGTCAATAGGTCCATTGTTCGCTTGAGTTCACCTGTCAGAGATGGGTTTGCATTTAATGATGACTTCCCAAATAATGCTTTTGCGGCTTGTTGTGTGTAGAAATTCCTGAAAGGAAGCATCGCGTGCTGCATGCGTTGGGTTAACTTCTTTCCTTTTGATGCGGCCATAAAAGGCATGTTGCATAAACCGATGGACGAAAACAGTTCGGGGTTTTTATGAGCAGCCCTGAGTATAGTCATACTTCCCCAAGAGTGCCCAATGGCAATGACTTTGGATCGTTGTAAACCATTCAGAACTTCAATTAACATATCAGAACAATCATTGAGTGTCCAATCATCTTTAGACAGTTGCTTACTCATACCATGCATCGGCATATCTAGTGTGATGATGGTTCGGTCTTTTATAGATTCAATTACTGCATCCCATAGATGGTGGTCGAAGTAAACACCGTGTAGAAGAATGATTGGCGTTTTGTCTGAATCAGCAATCTGCTGAAAGACGGCTATGTTCCCAATATTGGTCTTTACGAATGTGGTTGATTCTTTGACTGACATATCAATTGCTAACACAGGGTGCCTGTTTATTGAAATTCGTTTCTGTAAGTTGGTCGACCATAAATTTTGATAAATCCGAAAGCGTTACGGATAGTTTAAGCCCTTTGCCATCGAGGGTAGCGTTGTAGTTTCCCTTCGCTGGTTTATCTGTGATATTAGGACAACGAACAATCGTCCAATCCAGGTTGCTGTTCATGATGATGGGTTCCATGCGGTTTTTATCATCGATGATGACTTTGAGCCATTTCATGAAATAAGGAAGGATTATTTTGGTAAAAAACCAAGGCTGAAAAGCAATGCTGTGTCCGGCTCCCACATTACTCATAGCAATCAGGCGTTTAATGTTTTGCTTTTGCATTTCATCAACAATCACTTTCGTAGCATCGGATATAAATGTGGTTGGTTTGCCATCACCTTTACCACCAACTCCCAGACATTGGATTACCGCTTCTTGGTGGTTAAGAACAGAGGTAACCGTTGGAGCATCCAACACATTGCCTTCAACAATTGTCAGGTTAGGATGCTTGATTTGAACTTTGGATGCATCACGCACTAGTATGGATACTACATGACCTTGTTTGAGGGCTTCTGCTAATATGGCTTGTCCTGAAAAACCGGTAGCGCCGAAGATGGTAATTTTCATATGTTCTGATATAATTTAAGCTTTCATTATTTCTCTGCCATTATTTTGGCGGCAACAATTAATCTCAACTTCCCCGGAGGCATAATTCCCGAGAAAAAACCTAGAATTTTATTTTTAAAGCCAGGAATGACATGGAGTTTTCCTTTCATCATGCCATGGTAACCTTCCCTGGCAACATCTTGCGATGTCATAACTCCGCTTGCGTATAGTTTGGCGTTGCTCATGTCGGCACGTTCCATAAAGTTTGATGCAGTAGCTCCCGGTGATAATACAGTGACTGTAACACCCGAATTCTCAAATTCCTTATGAATTGCTTCCGTTAAACTAATAACATAGGATTTTGTAGCACCATAAACAGCGAAGTTTGGGTCTGGCTGAAGACCAGCCATAGAAGCGACGTTTAATATACGGCCCTTGCCTCTCTTGACCATTTCTTTTCCATAATAATAGCTTAGTTCCGTTAAACTTAAAATGTTCAAATGGACCATTTCTCGATATTTATCTAAGCTTCTTTCAATAAAAGCACCATAATCTCCGAAGCCCGCGTTGTTTACTAAATAATTAACAATTAAATTATTTGATTTTACAACATCATGGATATCACGTGTACCAGTATCGGAAGACAAATCAGCTGCAAGGATATATACATCAACTTTATATTGATTTTCGAATTCGTTCTTAATTTTTATAAGTTTCTGTTTGTCTCGTGAAACAATCAGCAAGTTTATATTATCTGCCGCAAAAAATTTAGCAATTTCGAGGCCGATTCCCGACGAAGCCCCTGTAATTAGTGCAATCTCTTTCATGTCCTTGGATATGTTTGAATGTTCAAAATAAAACTTTGAACAGAGCAAACTTACTGACGATTAGAAAGTCACACCTGACACAAATGCGTCAAAATCAACCTTTCGCCAACTTCTGTCGAATGCGCGTCAAGGTTTGTCGTTCTATTCCCAAAAAAGAAGACAGGTGCGATAGAGAAATGCGATTGAATAGATTCGGATTCTCTTGAATGAAATCAAGATAGCGTTGTTCTGCTGTTTCGAACAGAAAACTCTCGATGCGTTTTTGCTGTGATTTCAACACGGACTCCGCTACCAAACGACCGTAGCGTTCGATCTTAGAATATTTTTCATACCCACCCTGTATATGCTCATATGAAAGAGTCACTAGTATAGTGGGTTCAAGACATTGAAAGTAATATTTACTTGGAGTTCTGGATATGAAGGCCGAGTAATGCGTGGCGTAACGGTTTTCAGGTATAAAATTCACTGTGATTTCATTGCCGTTTTCATCCACATAAAAGGCGCGGAGTAAACCCGTAAATACGTAACCGATTTCTTGTTGTATGGTGTTGGCGTGTATGAAAAAGTGTTTAGGTTGAAGTTCAGTTACTTTCAGACCAATCTTGAAATACTCAACCTCCTCACCGGTTAATCTTGGGCAAAGGGATTTAACAGCGTTTAAGTATGTATCAATGGCTTGGTGCAAGGTCGTGAATAAAAAAAGGGTTACACTATACAAGTATAACCCTTTTATCTTTTTACCTGCTCCCCTAATTGACCAAAAATACAACCATTTGCCGATGATTGAATGTGTAATTATTTGTAAGTCAAATATATAGTGTTGTGTTGTTAGTGTTTTTAAAAATAGACATTGGTGATTTGACAATCAGTGACAATTGTTTAATCCAATAATTGAAGGATGTAACAATCCCGGAAAATAGTTTTTTATTCTTTAATTAACTTGACGTTTGAGTTATTGATTTTCAGCAAATAAAATCCATTGGGCAGAAATGAGAAGTCCTGGTTATCTATGTTTTTTCCTTGCCATATTGGCTTTCCTAAACAATCCATCAATATGTAATATTCATTTCCATTTGCGTTTTGTAAATTGATTTTTGCATTGATTGGATTAGGGTAAAAGTTGATGTGATTTTTATAACGATTTTTAACGGCATTGGTGGCACAACTCAATGTATAGTTTTGAAAAAATGACCACAAAAGTTCAGTAGCAGAAATTTGAGTGGAAACAGGGTTGTTATTAGGATTACCGCCCGGCCAGCTATGACTACCATCGGTCGTGGAGTAATGATGAATTTCTACATTGCAAGAACAATTGTGGATTTTTATATAGTCGTAGTCGTTGCCATTTCCGTTGATAATTGTATCTCTTGTCTGGCAGTTGTTTTTTGTTGACCATAAATTTAAAATGCTATCTTGAGAGGGGAAATATGTAGTTGTTAATGGAATTGCTCCACCCATGCCACCAGTGAATGGAACAATAGGGTCAATTTTAGAATGAAAGCTAATTATGGGTATTCTATTTGACGGATCGCAAGGGAAGTACATGTGGGAGCATGCGTTTGGCGCTATCGCGGCAAAACGATGGCTAAGTTCACAAGCTAATCTGTAGCAAAGCATGCCGCCATTTGAAGAACCTGTTGCGTAAACACGAGTGGTATCAATCGGATAATTAGAAAATAATTTGTCTAATAAATTATCAATGAAGCCGATATCATCTATACTTAGATTCATAGCGGGTGGGCAGCAATTGCCAGCATTCCATGAACGATTTTTATTAAAAACCATTCCCTCGGGATAAACCACAATGAAATTAGCACTATCAGCTTTCTCTGAAAGCTTGCTTTGATATGCAAATAATTTCCAACCCTGTGCACTAGTCGCCGCTTGCTGACCTCCATGTAACCCAAGTATCAATGGATAGGCAGAATTTGATTTGTAATTTTTCGGTAAGTGAATGCTGTAAGTTCTCCAAACCTTGTCCACTTTTATACTATCATATATGTCTTGCCCTTGAATGACTTCTATACTAAGTAAAAAAGTCAGTAAAATAATCACTGTGTTTTTCATTATCAATAAGACGAAAGAGAATAAAAAAAGTTTAAAATAATTAAAATAGGTAATTAGGCATCAATTGTTAATTGTAGAATCCACCAATCTTTTAAGGAGGTACCCATTATGAAAAATAGATTTTTTATTCTTTAATTAACTTGATGATTGTGTTGTTGATATTCAATAAATAAAATCCATTGGGCAGAAATGAGAATTCCTGCTTATCTATGTTTTTCCCTTGCCATATTGGTTTTCCTAAACAATCCATCAATATATAATATTCATTTCCCGTGGCGTTTTCTAAATTGATTTTAGAATCAAATGGGTTCGGGTAAATACTGAAGTGTAAATTATTAAAATTGATGTTTTTTGCAGTATTGCACGTTATTGTAAAATTTTGAAAAAACTGCCACATTAAATACGTTGCACTAAATTGTTTACTTACAGTTATCGAACCTGTAGATAATCCGCCGGGCCATGAGTGTTCACCATCGTAGCTCACATATTGTTCTATCACTGCATTGCAACTGCAATTAGAATATTTGAAATGATCATATTTATTGGTGTTGTGAAATAGGGTGTCTTTAAATATTACACATGAATAATTCTTGCTGATAATATTGAATATGCTATCCTGAGGTGGGAAGTATGTACCTGTAGTGCCTGTAGTAATACCCCCAAAGTATTTGATATTTTGATCTTGATATGAATGAAAACTGATAATAGGAATTGCTCGTGACGGATTCCAGGGATAATTCAATAAATCACCGGCAACGGGTGCGATTGCGGCAAAACGACTTGTCAATTCATTGGCAAGTCTATAGCACAAAAGTGCACCATTGGAAAATCCTGTAGCGTAAACTCTGGTAGTATCAATTGAATTACTTTTAAAGAGGTAGTTCAATAATGCATTTACATATCCGACGTCATTTACTTTTAATGTGGTTGAAGGGGCACAACAGCCATCAGCATTCCATGTTCGATTCCCTAAAACTTTTACTCCTTCTGGATATACTACGATGAAACCTGCTGAATCTGCTTTAAGTGAAAGTCTTGACTGGCTTTGAATGGATAAATAGCCGTAGGGACCTCCTCCATGAAAAGCCAAAACAATAGGATATTTATTGTTGGTAGTATAGCCTGTCGGTAAATGAATCATATGTGTTCGCCATCGACCATCAAATGAAATGCTATCGTAGTTATTGGATTGAGAGAATCCTGCATTTACAAATAACATCATCAGAAAAATTCCTGTAATCCTCAGTGAAATTGGTTTCATTATTTTTTTTTAACTTTAGACGCAAAAAAAGAGGATTTGTTACATTGAATTCTTAGGAATTTTAATACAACCACCCCAATCTCAGAGCCATTTGCTCTACTTCTCAATATTGGTAAGGGTTTACAAGGGGTAGAAAAAGAAAAACAGGTCGATGTAGGCCTGTTTTCTTTAGTTGCTCCCCAAACTGGTCTATTCTCGAACCAATTCTGGGATGAATTGAGGACGTATGCGACTTTGAACTATCTGATTAATGAAGTGATGAATAATCATGGAGTTGGATTTATACTAGTTGTTCAAGCAGTTTTCTCATGAGCTTATCAGTAGCATGAGATCAGGCGATTTCTAACTTTTTAGAAGAGTATGAATTGGTGGTTGATTTTTGGAAATATTTGAATAGGCGAGATGAATGGATTTCATGCGGAGTATAAGTTTTATTTAACTACATATCCAGTAACAGCTGATTTAGAAGCATAAATAATATAGGTGTTCAGTCCTGGTAATTTTATCCCTAGCAATAAAGGCTTAGCGGAAATTGCTTTGCCAAAGACAACACCTGAAACGGTCTCGAATAATGCAGTATGTGTGTGATTTTGCATGAAGTCTTGTATCGATTAGGATACAAACTTCTAAAATGAAATATTGAGAAAAAGGTAGCATAGGGTGTGTAAATCTCTAAACGGGTGTATGTTAAATGTAGGTTAATTGTTATTTTTGAAAGTAATAAATTAGAAAATACATCTGTAATTGCAAAAAGAATTAAATGAATCAAAGTTTCGCATATCACTCCATTTTATTATGGCTAAGCGAAGTTTTTTTAGGGTATATACACGTTGTGTGCTAAACTGTTTGACAGAGCGTTCAAATAAAAAACGTAATTAAAAATATTATGATTGATATAAATAACATAGAAAAAGTAAGTGAGAAACTTAACTTATTGCAAACTGATAGTTTACCTTTCTTTGGTAAAATGACAGCCCAACATATGGTTGAACATTTGACATTTGCAATTATGTTTTCTAACGGCAAATTGCCACAAAAACTTTATTTCCCAATTGACAAAGCAGAAATTATAAAGAAAACAATTATCTATTCCAACAAGGAAATGCCTATTGGCTTTAAAGCTCCAATGCTAAATGACGAACTATTAGAACTAAAGTTCCCAAATTTGAAATTTGCAATTTCTGTACTTCTTTCAGAACTAAATGGGTTTGACAAATATTTTGAAGAAAATAAAGATGCAACACCTATAAATCCGACAATGGGCGAACTAAACAAACAAGAATGGATAATATTTCATAACAAACATTTTGAACACCACTTTAAACAATTTAATCTGATATAGAAGGCTAATAAGTACAGTACACAACAGCACATTGGCAATAGGCGAGGTTTCGGCTCCGCTTGACAGTTTTGTGGTAGTGGAAAGTTCAGTTCTCCGAACAAACTTCTATGCTGAAAAGCCCGCCCATATTCAGTGATATCAAGGATTCCCAAGAATTGAGCATAAAAAAAGGCGACATTTCTGTCGCCTTGTCTAGTTTGGCTCCCCTTATTGACAAAAGATGCAACTATAATGCGATGATTGAGTATGTGACTATCAGGAAATTAAAAGGTTGAATATACTGTGATTTTTCAATTGTCAATCATAGACTTCAAGTATTCAAGATAAACCTCTCCTCGTCGTTCTGCAAAGAAATCTAAGAGTAAGACTGTACTTGATTGAATAAACAAACCCACACCAATTCCATTCCACAGGGAATTTTGCCTAGCTCCGTACATGAGAATAACACCTAAAAATATTAAAGTGATTTCAGTGTATCTAAAAAG